>Ga0078894_10004148_pt1 | contig 11050 bp, 10 predicted proteins | sample LauGreSu1BDMLBSD_2_FD_67506 | JGI IMG/M metagenome (GOLD analysis project Ga0078894, IMG submission 67506) | Freshwater lake microbial communities from Lake Michigan, USA - Su13.BD.MLB.SD (version 4) (version 4) | ecosystem: Environmental > Aquatic > Freshwater > Lake | place: Lake Michigan... | reverse complement strand
ATAATAAGGGAATACAATATTATGTCTAGTATTTGTACTAATAATTGTATAATTTAATTGTAATACTATCAAACCTTCTTGTTCGTCTTGAGAAATAATTTCTATACTTTGAAATTTTATCCTTGGCTCAAATTGAACTAATGCATTTCCAACAATTTCTTGGATCCTGGTAACATTACCCTTGTCAATATTTTCAAAATTCATTCTTTTTACAGCGCATCCAAAATTTGGATTCATAAGCCTTTCACCAGGGTAGGTTCCTAATATAATTCTAATACTATTTTCAATATCCACTTCGCCGTTATCCATAATAACCGACTTTGAATATTTATCAAACTTGGGTGGAAAACTCCAACCCGATCCTAAGAATCCTTGATTTTCCATGTTATATTATCCTATTAATACGGTAAAACATCCTAATACAATTTTTCCTCCATGTGCACATGCATCGCCGAGTCTTGCGGCTGGCTTACCACCTATTTTTACAGTTGCGGATCCTTTTTGGATGGTATCCGGCGGGCCAACACATATACATTTGTCACCTTCTACCGCTGCTACCATTTTTCCAATTTTTACGGTTGAAATTCCAGGGCCAATGATTGGACCACCGACGTGAGGAATAGGACCTGTAGTTGCATTACATAAATGTAAATCTGAAATTCTTGCTGCTGGCATTCCCATAATATTTATTTTAAATTATTTAATTAATATTTACCGTCGCTCCTTTTATAGTTGTTTGGCCTGATGCAGATACTTCAGATGAATCAACACCAGTTGCCTTAAATTTTTCTTTTGCCGCTATGTTAACATTGCCTCCTGATGCATCTATATCATCTTTTGAACTTAAATTTATTTTAGCAGTTGCTGTTAAATTAATACCACCCTTTGCTTTTAAATTTATATCTTTTGCACTAGAAATAGTTACACCCGATGAATTCATTGTTATTGTATTTTTACTTTCATCTGACAAAACAATATTTTTATTTTTATCATCTAAGGTGATTGTGTTTTTTCCGGGTGTTGTTATGGTTAATATTTTATTTTCATCATCGAAATTTATTTTCAATAAAGCTTTAGTCATAATCTGCTTTATATAATTATTTTCGTCTTTAGCGGCATTAGCAGGTTTGTTTTTCCCATATAAAGAACCAAGTACAATTGGATTTCTTGGATCGTCTTCTAAAAAACCAACCACCACCTCATCACCAATTTCTGGTAAGAAACCCAATCCCGCATTATTTGTTGCATAAAAGTTTGAGACCCTTGCCCAAAATCCAGTTTTAACTGATGAATTGGTAGAAAGCATTACCAAAATTCTATAAAATGATTGGGGGTCTTTTGATAATTGTTTTACAGTTCCAATTTGTAAACCATGAAAGGCTCCTGTTTGTCCGGTTGCTAAAGGATAATTAAATCCAACTTTTTCGTGTGTGTACCTTTCATCTAAACCAAACTTTGCGGTAGTCTCCCATTTTCCACCGCTAATTTCATGCGTTACTCCTGTCACAAAAGCATTGCCGTCAAGCTTGGAACCAACTCCCGAGATTGAGATTAATGAATTCGTTGTAATGTTACGACCTATATCTCCGATACAAGTTACTTTACCCTTAAAAGCTGCTAATCTTTTTCTTAATAATATTCCACTTGCCCAAGTCTTTAAATCATCTGTTGACATAGCTGTTGATGAATTTAAGCTCAGTGTTTTTTGGCTTAATTTTGCTGATAATTTTGTTGGAGCATATTTTGAATTTCCGATACTCGACATAGAGGGTTCAACACCTGTTGATTTAATCGATTTCATGGTTTTAATATCCCATGATGATGCGGTTACACTTGTGGGTTGATTTTCAGCACTCAATTTTCCATAAAAGGAAAAAATATTTCCACCGCTAACGGTGAGAGAAACTTTTGGAATAGTAGAAGGCGGTAGTGCCATAAAGCATGGTTTACCTATTTTAGTGGAAGTACCATCTAATGAAATTAAATAGCCATTATATTCCGCACGAGATCTTAAAAAATCCCAATCACTCATTAATTTTTGTAAAAGTACTTCATAAACAAGCGTAGTTGAAGTGACAGTGCCTCCACCGTATGGACTCAATACCGCTGTCATAATTGCACTATCTGTTTTTGATTGGAACTCTTTTTCTACTCGATTATAAGTTGCAGTTACTAATTTATGTTTACATAGTAAATGAATTTTAAGAGTACCCGACTTTGAAAATTCAACTCCGTGCTGTACAATGAGTCCAGAAAATATTTGTGTTGGAGTAGCTTTATCAAAACCTGCTTTAATGATAATAGCTCCACCAGGATCTAGTTTTGTATTATCAGCAGTTGATAGCTTAGTAGTATTTTTATCATCTCCAATTAAGATCAACTCAGCATATGAAATTTGATTTAATTCATGATGAACAATTATGCTATGAACACCAACTGAAACAGGAAAGCCATCAACAGTAATGGTAACATTCACCAAACCTTTATCTATATTGGAAGGAGCTGTTGCAGTTGATAGTAAAGCCATTATTTATTTTTTTAAAGGTGGGAAAACAACCTTATCTCCCGGTAGCACATCAAAAACACTATTTAAGTTGTTAACCTTTGCTAATTCTAAATAATATTTTGAATCTCCATATATCTTATTTGACATTAAAGGCAAATTGTCACCAGCATTTGCAGTTCTTAAATGTGTTAAGTCTGGTGAATTGAATCCCATCATTGACATTGCAAATGAAGGGCTTGTTGTTCCACATATATCTATACTTAATTTAGCTCTTAGGGGAAATCCTAATGAAGAAAAAAGCGTATAGTTAACGCCAAATTTTGTACACACACCCGTAAATGAAAATGTCCCCCACGAAACTGTTATAATACTTGGTGCATGGGTGTCTGATAAGGGATCATATAACAATGAACGTAAAGCATTAACATATCCACTGACCGTTGGAAATGACATTTCAGTACCCATGGCCAATAATATAGGGAACATAATTACTGTTTGATCAATAATTACATCCTTTAAAATTAAGGTTTGTGAATCGGGTTTAACATATGCTTTTTGAGATCCAGGAGCTGACATAGCTGTTATGTCTTGATATTTATTGGTATAAGCCATTTCATACCCAGTAGGATTAATTTGCGCAAACATAAACGAAAAGGGTATTCCCATTTTTGCCGCAGATTGTGTAGGATACGCACTAAACATCAATTTTACCAATGCCATGAAAACTATTTATTATAAATTAATTCGTCAATTTTTTCTTTTATTTCAGTAACAATTTCACTTTTTATTTCACTCTTTATTTTTTCAATTAATTCATCATTAATTTCAGTACCAACTACCTTGTCTGGTTTTTGTTCAATACTTGCTCTTATCACTAACTCTCTAATTTCAACCGGCATATTATTAAAAATTTATTCTAGTAAAACCAGAATGATGAAATTCTAAAGTCTCAAATAATATAGAAGCTTCTCCTGATGGCAAAGCGTTTAAGGTAGACGTTTTTAAACCTATGGGATACATAGACATAAACATCCAAGAAATAAGTATTTTACCATTATTGTCTTTCAAATTAATCATACCCGGCAATGGCATAAATGTAAATAAACTTATTGCCGCATCCACCCAATTTAATAAACCCGATCCTCCCATCGTACCACGTTTACATACTATCGGATCCCAGCTGGTACCGGTGGGTAATTTAACTTCTGAAGTATTTGTTCCACCCTCCTTAATAGTCTCCGTTTGAATAGTTGCATTTAATCCACTGATTTCCTGAAATGAACAATCAAATGGATTCATATTTAAAGGCAAAATATTTAAAGTGAAATTATAACTTGGATATGGATATATATAACCAGTACTCATATGGACATATTTTAAAAATAAAGTACACCTTCGTAAATGAAGATGTACTTTATTATAATAAAACTAATACTAAAACTAAGAAGCCGCTGACATTGTTTCGTAAGCAAGTTCTAACGACTCAATTGCCGCCTCATTTGCATCTGATTTCATATCAGGAAGTGTAATTTTAGTAGGGAAAGCATTGTTTAATACCCAACCTTGTAAATTTGCATTTGATTCATCTAATAAATGAATAGTAATAGTCTCTCTTTTGAAAGTATTCATTTTAATTGCTTCAAACATATTCCAAAGTTCAGCATCAGATTTGAACATGCCCTTTTTAAGAACCACATTTGTATATTTTTGAATACCTGGCATTTTAACAGCCGAATGTATCGGACTATCGCCTGCTCTGTATTCAATAATTTGTGCTTCAGCTGAAAGACCTGTAACTTCTTGGAAGCTTAATTGAGCATTATTCGCAAAGGTTACTTTAAATTGAAATCTAACTAAAGGCCATATGGAATCTGCGCCTGTGGTTGATTGTACACTACCGTCTGCCATAAATATTATTTTTAATTAATGAAAAAAAGATTGATTATGATTCTTGTTGTTTTTGTTGGAATGTAATTACGATAAATTCAGCTGGTCTAACAATTGCTACTCTTACTGAAATTCTCATAATACCATCCAATATATCATTTGGTGTCATTGTTTCACCTAATCCAACTTGAACGTCATATGCTTGTTCAGGTGCAGCGCCTGCTAAAGCACCCACTTTCCATAAACCAAATAAGAAACTATTAACCATTGTTCTTATAGTGCTCCAAGTTCCAGAATCGTTTGGTTCAAATACATAAGTTCTAGAAGCTAGCTTTAATGATTGTTCAATCATTATTAATGTACGACGTACGTTAATATATCTCCAATCTTGGCTATTACCATCTAATGTTCTTGCACCCCATACTAAAGTTCCAATTCCAATAAATGGACGAATTACGTTAACGGACTTACCTGCCATTACATCCACATTCAAGCTTTCTTGCTCTTCACTTGAAATATTAATTGTTGGCGTGTTTACCATAGAAACAGAAACGTTCGCTGGTGCTTTCCAAACTCCTCTAGCTGTATCAACTAAAGCATAGATACCGGCCATCGCAGGTGATGGAGGTAATATATTTAATTGAGATCTGATTTCATTTGTTACGTGAATATATGTAGGGCTTGCTGCTTTTAATGCTTGATTGTAGTTTTGTTTATCAGTATCATTTGGTGTACCAATTGATTTGAATTTTTTAACAATTTCTTTTGCAGAAGGCTCTGGTAAAAGGTCTTCTAGGTTTACACTAGCATCAATATTTTCAAAGTTAACGTCGGTTGGAGTTACGATACTTGTTTTTAACCAAGGATAATAAGCTGCACCATAATTTAAATTATTAACACCAATGGCTTCTCTGAATTCAGTCACCGTTTGAGTAGTACTTGATTTGCTATTCACTAAATCAAATATTCCAAAACGACTTTGCGTTTTCGCACAATGGTTTAAAACTTGCTGATAAACGCTATAAGCTGCTTCGGCACCTAATGCAATAATATCAGGAATTACAATTAATGTTGGTTCATATTCTTTCTCTAATAATGCAAATGGATTTGGTGTTTTTTCACTTCCTAAAAAATCAGAAACTGAAATTTCAAATCCTTCTGGCTTATCTCCATAAAGGCCTACTGGCAAAATGTAACAATCACTCCCACCATTTGAATAAAATAACTTCATTGAGTTAAATAACAATGCTGTATTATTATCATTAATTTTTACAGCCATGTCAACTCCATTTAAATTAAAACAATCATCACCGGCTGCTGCTGGAACAACGGTAAATTTTGATTTAAATCCCGCACCAAAAATTTCAACATATTCTGCGAATGATGCAATTTTTGTAGCTTGATGAAGTAAAGATTTGCCAGCTCTAGTGGCTTTTTCTGTGTACCCAATAAAAACTGGGATTGCAGTTCCAACGGCTACAGCCGAACTAGGAAAAGCATTTTTTTCTTCGATGTAAACACCGGGAGTCATTAATTTTGAGGCCATTTGATTTTTTTTTGAAGCGAGTTATGAATTAGATACCATTATATTATTGGTCTAATTTAGATTAATTTCTAATAAAAATATAATTTTCAATATCAACAAGATACTAACATTTTTAAGGCATAGAAATTGGAAATTTCTCTTGCCGTTTATATCGTAATTAATTGGTTCTATTTGAGCTGAATTTAATTACAAATATCCCCGTATTTGAAATATCACCTGGTTGAAGTTGAGATAAATCAACAAAAACATTTTTTCCTTTTTGCTTCCATTGAAGTTTTGTTTCACTTCCCAATATGGTTGATTCGGTATTTGACGAAAGTTGAACATTTTTCAGGGTTATACTTTTTTTATACGAGGGGAGTATACAATAAAAATCATTTCCCTTTTTTGTAAAAAATGCCTCGATATAGGCACTATCTTTTTTTGGTATGACCAAGTCGGCCACCCTATAATCAGACATAAAACTTGCTCCCTTTTTATTAGGCATGATGCCATCACTCCATTGCGAAGCTTGTCTCCAGGCGGTTGTACCATAAATGGCTTCACCATTTATTTTTAACCAATCCCCAATATCAGATAATCTTTGCTGCATGATGACAGGAATGGTACCGTCTGCATCGGGACCTATGTCTAATAAAAAATTACCCCCTCTTGAAACCAAATCATTTAACATTAATATCAGCTCATAACTAGACTTATAATCCTTTAATTGTTCGTTTCTATTATAGCCATAGGACAATCCCACGCCCTGGCTTTCTTCCCATATAATACTTGCATCCATGCCGCTTCCATATTCAGAAGTGGTATACATGGCGCCATGATTTTTTTCTCTTGTATTATTACCCCATCTATCATTCACAACAACGTGATCCTTTACAGGCGACTCATTAAATAGCCAGGCTAAAATTTTTGGACTTTGCCAAGCAGTGTCTGATAAATCCCACTCTCCGTCAGAAAATATAATGGATGGTTTATATTTAGTAACCAGGTCTTTAAATTGAGGAATCATGTGTTTTTCTACATATGCTTTTTTATCATGTAACCACATTGGGTTAAACCATTCGTATAAAGAATAATAATAGCCCATTTTAAGTCCTGCGTTTGTAACCGATTGAGAAAGATCACCTAATAAATCGCGCTTAGGCGTTCCAGTTACCGAATTCCAGGGTCTATTCCAATCCTTATCTGCCTCTTGACTATTCCATAGGGAATAACCATCATGATGTTTTGAAGTTAATACCACATATTTTGCACCCGACTTTTTAAATAAGTCAGCCCACTGATCGGGCTCAAACATTTCAGCTTTAAACATGGGCTCAAATTGAGTATAAGCGAAACTGCTTCCATAATTTTTTTCATGAAAGGATGTAAAATCTTTTTGCTTTTCATAAAGTCTATGCCAATACCACTCGGCATAACTATATCCATTATTACGTATAGCGGGCGCATAAGCAGGAACCGAGTATACACCCCAATGAATAAATATTCCAAATTTATCCTGATTAAACCATGCTGGAATTTTTCTCGTATTTAAAGACTCCCAATTGGCATCAAATTTTTGAGCTATGGTTCCACTAAAAAATGTAATTATTAATAATAGAGAAAGTACAACTGATTTTTTCATAAATAGAAATTTATATTCATTAAATTTACTTAACACTTTATTATGAAAACCATTTTTGCTTTACTATTTTTAATAAACGCAAACTACACTTACAGTCAATCGATGAAAATAAATTTATGGCCGGAGGGAGGAATTCCTCTGCGTATCAAAAATAATATACAAGAACAGGTTGAGCGCACAGACATGATAAGAATAGGCAAAGTGCAGGTACCACAACTAGAAGTGTATTTACCCAATAAAAAAAGCGCTTCTGGACAAGCTGTAATTATTTGCCCAGGTGGCGGATATGCAATATTAGCTTACGATTGGGAGGGAACGGATATTGCAAAATTCTTAAACGCAAAAGGTATCGCGGCCTTTGTTTTAAAATATCGACTACCGGATCCTTTATCAAGTACAGCACCCGAACAGGTTCCGTTGATGGATGCTAAGCAAGCTATGCGCATGGTTCGCGCGCGCGCAACTGAATGGAATATTAATCCAAATAAAATAGGCATCATGGGCTTTTCTGCAGGTGGGCACCTGGCTTCCACATTTTCAACACATTTTGATGAAGACACCAAGCCCAACTTTAGCATTTTAATTTATCCTGTAATTTCCATGGATAAAAGCATTACCCATATGGGGTCTAGAAATAATCTGATTGGAAATAATCCAACAAGTGCAATGATTAAATTGTATTCAAATGAACTACAAGTAACGAGTAATACTCCACCTACCTTTTTAATTCACGCCACTGACGACGATGTCGTTCCGGTTGAAAATAGTTTATTGTATTACCAAGCGTTGAAAGTAAACAAAGTACCCACCGAAATGCATATTTATCCTGCAGGAGGACATGGATTCGGACTTGCTAATGGAAACAAATCTCTTGAAAGTTGGCCAAGCTTAATGATAGAATGGATTAAAGGGTTAAATAAATAAACCCTATTTATTTTTTATATAATCACAAAATGAAACCACACACTTACAAAATAATTTTTTTATTTATAGTTCTTTTCTTTTTTAGCAAAACGCAGGCACAAATTTATGATTCCGTTTTAAATGTTTATGCAGAACAATTCCCTCGTGAAAAAATTCATGTGCATTTTGATAGAAGTATTTATAATACAGGAGAGACGCTATTTTTCAAAGTATATTTATTAACTGGAATAGAATGGTCAAACGTAAGCAAAAATGTATATGTTGTTTTTTATGATGATAATGGTAAGTTTTTGAAAGAAACGGTAGCGCCATTATTTCAATCCTCTTCAAAAGGAAGCTTTGATATTCCTCAAGATTATTCAGGGGATTTTATTCATGTCAAAGCTTATACTCGCTGGATGTTAAACGACGACAGCAGCTTTGTTTTTGAAAGGAATATTCCTGTTAATATTGGCAAAGCTGCAAAACAAAAAATAGCTGCAAAACAAAATACAAGGGTTGATATTTTTCCTGAAGGTGGCGTTTTGGTCAATGATTTAAAATGTAAAGTGGCTTTTAAAGCTACCAATTCGGTAGGACTACCCGTGTTCATCAAGGGTTTATTAATGAACAACAAAAATAAAGTGCTTGATACTTTAAAAGTACTACATGATGGAATGGGTTATTTTAATTTAAAACCAAATGCTAGCGAAAGTTATCTATTAAGTTGGACTGACGAAAATGGTCAAAAGGGAACAACGAATATAATGCCGGCCAAGGAATCGGGTGTAGTAATGAATGTAACCACGGATATTGATAAGGCCACTGTAATTGTAGAAAGAAATATGGTGGTGCCAGAGAATTTCAAAAAAATGAAATTACTAGTTCATCAAAACCAACATATAATTTATACAGTCCAATTTAAGGGGGAAGATCGTTTATCACAAAAAGCAAGTTTACCAATTGACGAATTTCCTACTGGCGTGGTTCAGTTTTCATTGTTTACCGACGACTGGTTACCTATTGCAGAAAGAATTGTTTTAGTTAATAATCGTCTGCATGAATTTAATGCACAGGTTAATATACAAATTTCAAACTTAAATAAACGAGGCAAAAACGTGCTGGAATTATATGTAAAAGACACCACCATGGCAAATATGTCCATGTCAATTACAGATGCATCCGTTGTACTACCTGATCAACAAAATATTTACACTGATTTTTTGTTAAGTAATGATATACGGGGAAAGGTATACAATCCAGCCTATTACTTTTCAAGTGATGCGGACAGTATAGCAGCGCACTTAGATTTAGTAATGTTAACGAATGGATGGAGAAAATTTGATTGGGAAAAAATTAAAAAAGCAGTTTTACCTACGCAGGTTTATCCAATAGAAACGGACCTAATGAAAGTATCGGGTAAGGTATATAGTAGTGCCGCTTCAAAAGTTGGAGATGGCTTATTATTGAACTTAATTATTTTAGCAAAAGATAGTAGTAAAAAATTAATGTTTTTGCCCGTAGGGACTGATGGGGGGTTTGAAGAAAAAAATAGTTTTTTTAACGATACGTCTAAAATATATTATTCCATTAATGGCAAATCAAAAAATAGCTCCTTTGTTGTTCGCTTTGAAAATGGTTTATTAAATCAAAATTTTACAAAATTAAATTTAGAAGCTAACCGATTTAATAATAGTTGGAGTGATAGCCTTGCAAAGTTGAAATTAAATGCAATTTTATTAGAACAGGAAAGACAAAAAAAATATTTAGCTTCCCTAACATTATCTGAAGTAGTTGTTAGATCAAAAACAAAATCACCTGCACAAATATTGGACGAAAAATATGCGTCTGGTTTGTTTGCTGGAGGTGATGCAATATTGTTTGATTTGTCTGCGGATGCTGGGGTGATAGCATCTATCGATATATTAACTTATTTGCAAGCCAGGGTTCCTGGTTTAAGCATTACAACGGGTGGCTCTCAGGCGTCTGCTACTTGGAGGGGGGCAAATACTGATTTCTTTTTAAATGAAAGCAATACCTCTATTGATCAAGTAAGAAGCTTAGCGATTACCGATATCGCATACATTAAAGCACTTAGGCCGCCCTTTTTTGGATCGGTAGGAGGAGGCAGTGGTGGCGCTATTGCCATTTATACAAAACGCGGTGGTAATAATAAAGGAGGCGCTGAAAACAAAAAAGGAATGGAATATGCTGTACTTGGAGGCTACTCAGTATTTAAAGAATTTTTTAATCCTAACTATGATAAACTCGCTGAAAATTTTGAAGTTGATAATCGTGCCACCTTATATTGGAATCCTTATTTATTAACGAACAAGAAAAGCTCAAGGGTTCGTATTGAATTTTTCAATAACGATATCACTAAAAAATTACAAATAGTACTAGAGGGCATTAACGCAAATGGTAAGTTAGCAAGGGTGGTTAAGTATATAGAATAATGCTTGGTTCATTGCATAAAAAACCCCCAACTTTCGTTGAGGGTTTGTGGCACCACCCGGGCTCGAACCGGGGACACAAGGATTTTCAGTCCTTTGCTCTACCAACTGAGCTACAGCGCCATCGGATT
>Ga0078894_10004147_pt1 | contig 11050 bp, 17 predicted proteins | sample LauGreSu1BDMLBSD_2_FD_67506 | JGI IMG/M metagenome (GOLD analysis project Ga0078894, IMG submission 67506) | Freshwater lake microbial communities from Lake Michigan, USA - Su13.BD.MLB.SD (version 4) (version 4) | ecosystem: Environmental > Aquatic > Freshwater > Lake | place: Lake Michigan... | reverse complement strand
ACCGTGTGGTACATGGAGTTTGGAGGAACCTCAGGGACGCTTCCGTAAGATCCTCCGCCAGTTGCCTGTCGCATCATCGTTGCCATCTCAAGATGTCGATGTCAAGGAGATCGACCTTGTTCAATTTTTTAAAAAAGTGTATCTTGTTGTATCCTTGATCTAGAACAGTTCTAGAAAGGTTCCCTCGCCAAGTTGATTCGCCGATCCCGGAAGCATTTCCCTCAATTCCTGAGGAGAAAGATCGTGCATCGCCGCTACACCGACCACGAGGTCAAACATCGAGGACGTATACCGTTCCGTTCCGGTGACAATCGCTTCCACGTCGCTATCGGCAATTGTTCGAAACCGATCGAGTGCACTTGGACCGAACCACAGAAGTGTACATATCACGACGAATGCCATCGCACGCTTGAAGATCGCAAGATCTAAGGGATCGTCCAATTTTCCGGCTCCGATGCGCTTCATGTGCTCGATGTAGGTCATAACTGCAGGGTAAGTACTGAGAAATTCTTCCAGTTTTTCCGAACTCCAATTGTGAAGGTATCTCTGAATGGCTTCGTCCGGATCCGACGTATCATTCAGTTCCATGACGTTCAGAGCATGACAGAGACCGTAGGCAGTATTTCCTGTTCCATACTTTTTCATGAGGAGGCCGATTGCAAAAGGAAGATTCGGCAAGAAACACAACTTGTGCTTTGCGTACACGAGCATGTCGTTCACCACCTCTTCGTGGACGTACGTTCGAATCTTGTCGAGGGTAAATTTTCGGTTGGTATCTCCCGTATTGTAGAGGGTTATTGGTACCTCTCGAGTCCCCCCTTCCTCGAATACAGCAAGGGTCGACGTTTCAAACTTCACATGGGGAGTGAGAGCTGACCCATTCATGTTGTAGGCGTTTGGAGCGTCTCCTTGTGCGTAGTACTTGCAGCCCTTTCGATACTTGAGAATTTGTAGAAGAATGGAAATGTCGTGTTCGGCATGAAGTGGAGCGCAAATGATGAACTTGTCGACGCGTTCGAGTTCTACGTCTCCTGTCACGATGCGAATGCCTGGATTGATGAAGGTAAGTGCTGCGCCGTACTTGTCCATGAAGGCCTTGTGTCGTCGTTTGTCGCCGGTGTCATTCGTCACGTAGATGGTAAGTCGGCTGCATACTTGCGCGAGGTAGAAGCAGTTGATGGTGTCGTCGACGTCGCCCTTCCCGAGTCCTGCCCCGAAGGTCCACATGTCGTGGACAGCCACCACATGCGCGTACTTGTTGAAGCGGGAAAGAGCAGACATCTTGGTATGCTACCTTATACGTTGGTGAATCCATTTCAATTTTTATAACGCGAAATTATTTCCGATCGAGTAAAAAGGAAAGGGTAAAACTAAAATCTACATTTCCAAAATCAATCAGTCTTCCGTCATGATAACGAAACTTAAATGTTAATTTTTGAATGCGTTCGACAGGAGGATCACTTCGATACGGATTGTTTACGAACCAATAGGGGGAGAGGTCCGTTACGTTATATTTGTCGATTTCACTCGGTAGAATGGAGATCTTGGCAAAGGATGCATTATGTTTTCCCGAATGTCTCGAATGTACCAAGAGATTACTTTTGTACGTATACGGCTCGATCTCATCCATCGTATTGTATTGATCAATCTCCATATAAATATGGGAGTGTCCGTAGACAAAACACTGAGTGTCCGACATGATTCTGTATACAGGGGTGGTATGCCCTAAAGGTACATCCAACGATGTGGTCACATACGAAGCAGTATACGCCTTTTTAGAGAATCCAAGATTACTTCCCATCCCCCAATCGGTATGATTCACATTCGAGGTCAAAAAGGACACCGTAAAGATTTGAGCGCATGTAAAGATGAACTTATATTGAATGGGGTTGTAGACAACGCTGATTCCTAAACCTACTTCGGTAGTAATCCGCGCTTGAAGTTCCGTCGCTAAATCGGAGGGTCGATACGTTCCGTTGGCAATCGTGACCGTTTTTACCGGCCCTCCATTCAAACTTGCCAAAAGTGTTGTATTCCCATATTCACTTCGAAATGCGTACTGGGTGCAAGGGAGTTCAATCTGTTCCAGTTTAATACAGGCAACATTTTTGTATTCTACTGGAAAAATTACGCTGAAATGATTGTTATTCGGCCATTTGGATATATCACGGTCTTCCGTATGAACGGATAAAAATTGTGTGTTCATATAGAATATTAAATATTTTATATTTTATAGATGAACGACAAAAAAAATGAGTTGCTGACCCGAATTATTTGGGTTTCCGCCCTTGTTTCACTCTTCAACATTCGTCAAGCTGGATTTTTAGGAGTTTACGTTATTTTTATTGCGTTTATCATACTGTTATATGTCAACATTTCAGACAGTCCTCAGGACATTCCACTGATGAGCATCATTAATAAAACCTCTCAAATCTTAGCCACGATCATGCTCTTGTTCTTTTACATCTTCTTTTGTATCGTTCAACACAAACAACGGATTGTAGAGGATCAGATGCCGTCATCATGGTACGTCTTTTCCTATGTCATCATGATTATTCTCTTGTTTCATGGGTACGTCATTCAACAGACGTTGAATACCGACCAGCCCTATTGGTGTAGTATTGCGATGATAGGAAATGTCATGTTGTTTGTCTCCATTTTTATTGAGTACATTTCGGCAACGTACTTTAGAACAGATGGGTTTCGTGTATGAGTTTGAACGCAACTCCATAGGTTTTATCAGTTTCCCAAATGCCCGAGATTTTTAAAATGTGTGCAAAATTGTGTTTGACTAAGCTTTTGGGGAGACCATAGACTGCCGTCTTGGTAGAATTGTAGGAGGAAAGAATGGTTCGTTCCACCTCACAGATCGATTCTACAGGAATGTGTTTGATGTAAATGTAAACACCATTCAACATCGCGTTGGAAGGAGAATAGATGATTTTGGTAAAGGTAGCGTTTTCCATGAGTTTATTTTTAGTAGGTTTTAAAAAGAGTACATATTGTTTATTAAACGAATGAAATGGAATGACTAAAATCATACTGTGTCTTCCTTCGTATCTCTAATATATTTTATTATAAGATAGTATGAACCTAAAGTATCCTATCTTGTTTGTCGTAAGTGCAGTCATCGGGTGGATTCTTGTATGTCTTATCCCGATGGAATACAAGACGGTCGTCGTTTATCCTACCCCCGATAATCTCAAGAAGATTCAGTATAAGGATGATGGAGACAACTGTTTCGAATTCTCTGCCAAAAAAACTCAGTGTACGGACGATGCTACGAACATCGATGTCCAATAAAATACTGTAGTATACTATGGGGTTAAAACAAGTCGTTCAATCTGAAAATGGACGTACACTGATCGCCATTATTTTAGGATTAGGACTGGCTACGTTGTTTAGAAAAACTTGCAAGGATAAGGAATGTATTGAATTCAAAGGTCCTAAGTTGGAAGATATCAAGGGAAAAGTATATCAATATGACAATCAGTGTTACCAATTTTCTCCAAATCCGGTTAAATGTTCTTCCACTAAAAAAATGGTACGGTTTGCGTAAAGATTTTACATTTCAAAATAAATGAGTAGAATATGGCTACCAACGTTGCCGACTTACCTTTCAATAAGGCAGAACTCCCCGCTCGTGATATTCCGAGAGAAACGATCGACCATGTTGCAGACCCTCAAGTCACTCAGCAATATGTCCCACCTCGGGCACCGGAGTATATTGCTGCTCAACCGACCGCACCCACCCAAAGTAAATTGGACAAACTTCTTGAGGAATTTCGAATCCCGATCATGGTAGGTATTGTCTACATGTTGTTTGAAATGCCTCTTTCACAGTCCATGTTGGTAAAGCTTGCACCTACCCTCTTTGCAGACTCTTCTACCAGTCTTCTTGTAAAAAGTATTTCGATGGCGGTTGCCTTTTATGCAGTATCTCTAGGACTCGAATACATGAGCAAACCTTAAACACCATAAGCACGACACAATAGAGTACGAAGTTCATGATCGGTACAACCACTCATGAACGAGACATTTTTTACTTTTAAATCGCCTTCCAGTTCTTCACGATCCATACGTTTGATGATATTCGCCATACTGTATTCATCCTCGGAATCCGAATCGAGAGATACAGGTAATTCGGGTTCGGGGAGGACCATTTTTTCAACTGGAAGAGGTCGAACGACTCGATTGTTTGCGCACATACGTCGATATCGGTTGACCTCTTTTCGATGCTTATGCCAGTCCTTGTCGCTCATTTTATTATGAAAGAGGGTCGTCTTCGTGCACTTGCACGGAGGGACTTTATCTCGTTCGCTGAGGGAATAGACGGCTCCTTTGTGAATCATGCCGTTGGGTATCCATATTTCATCTTCAAACTCCTCATGTTTTTCAACGCACTTGTAGGGATCTACCGTTTTGGGAGGAGGAACTCGTCGAGAGGGGCGAATCTCCTTTTTGTATTTGGATACATGGGTAGAACTGACAGGATCTTTAGGCGTAATGACTAAAGAACCGTTTACGACTTTAATGGAATACTGAGAAATGTTGTCGATCTGAATGGTTTCCATGATACAGGCGTATACGTATCTTGAGAAAGTCAATTTTATCGATCATCCGAAATCCGAAAGAAATCAAGGAAACGTGAGAGATTTCCCTCGACACTACGAGTCGGTCCCCACAAAATGACGGTTGTCATAATTTCTTCGTTGATTGAACTTCGTTCGGGTAGATAGGCTCGCCTTCGCATGAGGTGTATTTCTCGAAGATCTGCATTTCCGTGATCCACATAGGTGTTTAAATGTAGGTTGGACCCGAAGTATATCGTTCGTTCTGGTTCCATAAATTTGACCATGAACCGCTTGTTAGGATGGGTAGAATGTCCAAACTCTACCAACCGCATTTCACAATAGTATACGGAACAATCTTTAAATAGGTACCTCCATGACACCGCGAAGAAGGAGTGTAAACACGACGACGTGCACACCGAACCCTAGCCATGTGGGGCAACCGCCGTTGCTGGCAAGAGATCCAATCAAATCTCCTAAAAGAGAGTCGGTCAGCTTGTACGTTTGCGGATTGAACACCGCCAGTAAAATAACGGTTGTCAAGAGAGTATACTTCCACTTGTCGGCTTCTGACGGAGGGTCGTTCTTGGGCATACTTTTTCTGTATAAAAAAATTGTAGATTTCAAACTCAACGAAATTTATTTATGAAAGAGTTCCACCAATTTGGATCCTTCAGGACTTGGTTGAGGCATGAATAGTGTTTGTAGAATCGCATCGTCTCGAATCCGGATCGAATAAGGAACGCGTTTATCACGTCCTACACGTCCCATCGCCTGAATCAATTCCTCTTGAGTTATGTCTTTCAAATCTTTGGCGATGTACGCATTCGCAAATGGGTAATTGGTTCCGTAAATGTAGCTGGTGGTTGCAATAATCAGGTAGAGCTTCTGTTGAACGGCCAATTCCTTCATGATTTCTAAATAGCGGGGAGGTACTGTAGTTGAGAAGACCCCGATTCCCAACATCAAGAGTACTTTCCATGAAGGTTCTACTTCCGTCGAGAGTATTTTTTCAATCGTGGCTACATCTACATCGGAAGTGAACGCAACAGATTGTTTGTCTTCATTTCCGAATCTTGCCAAATGCTCCTTCCGGTTAGGAATCAGATAATCCGGAAGAGTAATCGACTGAATCTGAGATTGAAGCACTTCAAGTTCTCGCTGAATCTTCTTGACTTCAGGACAAACGCGATCATCCGCCATCTTCTTTTCTTTATCGGCATCCACGTTCTTGTCTTCCATATCTTTTTCTAAACGCGCCATTTTCTCCGAGATGGCCGTATTTTTTCCTAAAGTGATCATCAAATCGTTCAAGACCGAAACAGGAATCTTGGATGTCTTGAGACAATAGGCCGCGATCTTACTGACATCATCCGCCAAATAAATCGTCGGAGCATACGAGCATGTCCATGCATCTTCCGCACAGAATTGGATCGTCGAGGGAACGGTCAATTTCTCGTGTTTCATGCGAACCCAATCCTCACGGGATATTTCTCCCAAACTCGAAATGTACCAATTTTTAATCGATGGTATCGTAATGTCCTTCATCTTCTGAAAGGGAATCGGTTTATCCTTCAGAAAGGCCAGAATCGACCTCAAATCTACATATTTCAGTAGAACTGGATGCGAGGCGAGATGCTGCATACACTTTTGTAAATCCTCATACGTTTCGCAATAATGATGCGGTAGTACCACCGTATGATTCGAGGAAATGACCTGTACCGTACGATCCGTATCATGCGATTGTATTTTGTGAATCGGCAAGTCCGTTATTTCCGAATAATCCACATCTGGAAGTGTAGCCGACGAGAGAACAATATTCGGGATGACGTTCTCCTTCCAAAGCCGTTGAAGGACTGGATGAAGTGGATCGTCCGGCTTATTCATCGTGATTGTCGGTTCATCAAAGTAAAACAGAATCTCCTCTTTCGGATGGAATCGAAGCATGTAATTCATCGCATGCAAGTAAGAAGGAATCGTGGTTATGATGATTTCTACATCTTCACCACGACTGTTGTCCACATTACGTATACCACCACTTCGCTTATCCACCGTAAACTTTTTCGCAGCCGAATAATGAAGCCGTATGTCCTCTTCCGAAGAACATCCGAATGCCATCGCAAACTTCTTTCCGGAGGAACAACAGGCGGTCGCGAACGCAATCGCAATATGACGAGCTGCACATACATAAATGATCTTGTACTTCTCCGATAATCCCAGAGGAGAAAGTGTTTTTCCCATGCCGGTATGCGCTGTATACAGAACCATCTTGTTCGGTTCCTTAAACAGAGCGAACAACTCCTTTTGATGACTGTAGAGACTTATGTTGGTATACTCATCGCAGGGATTGTGTTCAAGGAGAGCAGGTGCATTCATGACCAGCTCTTTTAGAGGAGGAACATACGCATCAAGACACTTCTGACAGTAGGAAACGACATACGGATTCGCGTGTTTCAGGTTAAGCTGGAGCATCCTTTCAAGATGGAAGAATGATCCGGTCGAACACATTTTCATCAATATCATTTCATAGACGGTAGAGGGTATCTTTTTATCTCCCTGAAGACGAATTTTATCCGCCGTTTTCAATTTGACCTTTTCCAAAGGAGGCAGTCCTGCATGTTTAAAGTAGAGATGTGCAATATGAAGGTCCAATTCCTTCGAGGGAGAGATCTTTAAAAATGTATACGCGGATACACACCGCGGCAATACCGTGTCCGTATGAAACCCTTCAATAATGAACTTCAAAATGTCTCGTTCGGCGGCCGACACAGGAACTTCCACGCTATTCCATTCATCGCGAGTAAGTTTCTGTTCCATTCCTTATGATCCTCTTTCTAACTACTGTTTGTATCAATTTTTATTCGTTCGTATATTTAATAAATGTATAGAGTATGAAGACACGGCGAGTATTTAAACCTTCGGATACAAAAAGTGGGGATGGGATGCTTACGACAGTGTGGGGTCCGCCTTTATGGCATTACCTTCATACGATGAGTTTTAATTATCCAGTATCCCCCACACCAGAACAAAAGCGTCAGTATAGAGATTTTATGCTTCAGTTGGAGTACGTTCTCCCCTGTAAATACTGTAGAATGAATCTCAAAAAGAATTTCAAAGCTGTACCTCTTACCTTGAAAGAGATGGAAAGTCGTGATACGTTTTCACGATATGTATACAGACTTCATGAACACATCAACAAAATGTTAGGGAAACATTCCAATCTGACCTACTGTGATGTCAGGGAGCGTTATGAACACTTTCGTGCACGTTGTACTACTACACCCGCTCCCATAGAGAAGGGGTGTACTGAACCTATTGTACATGGTAAGAAGGCAAAGGCGGTCATTAATATTATACCGCATGATACGAAATGTGAAAGTATACAGATCTCCAAGGAATGTTTAAAATCACGCGCGGACTAATTTATTCCCGTACACAAACCATAACATGATGGACACTAAACTTCCAACTACGTAGCCATTCCCAGCGTTGATGAGAGACTTATCGAACGCATAATAAAACACCACAGGGAAAATAACACAGGCTAAGAACGCATAAAAAGCGATTACTGCAACAAACGTGTTCACCTTCGTCATGTATACTTCTAAGATTTTAATTTAAATGTATTGTTTCCCTACTATACTATGTCGGCTCGTATTGTTCATTATTCTAAATCCGATGGACAAACTCTTGCCGACATGGTATGTTTTTGTGCTAGAGTTTCTAACCCAGCGAATCAAATGAGTACACAAAACGATAAACTCATTCGATATTTAATGAAGCATCATCACTGGTCTCCCTTTGAAATGGTCAGTATCTGTATCGAAATACGAACGACCCGTGATATTGCACGCCAAGTATTGCGTCATCGTTCGTTTTCGTTCCAAGAGTTCTCTCAGAGGTATGCGGTTGTCGAAGAAGAAGGATGTATACGCGAAGCTCGTTTACAAAACCTGACGAATCGGCAATCCAGTTTAGAAACCGATGATCCGGCACTTCATCAAGAATGGACCGAGATCCAAACACGTATACTTTCTCAAACCAAGGAAGCGTATACATGGGCTCTGAGTCATGGAATTGCAAAAGAACAAGCAAGGGCGGTTCTTCCTGAAGGATTGACACCTTCCGTTCTTTACATGAATGGAACGCTTCGATCATGGATTCATTATCTTCAGCTGCGTACAGGAATGGATACTCAAAAAGAACATCGCGAATTGGCAGGAGCTTGTTTAGCACAGATTGAGACCATTTTTCCGGAAATCAAGGAATGTTTTAAAATCTAAGTATACTGTATGGCAGCAGCTAGAGCAGCAATTCCTACGAACCCTCCTCAAGATGTGTTTACTCCTGCGCAATTACTCGTTGAAGCGGAACGTGTGCTGAAGCAACCACAACTTGCGGATGCTTTTTCGGCCAATCAAAAACAACAATTGTGTAATGTACTTCTTGAGTTTTCGGAAACCGTAGAAAATATTGACGGTCGTCCTGTTGCTCGAAAGGTAGAATTTGTTGCACGTACACTTACAGGGACGCATGATCGTTCTCCTGTATCCCCCATCGATCCTGTCAATTGGCGAACCACATGGATGAATAAATTCGATAATAATCCGGGATACCGACAAGGGTTGAGAGCTGCTGTCATCACCTTCTATGGTGCAGTTGGACTGAAAAAGGCTCCCAAGACAAAGTCAAAAACACGATCCAAATCCAAGTCTAGGAATCGTAGATCTCGGCGTTAAAATAAAATATCATAATATATGGAACGTTTTGACAGCATCAACCAACGCCTCCAACAAAGAAATATAGGCAATACGCCCCCGTTTTATTTTTCTCCACGACCTGTTCCTACCAAATATGTAGCACTTCCTATGGTCGATCAACACCTTCCTACCATGGAAGTCATTCATCCACGAATGTTTTCGGTGGAAGAACAGTTTTTACCAGCAACGACGAACCCTGGATATTCGCAATATGTTGATATTGAGAGTATCTTACAATCCTGCAAAGGGTACAAACCATCTGCCTCGATGTACAAGGCGGATCCTCCGAAAGAAACGGTCACCGTCCTCCCCAAATGGAATCAATCTACCAGTTCAAGAATGAATAGCTAAAATGGTTTAAATCAATGAAGGTTAGTCATCGTATAATGGATAAAATGAAGAAGCGTGGCCGCAAGCCCAAGGGCGGTAAAATCATCGATACGGCAACCGTATCCTTTGATGAACCCATCGAATTCCATAACGTCATCCTTCATTTGCGATGCAACTTATCCGACATAGGGAATATAGATTTTAATAAACATGTAGTGGATCCTTACGATAACATCGCTCAGTTGACCGAACTTCATTCCTACGTAGATGATACTGTTCCTCAGAAAATAAAGAACATGGCCCATCGCCTTCATACAAATGATATCAATAAACGTTCAGATTGTTTTTGGTGTACCTATTCGTATGACACTTCCGTCATTTATATTCCTAAAAATAAGACGAGCGAACAGTATCAAGTCTACGGGTCGTTCTGTTGTCCAGAGTGTGCTGCCGCCTACCTTTTCATGGAGAAAATCGACCAATCCACGCGTTCCGAACGGTATCAGCTTCTTAACCAATTGTATTCTGAAAACGCCAAGCCGATTGTCCCTGCACCTTCCCCTCATTATTTATTGAATAAGTTTTACGGTACGTTGACCATTCAGGAGTATCGCGAGATCATTCAAGATCCGAGTCGACACCTTCTTCTTGCCAACAAACCCATTTGTTGTACTTACCCTGAATTGATTCAAAGTACGGTCGATACCTCCAAAGGAGAGTATAAATTGTGTCGCAAATCTAAGATTTAGTTTTCCGTGTAAACGGATTGGTTCTCATATAAGTACTCGTATCACCAAATTCTTTTCTGAATCTGGCGACTACCGCTTCATCTACCCTATGAAACTGAATGGGAAATCGATCCCTTGTCGTATACGCAAACGCGAACATGTTGACCCTTGCCACAATCTTTTCTTCATCAAAGGTGATTGTTTTTCTACCGATGTCCTTGACGTACAACATACTTGAATACGTTCCCCATGTATTCTTAACGTAAAACGCCTTTTTAGATTGACTGTATCCCGTAATCATGAATAAATGACCCTGACTCTGATCATTATCGGCATAAAATCTACAGCCGATATATCGGCGATGCTTCAAAAAGAGAAGGAGAAGATTCACCACTCCAGTATGATGGTCATCTTGCAACGTACCCTCATCCAAAAATACATGATTCACAAAAAATGGGGGCGGAGGTCGATTTGATAAATAATTGGAAACGGCAGTATACATCGGATCATAGAGTTTAGTAAAGTGTTTGGGACGATCTTTACGTAGAACGGATGGATAAATACTGGATGATTGTAGGATAGTTCCTCCATCTTTTCCGAACCGTTCTGTTATGTGATAATACAAAAACAAAAACATACTGATTTTTAAATATCCGTTGGT
>Ga0078894_10004145_pt1 | contig 11052 bp, 7 predicted proteins | sample LauGreSu1BDMLBSD_2_FD_67506 | JGI IMG/M metagenome (GOLD analysis project Ga0078894, IMG submission 67506) | Freshwater lake microbial communities from Lake Michigan, USA - Su13.BD.MLB.SD (version 4) (version 4) | ecosystem: Environmental > Aquatic > Freshwater > Lake | place: Lake Michigan, USA... | reverse complement strand
CAGCCGGCCGCGCGGCCGGGAGGAGGAATGAACAGCCCGCGAAGGGCGTGGTATCTCGCTGGCTATCACTTCGGCATGCGGCGCATGAAGTCCGACGCGGACTTCCTCGACGGCATCGAGGCCATGGCCGCGTCGGATCTCGAGTCGTTGTCGGACAGGATGGCGACCGGTGCAGCCCAGAAGCTGCTTGGCCTCATCACGCAGGCGGCGATCCGCGAGAGCCGCGGTGCAGTCCTTTCGATCTGGCTTGGTCTGTGCGGACCCTGCGATCGCGTCGCGGTGTTCGATGCGGTGCGGTTCGCGCTGAAGGAGCAGTCGGAGGGCCCGGTTCAGAACGTCGAGCTTCTCGAGACGTGCCGGCGAACGCTGCGCACCCGAGGGGAACTCGAGCGCCTGACGCAGCCCCATGCCGCGGAGGTCGCACTCTTCCTCTCGATCGTCGGTTGCCTGAGGGAGCAGCATGGACGGAAGCAGTTCACCGAGGGGCTCCGGCATCTCCGTCGTGCCGGATGGAGCGATGATTGGGGCGTGGAGCTCTGCACTGCATGCGCCATGCACGACCTCGACGTCGCCGGTCCGCTGCGCCTCGTGCCGCAATCAAACGAGGCACTGCAGCGGCTCGCGAGAGAGCTTCCTGTCTTCGCGCGCAGGTTTGAGCCGCGGGGCCACAACGCCGTGATCGACGGATTCGCGATGCTCCTGAGAGTGATCGCGGAGGCGGCTGATCGCGGGCTTGTGCTGAGCCAAGGCGACGTCGTGCAGGCCGTCGAGTCGATGCAGCTGGTGCGTGCGGATCTCGCCACGATCGATTCGGCTCGCTTCGCGACCTATCCGAAGGGCGAGTTTACGAAGTCGATCGAGGTTCTTGCGGCACTCGCCGTGGTGGTCACGCCGCTCGAGGACCGCTTCGCAGAGTCGGCGGAGGCCGTGCTCGACTGGATCGCCGCCGGAAACAGGCTTCCCACCACAGTGCTCAGGGTCGCCTTCGAGAACCTGCTGCTTCTCGAAAACCCGATCGTCGCCGACTTCTTCGTGGAATGCGTGAAGGCCTACGGGCCCGACTTCGTGACCACCGAGTCGGTGGCGCGGATCGTGACGGTCCCCGAGGCGCGGGCGGCGCGCGAGGTGCTGCGTGAGATTCTCGAGGACGACCGAGTGGAGCTTCCCATCCAGCGGAGGTGGGAGTTCGCATCGGTGCTTGGCCGCGCCGCAGCAGCGGGTGGTGTGGATCCCCAGCTTGCGATCGTGTGCCTCGACTACCTCGAGCGCATCGTCGATGCGCGTCCGAGGCAGTACGGCCTGCGCTTCATCGAGCTGCTTGCCGATCCCTCATGGGAGAACGTGCTCCCCGAGGAGCTGCGCGATTCGAAGCAGGCGGCCATCGCATCGCGGGTCGGCGACTACACGAGGGTTGGCCAGCAGTTGTCTGGAATGCTGCAGTCTGCCCTGGCCGCAGCGGACGCCGGGATGGCGGCCGACTCTCTGGAGACCCTTGACGCCCACGGCCTGGGCAACTGGGCGAGCGAGGACCAGCGCGCCCACTTGCGGGCCCTGCTGGCGGAGGAACTTGGCCGCCCTCCCTCCGACCTTCCGCATGCGCGCGTGCTCTTCGTGGGCGGCAACGAGGTACAGGCGGCCTATGACGGCCACCTTCGGCAGTGGTTCGCCAAGGAGGCGCCGCAGATCACGATCGAGTTCATCCACTCGGGATGGAAGTCGAACTGGACTGAGTACGTGGGACAAGTGGAGCGGAGGTTGCAGTCGGGCGCATTGAGCCCCGATGCGATCGTGGTCATCACGATGATCCGGACGATTCTCGGCAAGAAGGTACGTGCGCTCGCGGGCGAGTACGAGCGCCCGTGGGTCAGTTGTACGGGGCGCGGGCTTGAAAGCCTGCGCCGTTCAGCGCTCAAGGCCGCGCAGCTTGGGGCAGCGAAGCGCTCCACGCGGCAAGGCAGCCGCGGGTCGCGGCCCGAGTGACGGTGGGCTGTGTCGACGGGCCACCGTCCGAGCTTGGCCAAGCGCACCTTCGGCGCCAGCCCAAGCCGATCGGATTATCCTTGACCAAATCCCGCCCTCACTGTAATTTGCAGTTGAGCCTCCGGTCGGCGGAGACCTTGAGCTAGTTTCACCCGGTGTTTCGCCGGGGCTGCGAAGACGTCTCGGGCGCTGCGCAATCGCATCGTCGCGAGCCGTGCTTCGCACGCAGCGCGGTCGCCTGCGCGCTGCTTCGGCTCGCGCTGCGTGCGACGCACGGCTCGCGACGAAGCGAACGCGGTCCAGGAACTGAAGTAGCGCTCCGCCGACCTGGGGCCGCCCGAGAGTCGCCGTGGGTGCGTCTGCCAACCGTCATCAGAACGAGGGGTCATGTCCAAGCCGCACGTCGATGCATCCCTCGTTCGCTTTCATCAGCGCGGGCTCCTTTCGCGCGAAGGAATGCAGCGCTGGATGCAGCGCGCTGCGCGCGATCCTGCTGACGTGCTTCCGCGACTGGAGGAGGCGCGGCTCCGCTGGCTCGAAGCCGTACGTGCAGCGATTGCGGCCCTGCTCGAAGAGACACAGGCCGATTCGGCGCGCCTGCTTCGAAATCTGCTCGCGACCGCAAGATCTGAGGATCTGCGCTTCTGGAAGCACGCGCTCGATGCCGGAGTGCTGTCGGCCTTGGGTGCCGAGGCGAGCGTCGGAAGGTTGCTCGCCGTCGCTGCAGCTCGCAGCGATCCTCCAGCGATGCTTGACTCGGAGGAGCTTGGCATTCTGGCCCATGCGGGCAAGTGCACACCTGATGCGCTCCTGCCGATCGCGCGGGGGGCCTGGCCGATCAGCCTGGCGCTGATCGAGCAGATGCCGTCGGCACATGCGCGCGGGGCGTTGCTGCAGGTGCTTCGCGATGGCTTTGCGCCACGACCCTCAACGGGTCGCCCGCGGAGCCAGCTTGCGCAGCGGCGGCTTGTCGATGCCGTCGAGGCGCTCATCGCTCGCAAGCCCGCAGTCGCGCTCGGGCTGCATGAGTATCAGACGCTTCCCGATCAAGCTCGCGAGCTGCTCGGCGACGGTCGGACGGTCCTCACGGCCGCCGCGATCTCGAGACGCGACCGCGACGCTGCGCGAAAGGCACGACGCGAGGCGGAGGCAAGTGCGCGGCTCGAGCAGGAGACCGAGGCTGTGCTCAGGGCGGTGGACGATCTCTTTGCTTCGGCGACGGTGGACGAGCCTGATCCGGCGGCGTCCGCTGCATGCTGGAGGGCCGTTGCGCGCGCCATGAAGTCGATCGCTGCTTCGGATGGCTCCGCCGCAAGGGCGGGAAGAATGCATGCCATCGATGATGCGTTCATGCAGCGCCTGGCTTCGGGCGAGCGTTTGTGGCACCGTCTGAGGCCGGCCCCACCCTCTGTTCGCAGCGGGCTTGCAGGAGTCCGTTTCGGCAGCTCAGCGCTGTTCCTTGCCTTTCTCGCGCTCCCAAGGCGCAGGCAAAGCGAGCTGGGACTGCAGCTTGGTTCTACGCCGAGGAGCGGATCGGTATCGATCAGGCCACCGTCGGCCCTCCGTGATGAGCTCGTGCTCGCAGCGGCGGATGCGTACCTTCGTTTGCGCAAGGGCGACGCCGACCTCCGCCGTTCGCTCTGGACACGGTGGGGATCGTCGGCCGAGTCACGGGTCATGGACGGCTGGGATCGGGTTTTCACTGAGCCGCGCCGTCTGCATGACGATGAATCCGTGACCGTCATCGAGTGGGTGGCGCTTCGGGAGGGACTGGCCGCCCAGCGACCTCGGCTCGCTCGCTTTCATCGTAATCATGCGCGATGGTTGCTACGTCGGGCCGCTCGTACGGAGTTTGTGACGGCAGCGCTCGCAAAGGCGGGCGAGGCGGGAGCGGCCCTCCTTCTGTGCGGTACGGACGTGCGTCGTCTGGGTGCCGCCTGGCGTGCCTTGTGCGTTGCGCCTGATGCGAAGCCTGGTCCGGGCGCGGGGGATTCGCGTGCCGCACAGGCCCGCGCGCAGTTCCACCAAATCGTACGGCGCGCGCGGGCACTCGACGAGGAAGGCACTCCGATCGCAGAGATCCTCGTCCGCGAGGGTCCGGCGGAGCTCGGGCTCGAGTCGACCGTCGCGATGCTCGGCGCCGCACTCGACGGTACGCGGCTTGGTGCGATCTTGCGCATGGCCGATCCTGAGGCCCTGGGCGTTCGAAAAAACCGACGTGCCGGGATCCGCGCTGCAGTGAAGCTCTTCTTGACGGCACGTGCGCAGCCACGCAGTACCGAAGGGCGCGCCTTGCGCGAGCTGTTGCGTCGTGGGGCCGTGCTCGACGTCGAAGCTGCGCGGGCTGTCTGGTGCGCAGCGCAGGGCGCTGATCGTGAAAACGCGCGTCGGCTGGTCCGCAGACGCCCGGGCGACTTTGCGCGATTTGCGATCCGCGATTGGCCCGTCGACGAGACCGTCGGGTTTCTCGCATCCAATCCCGCCGCGGCAGGTGCATTCGCCGACTGCATCGATGACGCACAACTGCGTGCGGCGCTGCCCGCGCTCCGCAAGCGGATGGCAAAGCGGCCCGCGATGCTCGCTGTCGCAGAGCTTGCGGTGCTGTCGGGACTCCGCGAGATCGCGCTGCTCCGTGTGCTTTCCCGCGAGGTGGCCGAGCGTCTCGATCAAACGGCAGGCACGCGGCTCGACCACCGCTACTCCACCTACCAAGTTCCCAAGCGCTCGGGCGGCATGCGCACCATCACCGTCCCGGATGAGTCCCTCAAGCACCTGCAACGGCTGCTACTCGTGGGAGCGTTCAATCCTGTGCCACTACACGAGGCGGCGCATGGATTCCGCACAGGCCACAGCATCCTCACCAACGCGCGCGTGCATGTCGGCCGTCGGCTCGTCGTGAACGTCGACATCAAGGGTTTCTTTCCGAGCACGCTGTACACGAACGTGCTCGCCGCATGTTTCAATGTCGATGGCGGAGCGATCAGCCCTCCGGCGGCGCTTCTGCTGGCCGACATCTGCTGCTTTCGCGGCGCGTTGCCCACGGGTGCGCCTACGAGCCCTGCGATCGGCAACATCGTGCTGCGACGCGCCGATAGGGCGATTGCCGCCGCGGCCGGCGCGCGCGGCATCTCGTATACCCGCTATGCCGATGACCTCACCTTCTCGGATGAGGGCGCGGCGAAGCGGATCATTCCGTTCGTCAGCAAGGTGCTCGGCGACTGCGGCTACGTGCTCGATAGGCGGAAGACACAGCTCTACCGCAGCGGGCGTCAGCAGTTGGTGACCAACCTCGTAGTCAATGCGCGTCCGAATCTCCGTCGATCCGAGCGGCGCCGGCTTCGTGCCGCCGTGGATCGGCGGTGCCGCGGGGCGGAGGTGGCCTGGCATGGGAGGCCTATGGACGACGCCGAGCTGATGGGCCGACTGGCGCTCCTCGCCATGGTCGACCCTGGGCAGGCGTCACAGCACCGCGAACGGCTGGCCGCTCAGGCAGTCGGCTGGGGGTCTCGTCGTGCGTGAGCGGCGGTCGGCCGCATCGGAGTGCTTCGCCACGGTCCTGCTGGGCGACAGCGCCGACATGGCTGCGATCGGCTCGGGAGAGGCGCGGCTCGTGCTCACGAGCCCGCCGTACTTCGGACCCGACGCGGAGCGAGTCCTCTCGGGCCCGCGGGCGCAGCAGGGCGACATCGAGGCGATCTGGCGCGAGGTCGAGTCGTTCACGCGGGCGCTGGGCGGGGTGTTCAGCGAGATGGCACGGGTGGTGGGAACGGTTGGGGTGTGCTGCATCGAGACGAAGGACCTTGCGTGCGGCGAGTTCCGGCTGCCACTCGTTGCGCTGCATGCAGAGCTGGCGCGCTGCGCGGGGCTGTGGGTGCGTTCGTCGATCCAGTTTCGTACTCGTGCCATAAAGCCATCGCATCTTCCTGCGTTCTATGGGTCGCCCGAGGTAGGCAACTTCCGGTCGCTCGACGCGTCGACGCTGCTCATCTGCAGCCATCCGCGCCTGAAGCGGATCTCACGGACGCCGCTCGCCTACTCGCGTACAGAGAGGCTTGCGCTCATCGATCCCGCGTGGCGGGTGACCGCCGCTCGCGGTCGTCGCGTGCACGAGCACCAGTCGCCGCCCGACCTCGTGCGACGCGTCGTCGGTCTGTTCACGCTGGAGAACGAGCTGGTGGTTGATCCGTTCGCGGGCAGTGGACAGACGATCCGGATCGCGCACGAAATGGGACGCTGCGCAGTTGGCTACGAGATCGATCCCGCCCGCCATGCCGTCGCGGTGGCCGGACTCGTGTCGCGGTCACCGAAGAGTCGGGGTGTCGTGCGAGGCCGAGGGAGCGCGGGCTCGTGAGCGGTACGGCGCAGCAGAAGCTCCTTGCGAAGGCGCGCAAATGGTGGGGAGGCAGCCCCTTCACGGCGCCGGCAGCGCAGGCAGAGCGCACGACAGCCGTGATCGCAGCAGGTGCCTTGCATCCCGACGATGAGATCCGTGAGGCGTGTCGATCGTGTATCGCGGAGCATGTTGGCGCTGCGAACATGATTGGCGCGGTCGACACCATCCGATTCACGTTGGACGCCCACTCCCGGGATCCAATCGAGCCCCTTGTTCTGGAAGAGGGCGACATCTGGGCAATCGCGGCGATCCAGCGATTGCGCGGGAATAGTGAATTCTCGCGTGAACTCCGAGTCACGAGCATGGATTCGCTCGACCTGACGGGCGGCGTCCGGTTGCTGGGACTGAGCGAGGCGAGGCGGCTTCCACGACGCCGCGCCGATGGATCTTGGAACTATCCCGCGGGTCCTGCTTTCCACCCCCAGTCGCTGCGGGAGTGGATCGCGCGCGCGACGCAGTCTCTGCGTTGCCAGGTGACGCTGCAATCAGCCGAGGAGGGCGCGTTGATCCGCGTGCCATTTGAGGAGTCGGGGCTCGGCGCGCTGATCGAGGAGCTGCATGCCGCGACGGTGGATCGAGCCGATATCGAGGGCCAGCTGTGGTTCTTCGGCGGTGCGCTTGTGACCGCGCCGATCGGCGACGGCGGGCTCGAGTCGGTGGTCGCGAAGGCAGCGGTAGCCGCATCGCTCCAGCATCATGCGAGGCTGCTGCCTGCCGACGTGACGTTGACCAGCATCGGGTGCATCGCGCAGGTGGGCTCAGCGGGAGCTGAACTACGCTTCAGGCGCCCGGAGGCCGTCATCCGTCTGCTCGCTGCGACGTGGACGCCTGGGTTGATCGAGCTCTCCGCCACCCGCCCCTGGGGCTGGCTACTGCTCGGCCGAGGCGGCGATGCGATCGATTTCATCCGATCCGCGCATGCGGTGCCGCCGCACTGGGCGCGTGTCCCCGAGATCGCGACTCTGGACCCGTCGCCTCGCGTTCTCGACGCGATCGCCCGCTGGGTTGGTCCCTGCGTCGGTCCCTGCCAGGGCCGTTTGAGCCACGCGACGCTCGAGGCGCTTGGATGATCGGGCGGTGCGCGGAACATACCGGCATGCGCCCCGCACCGAATGTCACGTGCCGTGCACGACTGTCGAGCGCGGCCAACGCTCGTCTTGAATCCGCAGCGAGTTCCAGGAAGGAGGCCCACGCCCTTGCAATTGGACGAGACGGTCATCATCATGCGCTCAAATGAACAAAAAGTTCGCACGACTCTCCGAAGCGGACCTGCTTCACTGTGTGCATCGGCTGCCCGATGAAGTCAAGGCCGCCGTCCATACGCAGAAGCGTCGGCTTGTGATCGCCGGTGGCTTCATCCGCAGCGTGATCGCGGGTGAGAAGATCAGCGATGTCGATCTCTTCGTGGATCAGCGCGCGCGTGCGCAGGCTGTTGCTGTCCAGATCGCGGGACCAGAGGGGCGCGTATCCGAGACTCAGAATGCACTCACCATCGCAGGGCGCATCCCGGTCCAGATCATTACCCGCTGGACCTTCGATTCGCCGCAAGCGGTGGTGGCAAGCTTCGACTTCACGATCGCGCGCGCGGCGATCTGGTTCGACGGCAAGCGCTGGCATTCCGCCGTCGATACCCGCTATTACGCTGATCTGGCCGCGAAGCGGCTGGTCTACATGTGTCCGATTCGCAACGAGGATGCGGGTGGGAGCATGCTTCGAGTACTGAAGTTCTACAAGCGCGGCTATGTGATTCCCGTCGACAGTCTTGGCGCGGTCATGGCGCGCATGTCCGCGGCGCTCTCTCCGGACGCACTGCGCGGTCGCGGCGCATCCCGCGAGCGTCGAATCGCATCTGAGCTCACGGCACTGCTGCATGAGGTGGATCCGCAGGTTGATCCGGATCACATCGCGCACCTGCCAGCCGAAAGTGCGAACCGCGTCGCAGCGCGTCGTGCTGGCAAGTCGGGAGAGCCGACGTGGAGGAAGTCGGCAAGGCTTGAGTCATCGGCGGCGCGGCGAAGACAGAGTTCATGACCCGTTCGTTCCGTCGTCGTTGCCCCGAAAGTGATCTCACTTGCCGTACACGGCAGCTCCGTCTGTGGCGGTCTGGCGTTCGATCGGGTGGTCGGCGTGGACCAGTTCGTTCGATTCCGCTTCCCTGTTTGTGCACTCGTCACACGACATTCTGATCCGGAGGTTTCATGCAACTCGTCAGTCCTGACCCGAACACCATAGTCGAAGCCGCGAACCGACTTGCGGGAACCCAAGCCCGTCGGGACCACCTCAGTCGATACTCGTACCGGGATATGCCGTTCCCGGGCGAGCCTGCGATGCGACAGCTCCTCTCATCCAGGGGCGTTTGGATGATCGTGACGGGCGAAGGACCGGTGGGCTTCATCCTCTACCCCGCTCCGCTTCATGAGAAGTCCTTCGGCATGGCGATTGCGCTTGACTACTGCCGAAGGGGTTACGCGCGGGCAGCGCTGCGGGAGTTTGTTGCGCGCTGCCCTGAGTTCGGGATTCGGGAACTGAACGGTTACTGTCGCAATGACAACGCGGGCATGATCGCGACGCTGAAGGCATGCGGATTCCAGCAAGTTGCAGGATTCGAGGACCACGCCGAGCCTCGTGCCTTGCGATTCGCGTTTCCGTTGTAGCGGTGGTCGCGACCGTCTCACGCGGGATGTGGAAGGTGGTGAGGACGGTCAGCGCTCCCGTCCCCGCCCCTCATCCATCCTTTCCCAAGCCACCGCGCCCCCGCCGCAGGTCATACAGGTACCACGCCTCGACCTTCTCCCGCGCCCAAGGGGTCTTGCGGAGGAAGGTGAGGCTCGACCGGATGCTCGGGTCGTGCGTGAAGCAGCGGATGCGGATGCGGTCGGCGAGTGCATCCCAGCCGTGGCGCTCCACGAGTGTGGTGAGCATGGCCTCGAGCGTGACGCCGTGAAGGGGATTGCGCGGCTGCGGGTCCATGGGGCGGGTGGTCGGGACGGTGGGGACTGGCACGATACCCGCGCTCAATCCTCATCCGCCGTCGCGAACGGCGTGAACGGGTCCTGCGCGCGGACCGCGAGCAGCTCGTCGTCTTCGTCGGGCACGAGGCCGCGTACGGTTGCAGCGAGTGCGTCGCCAAGGATGCGGCGTGCCTCGCTGCGCGCCTTGGAGGTGCGCTCGTCGCGCTGGAAGCGCAGCTTCTCGATGCCCTCGCGCTGGCGCATCATCTCCTGGAACCCACCGTCGCCGAGCGATGCGACGCGTGCGGATTCCTCGATCATGCGCGCGGTGATCGACTCGAAGACCGCGTCGTACTCCGCCTTGAGCGCCTCGAGGCGGGCGACGTGGTCGTCTGTCGCGCCCTTCGCGCCAATGGCGCGCGCGAGCAGGTCCGATGCAGAGTCCGAAGGCCGGTGGAACGATGGATACGCGAGCGCCCGCTCGGCCGAGCGCAGTCGCGCCGCGGTCGCCTCGTCGATGCCCGAGAGCGCCTCGGCAAAGGCAAGGCGCACGCGCGCGGAGTCCTCGCGCGCGAGCTGGCTCATCCGCGCCCAGGCGCGGCTCGACTGCTCCATGAGCGCTGGATCTCCTCCGTCGGCGCGCATCATCGCGTTCTGAATGCGCTCGGACTCGCGGCGTGCTTCGGCCCGCGCACGCGTGCGCGCGGGGATTTCGGCGAGGAGCTTCCTCCACGTGTCGATGGATCGATCGACGAATGCGCGTGCAGCCTCCGGCTCGAGGCGCGCGCGGGCGACCGCCTGCAGCGGCGTGACGATCCGCGCCACGCTGCCACCGTCGAACGGCGAATTCGTGAAATCGTCGCCAGCGAGCGCGTGCAAGCCGCCGAGCTTGATCGAGACGAGCTCCGACCCATCGGCTGCGAGCCCGAGCGCTGCGGCAAGATCGGCGAGCAGGGCGTCCTCCACCGCGAGATACTCGTCGCGAAGCCGCTGGCGGAGCTCCGCGAGGCTCGTCGCGTTCGCCTCGTTGGGTGCGTAGCTGCCATCCGGCTGCTGTGTCCAGAGCTTCTGGCCGAGCTCGTTCGCCTGCACGCGGAGGGGCTCGATCCGCGCGTCGTACTCGCGTGCCTTCCACGCGGTGTGCACGCTCTCGACGGTGTCTTCTGCGCCGCGCGCGGCGCCCAGGAGGGCGAGGTCGGCAAGCAGCTCCGGCACGCTCGGCGCCTCAGGCACCGGCGTACCTTGCGCGAGGCGTTCGAAGGCCGTCAGTCGGCCCTGCGGGGCCGCCGAGGCATCGGCGTTCTGTAGCTCGTCGTCGGGATTCGCCTGCGGCTTCCAGTCTTTCGCGATGAGCATCGCGTCTTCGCCGTGCCGACCCTCTGCGAAGTACGCGAGTCCACGCCCGCCGCCGAGATCCGCGAGCGCGCGGAACGCCTTCTGCCTCGCGCGATCGACCGCGTCGGTCGCCTTGGTGAACTTGGCGCGCTGCTGGGCTGCCTCGCCATCTTCTTGGTCGCCCATGCCCATCGCCATGGCGCGCATCATGAAGTCGTTGCCAGCGCCTCCCTCGAGCACGGCCTCCGCGGCGGCCTCGAGCGCGGTGGCGTGCTCGCTTCGCCAGACGGACACGATCTCGCGGCTCTTGGTGATCGAATCGGCGTCGAGCGTTCCGTCGCGCCGCATCCGCGCAGCGATGACGGCGGGCGATGCGTCCGCCGCACCCGCTCC
>Ga0078894_10004144_pt1 | contig 11053 bp, 10 predicted proteins | sample LauGreSu1BDMLBSD_2_FD_67506 | JGI IMG/M metagenome (GOLD analysis project Ga0078894, IMG submission 67506) | Freshwater lake microbial communities from Lake Michigan, USA - Su13.BD.MLB.SD (version 4) (version 4) | ecosystem: Environmental > Aquatic > Freshwater > Lake | place: Lake Michigan... | reverse complement strand
TTTTTTTAATTGGAAACGCAGCATTAAATGCGGAGAGGGGTCTTTTTGACATAATGGAATGACATTTTTCTATCACTGCCTCTAAACAAGCTTCAGGCCGTTTATCCAATAATCGGGCAACTAAAATAAATTTTGTTTTTGGAGTTTCTGCTAATTCATTAACAAACACTTCTACAGATGCCGGTATTACGATGGGGTCATGTATCATTTGTGACGAACACTGTTCAGAACGCAAAATATCTCGAAACCGGCTTTTTATAAATTCTTTGGGGTCACTGTATTTTTCAAAATTGATATCTTTTAAACTGGTTACTACTTTTTGAATTGTCTCAATAAACATGGAAGTATTTGCGTCCTTTATTAATCCTTCTTTGGCGTAGTTTCTTGTGCGAGTTAAAATTTTAGCTACATTTGCATTAAAGTTGCTGTAGTTTGGTAAAGCGATAAAAAAGTTTGGTGAAAGTGATTGTGACGATGTAGATGGACGGTTCATTCCGCATTTTTCATGCAGTATGTTCCAAAATCGTTCATCTGCATCGGGACCATAGTCGCCTTCTCCAAAAATACTTTGTACAGGACTTCTATTAAACATCTCACTGTTGCTAGACCTCGTGAGTGAAGCACTTTCACACGTGGTACACATCTTGTCGCCTATCGATAAACAGTGGTCAGGGGTTTCAATATCCTCATATGTCACATTATCATTTTCGCATATGTAATTATCATTACACTTAACTGGCATTAAAGTTGTATATAATGTATATATTTATACCTTATATATAAACTATATATAAACTATAGTTGTATCGGTATTTTAATTTACAATGGTTGCGCTGGGTTCGGGCAGCAGTTCTGGTGAACCAGGTTGGCATTGCGACCAATACCACCGTTGGTTTTACGGGTGTTGTACAACTTTCTAGCCTTGAGCCACGTCAGCGCGCTGGCCGCGTCAGGTGGAAGAACGCATCCGCGCATGGGTCCGCCGCACTTGTACTTGGGAATCAATCCGGCCGACACGCCAACCGTGGATGGAATGCCGGGCAAACTGTTCAAATGTGTGGTCTGGTTTGACATGGATGCCTTGTTTGCAACTTTTCGGGCAGTCATTTTGTTTTGTAAGTTGTTGGTTTATATTGGATTGTTTGTTTTTATTTTATAACGTATCCTTAGAAATTATTTTTCTTAAATGGTTAAATGATTTCTTAAATGAATTAAAATGAATTATAGAATATTGTATTATATTATAATATATAACATATTCAAAAAATGAATATTTTTACGTTTTTACTATGCACGTGCGCGCTAGTAACGGCCCTTCCATTTCAACCAACCGGTCAACCGTGTGGTAACGGTATTTCGTGCACCACGTTTCAAACGTGTATGAGTAATGCATCGGCAACTGGTGCCGGACTGGTCTATGCATGCTCTCCTTTGTCAAATGCGGTCCGTTGTATGGATGCACGATTTTCATGTCCAGTTTCATCCAGTTGTGCAGAAGACAGCAAGTGTAGCTACCTGAACGGCAGTTTAGTGGATGCCGTTATAAATCTCGACGCATTCCAAGTTGACGAGTTTCGCGATTTCGGTTCAGGCATGAAATCCACATCACTGAGTATTTGCGGGGCCATTACAAATCATTTTCGGCTTCCTAATTTTTGTCGATGTCGAGAAGCGCGGTTGGGTGGTGACCTTAGTTGTTCTATTGGACTTCAAACGTTTATCACGCTCGGTGCATCCGCTTGGATTCTCCCTTGCGCATCTCCGGCCAACTTTGGATACCGCGCATGGGCGTCTTTGTTGGGTGTAAGCAGTGGTACAGGAAGAACATGGACCGCATCGTTTACTGCATATATTCCTATTCCAGGTGCAACTTTTGAATTGGGAGTGACAAGCGTCGGGGCACGAGCTGAACTGTCTGGAGACATTCGAGACCGCGCAATTTCCACGCAACTGGCAATCGGCGTATGCGGCCGAGCAGGAATCGGATTTTTTTCTAAAGAAATGTGCAATCCGTCTATCTTTTTATGGTTGCCAGTTACAATTCTACGTGGCCCGCGTTTCGACTTCAGTCGGTTTTGTTGAGAATCTAATTATCAAAAAATAAAAAATAAAAAATAAAAAATAAAAAATAAAAAATAAAAAATAAAAAATAAAAAATAAAAAATAAAAAATAAAAATTGACTTCTTTCCTTAGATACGTTTTATATCGGTTTACATATAATACGTATAATACGTCCAGTACCCAATGTCTCGCCCCAAACACAACTCCTCTAGTTCCGATTCCGAGATAGACGAAGAATATGACGACTTTGAACATGAAGACTTTGAGAACAACGACCGCTCCACCAAAAACGTGTTCAATGATGACGACCTTGTTCCCGTGGGTGATGGAAACTTGTTGTTCAACCCGTACAACCCCGACAACCGCGAAATTGATTCGCATGAAATCATCGCCATTTTACAAAGATATGGTGTTCCAACCGCGCTACTACAAGTGGACAATATGATGCTTTACAAGCGCGCATTCGTGCACCGGTCGTATACGCGCCGAACGCACCTGGAAAACGCTGCGAAAAATATCACACTGGCAGAATGCCCGCCCGACTGCATGCCTCTGAAACAGAAATCCAACGAGCGCCTAGAATTCGTGGGCGACGGCGTGTTGGAAGCCATTACCAAGTTTTACTTGTACCGCCGATTCCCGAAGGAAAATGAAGGTTTCATGACCGAGAAAAAAATCGCCATTGTGAAGAACGAAAGCATTGGTAAACTCGCGCTAGAAATGGGACTGCACCGGTGGTTCATCATTTCCAAACACTCGGAAGAGAAAAAAACGCGAACCAATTTGAAAAAGTTGGGCTGCTTGTTCGAGGCGTTTCTCGGAGCCCTTTTCTTGGATTACAACAAGGTAAAGCTGAATGATGAAGACGGCTGGTTCAAGCAGCTGTTTGTAACGGGGCCGGGATTTCAAATCGCGCAAATCTTTGTTGAAACCGTGTTTGAACGCCACATTGACTGGATTCGGCTCGTCAGTAACGACGATAACTTTAAGAACATTCTTCAAGTTAAAATCCAAAAGGAGTTCAAAACCACACCAGATTACGTTGAATTGGGTCGCGACCTTGAAGCCGGATACACGATGGGCCTGTTCCTATGCATCGGACAAGAAATTTACCAAACCAAACCGTCGGAAGCGGTGTCATTTACGGGAGCCGAAATTGGTGGCACATTTGAAGGCGTTCACCAGTTCGCTGGAACACGCGGTGGTAAACTTTTAGTGCATTTCACAACGTGCTCACACCGCATTAAGAAAAAGGCCGAACAACAAGCATGCGAGCTCGCGCTAAAACTTATAAAATAGTTCGTGAATATAAAAGAATAAAGATAAGAATAAAAGATAAGAATAAAAGATAAGATAAAAATAAGATAAAAATAAGATAAAAAAGAACAGACCGAGTGAGAATAAATGGACGCGTTTTTAGCACGGTTTGCAAATCGTCCTTCTTCAATAATAAATCAACTTCCCCAGAGAACTTCAATTTTTTCTTCATTTCAAGAATCGGCATTAAAACCATCTCGAAAAAAGGCATTTACAATTCGGTTTGGGGTAAGCGGCGACTCTACATCATCGTCATCGTCATCGTCATCGTCATCATCATCATCATCTTCTGGGTCAGAATCTGAACTCGAACCACACTCAAAAAAATCAGCCAAGCCAAAATCCAAACCAAAGTCAAAATCTAGTTCAGGATTCATCGTGGATAGAACCGGTGAAAACGAGATTGACATTGATGAATTCATTTCGGCAATTCAGCGCGAAGCGAAAATTCAAGTGGGAAAACCCGACTTGGAAGGGGCATTTTGTATACTAAAGCCTTCCACGAAGGTTGCTACCGCATCAAATACAAATACCACTGCCATTTTAGAAACGTTTCCCATTCGAAAACTGGGATTTGTTATCGAGCTTGCAAATTCGGACGAGTTAACGCAACCTCCCGTAGCGCAAGAAAAAAAGAAGGGCCGCCCTCCAAAAAGAAAGGAAAAAGGAAAGGAAAAAGGAAAAGGAAAGGAATCCGAAGAGGAATCCGAAGAGGAATCCGAAGAGGAAAATAATGATGAAGACCTTGGCGTCGAAAAAGAAAAGAGAAAGAAACAGGGTGTTCGTGTTCGTCGCGTTCCCGCTGCAGCTGTTTCCGCCGAAGTGGATGCGTCCGTATCCGACGTGATTAAAAAACTCAACGAAATGCGGTCCACTCCCCTCCAACTGACCGCGTCAAATTACTACATGAACAATCGCAAGTACTTTACATCGTTTATCACCGAAACGTTTCAACGCCTTGCTAAAAAAAATGCAACAACCGCGGAAACCGCAGCAGAAGAAGACGAGTTCGACTGCTCGGACTTGTCGGCGCTGGACAAAAAGCCGTTTTCGGCGCTGTACCACCAGCGCATCGTGCGCGAGTACATGAACGCGTACAGCCCGTATCGCGGACTGCTCCTGTTCCACGGCCTGGGCAGCGGCAAAACGTGTTCGTCCATTATTATTGCAGAAGGGCTATCATCGCACAAGAAGGTGGTCGTCATGACGCCGGCCTCGCTGCAAAAAAATTACATTGAAGAAATAAAAAAGTGCGGCGACTCCATGTTCAAGCAGGACCAGCACTGGGTGTTTTTTCCGCTGGAAAAGGCGCCAAAAGGTCGCACCGTGCAGGAACATGAACGCGCACTGCTTCAAGCGCTCGGGTTTCCCGCAAAGGTTGCGCCCGACGAAAACATTGTCAAAATCAATAGCGGGGTTTGGTTTGCTGAACACGGCAAGCCGGGAAACTACCACCAGTTGGACGAACTCAAAAAAATGGAAATCGATACCCAGATTGACCGAATGATACGGAATAAGTACCGGTTCATCAACTACAACGGAGTTCGTCGCGAAGCTTGGAACGAACTCATGCGTCAGAGTCCCACCGGCAATTATTTTGACGACGCGGTGATTATTGTGGACGAAGCCCACAATTTGGTCAGCCGCATTGTGAATAAAATCAAGTCGCCCAAGAGTTTATCCATGAGCATTTACCGCGCATTCCTGACCGCCACAAATTCCAAGGTGGTGTTGTTGACGGGTACTCCAATCATCAACTACCCGAACGAGCTGGGCATCATGTTCAACATTCTTCGTGGCTACATCAGCACGTTCAACTTTACGCTGGACTTGTCTGGATTTAGTGGGACCGGGGCCGGAGCCGGTGCCGGTTCCAACGTGCTCAACACGTTAAAAACCATGTTCAGCAAAGCCAGCGCGGACGACGGCGTCAACGTGCACGATTACCTGGACTTCAAACAAACGCCGAAACCCACGCTCACGCTGACGCGCAATCCGTTTGGGTTTGTATCCGGAACCGGGACTGCGGCGTACAGCGTGAGCTTCAAAGGCGTCGGCGGCGACATGGACGACGATGCGTTTTGCAGTAACGTTGCCAAGTTTCTGGAACGGCACCGCATCCGGGTTGTTGGAGCTCCACAAAAAACGCAGTACAAGGCGCTGCCCGACACGCTGGACACGTTCAATGCCATGTTTATCAAACCCGACGGAAGCGGCATTTTGAATCCGGACTTATTCTCTCGACGCATTATTGGACTGACGTCATACTTTCGAAGCGCGCAAGAAAAGTTGTTGCCCAAGTACAATCCGGCAACGGACTTTATTACAGTTGAAATCGAAATGACGAACCACCAGTTCAATATGTACAAACAAATTCGAGAGAATGAACGAAAAACGGAATCCAATTCGAAACGGCGCAACGCCATGGCCATGGGAGCGAACGAACTGTACGGCGAAACGTCATCCACGTACCGCATTTTTTCCCGCGCATGCTGCAATTTTGCGTTCCCCCTTGAAGTTCCACGACCCTCCCTGCATAATCAAGACAAACAAGACAAACAAGACAAACAAGACAAACAAGACAAAGAAAAGGAAGATGCCAGTGACAGTGACGACGATAATGACGAGTCTGACGCTGAAACCGGTAAAGGCAAAAGCAAAGGCAAAGGCAATGCCAAAGGCAAAGACAAAGGCAATGCCAAGAAACGCCAGCTGGTTACGGAACGCGAATTTGAAGGAAATATAGAAAACGATGACGATGATGCGGAAGGTGCGGAAGGTGCAGAAAGCGGCGCAAAAGGCGACATACGCACGTACGGTGAAAGAATAAAGAGCACCATTGAAAAACTGGCCGATAATGCCGACACGTATTTGACCATGGAGGCGCTTTCCAGCATGTACAGTCCCAAGTTTGCCCAAATTTATCGAGAGATTACAGATACGGAACACGTTGGTCTGCACTTGCTTTACAGCCAGTTTCGAACGCTGGAAGGTGTTGGCATTTTCAAACTGGTCATGAATGCAAACGGCTACGCGGAATTCAAAATTCGAAAGAACACGCAGGACGGAACATGGTCGCAGTACTATCAGCATCCGGAAGATGCAGGCAAACCCACCTACGCGTTGTACACTGGAACGGAAAGCAAAGAGGAAAAAGAAATTGTTCGCAACGTTTTCAACAGCTCGTGGAACAACTTGCCGAACCCGTTAAAAAGCGACCTCGCGTCCAAATACGGCAGCGACCGCAGCCGTAAAAACATTTACGGTGACGTTATCAAGCTGCTGATGATTACGGCATCGGGTGCGGAAGGCATCAACCTGCGAAACGTGCGGTACGTGCACATCATGGAACCGTACTGGCATCCGGTGCGAACCGAGCAAATCATTGGCCGAGCCAACCGCATTTGCAGCCACTACGAGCTGCCGGAAAAGCTGCGCACCGTCAACGTGTTCATATATGTGATGACGTTTACAGAAGAGCAACTCAATCCTGGTAAGAAAGACAAGCCGATTGACAACATCAAAGTTCTGGATGCGGGGATTAGCACCGACCAAAAACTGCTGGACACTTCGAATAAAAAACAGCTCATCAACCAGCAGCTGCTTACTGTAGTGAAAGCGTCGGCGGTGGATTGCAGTACGCACAACAAGGCCAAGAATGTGCAGTGCTTTCAATACAAGAGCATTTCTGGAAAGGATGATGTCGCATTTGTGCCGGACATTACTCAGGAACAAGCGGATGCCGATGCACAACGAAACCAAGTCAAACAAAAGGGAATTCAGGTGAATCCGTTTAAATATGAAGTTACAAAACCGGATGGTAGTGTGGTAATGAAAGATTATTTACTGGATGCCACAACAAATACGGTGTATGAAAAAATGGGAACTATTGCCGCCGCACCGATTCGTGTGGGCACGCTGGTTTACGAGGCAACGGGTACGCGAATTGAATACGACTAAAATCAGTAAGTTAATCAAGTTAATCAGTAAGTTGTTAAATTCGTTTGTTGTCGTTTTTATTTAAATACTTTAGAATAAAAGAGTTTAACGAGTAATCATTTCAAACGCGATATAAATTAGAAATAAAATTAATAAAATGATTGGGTGGGCATTTCAAGTTACGGTAATGTCCCTTTGTTTCATTGCAGTGGTTCATTACTTGTACGTTTTTTTTAAAACAACCTTGACTGTTCCAAAAGTGAAAGACTTGGTGAACCGTCCTCAGCAACAATACGAGGAATTGTTTAAAGGAATTGACTTACGAAAAACTGCCGCCACCACCATTCCATCTTCAAGCTCAACCACAACGACAAGTATTTCAGCGCTTCCATCACTCATTGATGACCAATACCTACCTGCATCATTCAATTCCCACCAACAACAAAATGCAATGAAAGACGAATTGAAACAGTTTTTGAAAAAATTAAATCGAAACTAGGGTGTATGAAATATATATCAAAATGTATCAAAATTGATATAAAATTATTTTAATAAACAACAACACAAATAACAAACGAACGGATATCATCGATGTCATCGTTTACAACAAATCCAACATTCATTTCGGTTGACAAACGGGATATTGGAATGCTTCAAAATAAGCTTTCTCCGCAGAGCATGAAAATTTCTTATGAGATAAATACGTATAAGAAAGTTTCAGCTGACGTATTTTACATTATTCCGAGGGGGAAAAAATGCATTGTATGGCTTACCATGTACAAGGGCTCACCCGAAGTACTCTTCTTCGACTTGGACCCACGTGACCACACTAAAATCAAATTCATATCCATTCGAGCACTACATCCGTCACAGATGTTTCATATCAGCGACTTTGAAGGCAGAGGAACTGTGCTGTACGGAACGTTGTTCGTTTCGTCACAACAACAAGTGTTTGCAGTTGAAAACATCCACGTGTACGAAAACGTTTCCGTAGACAACTTAACTGTGCTTGAAAAAGATGGGCTGTTATACAAAGTCTTTTCCAAGGTGGCGAATGCCACCGACCAAAAGGTGGCGAATGCCACCGACCAAAAACAAAAGGCTTCAGCACCCTTTCGAAATTCGGCTACTCCTGAAACACAGGTGCTATTTGGAGTCGCCGTTAAATATGGAACCTATGCGGAAGCATTGAAAGCATCCAATACACCAAGTATTATACCGTACTCCGTGTATGCCATTCAAGGCCGCTTTCGAAACCAAACGGATAACAAGTACTATCAAAATTGTCAGAGTCAGAGTCAGAGTCAGAATCAGACTCAGAGTCAGAGTCAGAACCAGAACCAAGTTCAAGCAAAAGGTCAAGTGCCAAGCAAACAACCATTAGCTCAATCTCAAACTCAAAATTACACACAACCGTCAACAAAAATTTTCATGGTCCAGCCAGAAGCGCGTGTGGATATGTATACGCTGCGTTGTCCTGTAACAAATGAGGTTGAATCAGAACCAGCACATGTTGGCGACTATAAAACAAGCGCGCTGTTGAATTCAATCTTCAGAAACGTGAAAGAAAACGCGTCATTGGATACTGCCGAAGAGAGTGATGACGAAGACGCGTTTCAAAATTCACAGGAGTTGCAACTGGCTGGATACATTACGTGCTCGAGAGAACGGGCCATGGTTTGTTCCTACAATTACAAGTTCAAACGCTGGGTTCCGTTACACTTACACTACCCGTGAGCCACCGGTCTATCATAGTAGTGCGGCTGTTCATGATTAGGTAAATATTCACAAGTTAAACCAGCGTTGTAACAGTTAATAAAAAAACCGATGTCTTCACCACCGACAGTGAATCCGTTATGGGTTATTTCTTTGTCTTCAATTTTAATATCAAATGTCGATTTTTTTATTAAAGTGCATCCAAATCCTCCAATAATAAAAGGTTTTCTATCTTCTTTCTTATCTACATCATCGATTTTATGTAGTTTTACATATGGAAATGTATTTGAGCTTATACCGATACAAGGGCACCCAACCCATTTTACTCTATAAGGAGCAAGACATACATCTTTATTTGTTTTTATAAGTTCGTCTAAAACACCTTTTCTGGGTATTACATCAGAATCAACAAACCATACTGCGTCATATCTTTGTTTTGCATAGTTCACTATTATTTGTCGTTTTTCAGATATTTTATCCATGTTATGTCGCCCGTTAATTTCATAATGAGGTACTGTTACTGTTTTTGCTTTGTTCTTCCAAAACTGGATTGTGTTTTCATCACTTTCTCTTGTTACTATCATTATGTCTTTTACGTTATTTTCAATTAAGGCATCATATAATTTTTGTGATAAATCAAAATCTCTGTCTATACACACAATACCAGTTAATACTTTATTTTTACGACTATGCTTGAAATAAATAAACCAGATGCATAGTCCTATAATAACCATAAAACCTAATGTACTCAAATAATACAGTAACATTTTTTTTAGTGTATTGTATTATATATAACTATATATAACGATGTTTTTAACAAATTCAAATACCAACAACCCCAAATCTTCCATGCACGTAAAAATGATACAGGTTAGCGATGAATCCGCCTCTAAGGAATTGGAAAACGTGCACGCGCGTAAAAATCATCACATTATTACGCTGTATTACAGGGACGGATGTCCGCCGTGCGACAAAATGAAACCTGAATGGAAACGCGCTTGCGAAATGTTCAAACAAAAGTACAAGTGCAAGGATAAAGATGCTAGTGAACGTACCGTGATTGCCAGCGTGGACAATAATGGTATCAACTACTTGAAGAACGTATTTCATAAAATAGAGGGAACACCAACGATGCTTTACATATCCGACGGAAAGGTCAGCGAGTTCAAAGGTGAAAAACGGAATGCCGCCCATTTTTTAAAGTGGTTTGAAGATTCACTCAAATCGGAAATTGTGCCAACCGCTACCGCTATTACACGTCACCGCTTAAAAGGCGGTTGTTGGACTATAAAAAAAAAATCATCAAAAAAAGGTGGGCGAGTCCGACGAAGAAAAACTAAAAGATTTGATAAATAAAAAATAAATAAATATAATATAATAATGTCGAATGATGTTGTTGTATTGATAACTTATTTTGCGGTACTAGTCGCAGTTGTTATTACATTCATGGATAAAATACACGTGATGATTGGAGGATTTACCAAATGTTATATATGCACAAAAGTACATTTCAACGGATATATAACCAACTGGTCAATAACACATTTTATTGCATTTTTAGTGGCCGGGTTAATATCTCCAAAAAGTGTATATTACATTATAGTAGCTGGAATTGTTTGGGAAGTATTTGAATTATATCTTGAATATACATCAAAACGAAATCATAACAGTATACTGTGTAAAAACAACATTCTAGACTGTACTAAAGAAATGTCAGACCCTGATTTTTGGAATCATTACTTTGGGTTAAAAGAACATAAATATACACAAATATGGTGTAGCGGCGGGTTACTAGGTTCTGTATTTGATATAATTATAAACACGTTGGGTGTTTATTCAGGAATATATTTACACACCTTGTTATTTAAATAATTCAATCCAAGTGGTTTACGCTTACGCACGAAGTGATGGGTTAATGCACTTGTCTTTCGACGGGAAAATGTTTCCCGACATGCACGTCTCACTTTCGTTCACGTAAATGCAGCTGCGATTTCCACGGTCTTCCCCGACAAAACAGTA
>Ga0078894_10004141_pt1 | contig 11054 bp, 6 predicted proteins | sample LauGreSu1BDMLBSD_2_FD_67506 | JGI IMG/M metagenome (GOLD analysis project Ga0078894, IMG submission 67506) | Freshwater lake microbial communities from Lake Michigan, USA - Su13.BD.MLB.SD (version 4) (version 4) | ecosystem: Environmental > Aquatic > Freshwater > Lake | place: Lake Michigan, USA... | reverse complement strand
CACCTGCACATTGTTGACCGCGTATACCCTAGGGTCTGCAAGGAGCTGGGTAACCACTTCGTTAACTAAGAACACGGTACTTTCTTGCGTTGTACCTAGCACGTTCACACGCCCATAAGAAGGTAGTCCAAGGCACGCGCTTAAAGGGGTCCTTAACCGATTGATAATGGCCTGCTGAAGGTTACCAATACCTTGAAGCAGCATCTCATCGTCCTTAAGCGTGATGTCATCTTCTTTTAGTCGCAAGTCCGCGAGTAGCGGATCGCCTGCGTTAAAGAGCAGGTTATAGTTTGTGGTTGCGTTAACATCTGGGAGCATGGTTAGCGGGATATTGATTCTTGCGCCGGCGGGCACAACGCGGTCCTCTTGGTCGGTGTACGGTGAGGTCCAGTTGTTTAGCTGCGCTAGCTCAACCCAGCGAGTGGCGTCCCCCGTTAAGGAGGATGCGATTGTGACCAGCGATTCTCCAAGTCGTAGTGTATACGGCACGCTAGCGACATTATTTTGAGTAGCGCTGCTTATCACGTTCCCAGAGAAGCTCGCGAGCAGCCGAGTGTTTCTAGGATCTGCGAGGAATACCCCCAGCTGCACTATCTCAGCTTTCTCCGGCGCTTTTATACGTAAATAACCATAGGCTAGCTCCGCTGCTAGCTCCGCGTCTGCCGCAATCAGACTGGCCTCCGCGACTGCCAGCTGCGTGCCTGCTTGATCTGCAGTTACTGCGGATTGCCGCATCTCTGGGATGGCGGAATCTAACGTCTTCCAGCTCCCTAACGCTGCGTCCGCGTACTGCGAGTAGATACTGTTATCCGCCGACGGATTAAACGACTGGATTAATGTCTTCATATTATGCGTCGCACGTGTCAGCGCTTGTACTGCAGTAGCCGCCCCCGCGCTAGTTACTGCAATCGCGTTCCGCGTGTCATTAATGCCTTGGGAGATGCTATCTACTGCGGAGGCGAGCGCCAAAGGAGTAGCCACCGCAGCATCTATAATCCCTAATGGTGCGCCTACCGCATCCCCAATCGTATCCTGCACCAAATACCCTGCATAGCGTATCGTTTTAGCCAACCCCCGTAACTTCTGCTGCGCGACTGCGCAAGCCGCCAAATAACGCTCAAACGCAGATAGCGAGGGCGCGCTAGAGGGCGGAATCGTGATCTGGGGGACGATAGGCTGCGAGATTGTCCCTACGTCAACGCCTTGGCTAAAGGCTATCAACGATAGAGTCACGGTGTAACCAAAACGTTGATTACTAGCGCTCTGCATAACAGCGTAATCTGACAGCTCACAATCGGAGTACACCACCCCCCTAGAGAGATCTACCAGCTCGTACTTATTTATCCCTGCGCGCATCTCCTGAACAAGAGCGCTAAACGCAGCAAGTACCTCTTTAGCAGATAGGTTGCTATGTGTGTTCACCTGCGCGGGCCGAGGGCTTTTAGGATACTTCACCTCAAAGCTGCTGATATTAAAGGTTAGTGACACTCGCTTAGGTTTATGTGTGGCTAGGGGCCTTCTGATTATGCGCTCTCCCCGCACATTGTAAAAGACTTGATAGCTATGGATGTCTGTCACCTCTATCGCGCTGGGCTGCTGCGGCAGCTCTAACACCTGCTGCTGCGCGCTAAGGGTCTTCGGCGGCGCAATCCCATTAGCGATACGCGGCGTCCTACGCAAAAAATAATCAACGTTGAAAACGCGGGTCTTCGTTGGTGTTAATGGGGGAAGGGGCGCAACCATTTAGACCTCCTATGGCACTCGTATATGCTGGTTTATACCACTACTCAGGGAGGTATTTATAGTCCCACTATCAGTGAGCGGAGGCGTCGTTGTGAGAACGCTGATGGCGCTCGCGCTGTCTATCGCCTGCTGCGTCAGTTGGTCCGCGAGTACCGGATTACCTGCGGCAGTGGCTGCTGTGATAGCTGCGGTATAAGCAGCTTGGACCGCTGGGGCGGATGACTGCACCGCCTGCTGTAGCGCCGCGATCTTAACGTTAAGCTGCTCGATATACTGCACTAGTGTATCTATTGTGTTCTGCGCGTTTAGCAGTTGATTCTCCGCGACCCCCTGCTGGCTTATGCGTAGTGCTCCTCCGTTAAGCTGCTGATTAATAGAGGTTGCGGCTGTCACGGCGGTGCTTGACGCGGTAAGACTAAACAGCGCACTGCCAAGGCGCACACAATAGTCTCCCGCGTTCGTAGAGCTGACGCTCTGCCCCTCTACAGGAGGGACAAACACGTTAATGCGGGCTAGATCCCCCGGCGAAGGGATCCCCGCTAAAATGTAATAAGGGGCGTGCCCCGCAGAGTTAGCCGTCGCGAGTACGACCTCTGCCCCCTCCTCATAAGGAGTGTGCTGGAAACTTTTAGCTGTGCCCCCGCCGCCCGTTATGTAAGCAGGGTAAAGCACCTGCCCATTTGGAGCCAGGACCGTGTACTCGTACACTCCAGAGAGACTTAGCTGCTTATCAATGATCTTGCCGGCGAGGAACATTATATGACCTCCCAATCGGTGTCCTCAGTAGCCCGAAGATTCGCTACTGAAGAGTTAGGCCCATCCAAGGTATGCGGCACAGGGATGTTCACCCCGTAAGACCCCCTAATGAACTGCAGCTCCTGCTGCTCCGCCGCGATCCCGTTCTCGTCCACTACTATAGAAGTACTCACCGCTGTGATATAGCACAGCATAGAATCCTCGTGCGTCAGCGGCAGCTCAAACCCTAGGAAGGATTGATCCGCTATCTGCACCCACATGCCTGCTCTCAAGTTGGTATCGGCTTGAAACAATATGATCTGCCCATTAAAGAACTGATTATTCATGCCGACCGTATGAAAAAGGCGCTCGGGTACAGCCCTGCCGGATAGCTCCCAGTCAATACGCTGCCTCGCGCTAGACTTAGCGGTACTAATAAAGGGGTGTGCAGTAGATAAGCAGCGCAACCCATACTTATTGATGTCCTCCACATCGCAAACTAAAGGCGCGTTTGCTCTAATAAGCGTACCGTTGTGTGCATCACCGCTACCCCACGGTTGTTCTAAGAACACAGCATTAAAATGCTCGGAATCTTGAAGCGCCATATTAATGCTCGCCACATTTCGCTTATCTAACCTATAGAAGTAGGACCCCGAAACCACCGTCGGTCCAAAGTACGCCGCGCAGAAAGAACTCCCCCCAGGGCGTACTGTTTGAGCACCCGAAGTGCTGCGTGTACCTCTGCGTAGCGCCTGCGCAGTGTACGTACTTACAGAGGGCCCGTGCTGCGGTGTACATGGTTTGAAACGATATATCAGCGCTAAACAGATGCCCGCAGTACGTTCGATAGCGCGAGTAGGCGCGCGCCTCGCAGGTAGCACAATAGGGAAAAGCTCCATCATCTGGAGCAGCGGCGTAAATATACTGCTTATGATCTCCGCATGCGTCATGTTAGACATCAGCATGGCTCGAAACTTTGTAACCATCGCAGAGCGGATAACATCTGCATCATTTCCCACCCCGAGCCTCGACCCCGGGGGGAGCTTACTAAAATCCGCGCTGCCACCATCTAGCACTACGATGTTACTTCCCAGCTCCCCGCCCCCTAGCTCCGCAGGGAGCTTGTAGTGCCCTAATGCAGTAATAACACGCTGTAAGAAAACCGCGCTGCTGATCTCATTTGTCTGCAGTGCCGACAGCACGCTCTTTAAGAACCCTGTTCGATAGTCGCCATACTGCGCAATCGCGCCCGGGTCTAGGTTTGTCAGGATATCTGTTATCTGCGGTGCGCCCTTTAAGTTGTCGCCCACAGGCGTCATGCGAAGCTGCGACATCATAAATAGGTACATGAAGTTAGAGCAGCCTAGCTCCACAATCGTCTGCGGCTGACCATTAGAGTCTACCGACTGCTGTGTATTCAGCGCCGTTAGAACACCCACGAACACCGTTGAGGTGTCTCGCTTAATATGAATCCAATCACCGAGTCGCAAAATGCGCCGAAAGTCTATTCTCCCGTTACCGATATTAACAGGGAGCGCGCTTGTGGCGTATCTCCCATACTCCTCGGGATACATTATCAACGTGATTGCCGCCCCTCCCCCATCTAGTTGACTGTTCTCCGTAAAGGAGATCGCGCTCACCCTGGGGGTCAGGTCTATTTTACTGCCCACTTTTGGCGCAGGTGGACTAAGCTGCGCAGGCGCTATAAACTTCTCAGCAAGCGTCTTGGTAGCCGCCACGCTCTGGGCATCCGCCGCCGCATATCGCAAGACGGTATAACGGGCAGTGGGATTTAGAACCGTGGTTTCCATGTGATATCCCTATCAGTCAGTTACTCGGTTTGCGCTGCCGGTAGAACTGCGCTGCCGACCGCAGAGATCTTAGGAACAACAAACTTAACAAAGTTCTTGTTCATCTCTCTGATCTGCCCGCCTAGCGAGCTGAGCGCGCTGTTTAGTTCTCTCACATCTTTTGCGCTAAGTCCATTTGTCGTCACTTGACGAGTAAAAGTATTCATCGCGCTCACAATAGCGTTCAAGCGATCAATCATCTTATCCGGGTCTGACCCATAGGTGCTGGCTACTGCCGTGCGTGAAGCTGCCGACGTTGCGGTGGCTACCGCCATAGACTTATCGTCAGCAGGAGCACTTAAAACCTCTGCTTCCGGTTGTCCCGCAGCATCCAAGTGCTTCTTGCTGAAAGCACGCCCTAGCGCCCCCTGCTCCTTCAAGGAAAGGCCCGCCGCCTGCAGCATCATCCCACGCACGTTGGCGGAAACGCCCATCGCAGTAAATGCCCCCAGCTGCTCTCCACCCCGCATGTTACGCGCGTACTCCGCAGCGCGAGAGACATCGCCTCCAGTGCGCTGCATCGCATACGCAAACATAAGCTGCTGTGCAGAGCCCTCAAGAGGGGCTAGACCCGCGCTAGCTACACTAATGCCTAAATCCTCAGACTTAGACATGACTGACATCGTTAGCGCTTCTCGACCTGCGCCCCCCGCACGCACGTGTTGCGCATATCGCACAGGGCTCATGCTACTCAAGCCTTTTAGCTCTCGCGCCTGCGCACCTTGATACGTCTGATCCATCAGCATCTGAATCTGGTTTATAGAGCGCTGCGACTCCCCCGCCAAGGTAGCCTCGTAAGCTGTCAGTACTCGTTGAATATTACGTTGCCCGCTTGTTACGCCCCCCGCATACAGCCCATATGCGCTCTGCGTCTGAGCCATACGCACAGGGTCGTAACCGCGCAACATCAGCTCCGCTAGCGCGCCGCTCTTTGTGGGAGTACCTAAGAACCCCTCCTCATTAAATCCAAACGGGAGCGCCTGCGCTACTCCCGAAAGAACTTGAATAGCTTTCTCGGGAGCGATGCCCACGCGAGCAGAAATCAAAGCTGTAGGGTCTGCTGCTGCGGACTGACTATAGTACCTATCTGTAGAGCGAGAGCGCGCAATCGCGTATCTAAAGTGGTTTGCAGGAAGCTCCACATTTGCCGCTTGGGTAGCCACGTCGTAGTGCAGCTGCATGTACTTCGACACGTCAGCGTTAAATGCACCTATTGCACCAAAGAAGTCAGATGCACCTGCGCCTCGCGCCATCGCTATCCCCTGCTGGGCAAGCCCAAGCAAACCCGCCTTACCCCCCATAAGGCCACCGACTACCGCCCCTGTCACACCTGCAGAAGCGTACCCAATAGCACCCCCTACAAGCGCGCCTCCTCCTATGTTAAGGGCTTGAGCTGCGATGACTGCCCGCTGACCTGCGAGGTAGCCCTCTTTTGTAGCAAGGGGATCGGTTTCTCTCGCCTGCCCTCCGAAAAGACCCCCAGAAAAACCTCCTATGAAGCTCCCCCTACCGGTTTGCACGAAGCGGAAGCGCCCCGTCGCATCTTGAGTATAGAACCCTCCTGCGAGCGCTGCCTCCCTAAAGCGAGGAGCTAAGAACATCCCCTTCTCTAGTTGCGCCTGCTCCTTGGCATCTTGCGCGTCTAGCTTCACTTGATGCATCAAGGCTTGAAGTCCCGTGCTGCCCCCCTCCAGCATAGCCTCTGCGATGACGTCATCGCTGACGCCTTTTAGCTCTAGCTGTCGCTCAAGCGATAAAATCTTAGCTTGCTCGCGCTCTTGCTGGCGCTCTCGCTGCGCGTCATCTCTATCAAACTCTCGCTCCCGCTTAACCCTGTCTTTTTCGGCTTTTGCCTGTGCGCGCTCTCGCTCTTTTTCGGCTTTTGCCTGTGCGCGCTCTCGCTCTTTTTCGGCTTTTTCCTCTGCCTTTACACGGGCTGCCTCTGCGCGCTCTTCTGCACGCGCTTGGCGCTCTTCTACACGCGCCTGCTGCTGCGCTACTCGCTGTTCCCGCTCCTCAATCTTTATATTTTGTGCGATACCCTGAAGCTTATCCATAGGTTCGAGCATGAGTTCCGCAGCCGGCGCAAAAGCCTCGCCACGATGCGCAATAAATCGGTCGTTTATACTCTCGATTAAGCGCTCCTTCTTTTGGCGCTGCCTTCTAGCGTCCGACTTGGCTTCCCGCTTAGCCGCTGCTTCTTCTCTCCTAGAAGCTGTGAAGTCATAGCGCTGCTGATAACTCTGGGTCTTAGCCGCCTCTACGGCTTGTGCAACGGAGATATCCGCTTCTGCTTGCTTAGCGATCTGCGCCTGCTGATGCCCTGCCGCCTCTGCCGCAAGTATACGCTGTGCCTCTTGTGCCGCAGCAGCCGCTTCCCCCGCCTTGGTTTGTTGCGTCAGCTGGAGCTGCGCGACCTCTGTTTGCCCTGCGACGGTGAGCTGTACAGACTGCGCCTGGATACGCTGCACTTCTAACTCATGCTCGCGCTGCCGCTGCGCATCCGCGAGGCGGGCCTGCTCCAGCTCGTGATTACGGATCGCAACACTGTCTTCAGATTCAAATACTACGCGCGCTCTAGGCTCTGTAATGAAATCTGCTGCGGGCAGTACTGCAGGAGGAGCTTCTCCCCGAGAAGTAGCAGCAGCTGCCGCTCGCGTTGCGGGGGTGCTAATCTCCTCTGCGGTAGAGGTTACGGCAGCTACAGCCGCCACAGCGCTCTGCGCTTCTCTAGCGACGCGCTTTGGTCTTTTACGCGGAGGCTCGCCTCCTCCGCCGCCGCTGCTGCTGCTGCTGCCGCCACCACCAACGCCACCGCCCCCGCCTGAGGGAGGCGCGGGGGGTGCAGCGACTTGACTAGGGGCAGAGCTAGCTACTGGCGCAGGGACAGCGACCTGACTAGGGGCAGAGCTAGCTACTTGACTAGGAGCAGGGTTGATCACGGGGACAGGAACTGCTACTTGACTCTGTGCATTCGCGCGGTGACTACCCACTAAGGAAAGTGCCCGCAAACCACTTAGGTCGCCCTGAGGAGCGGTATCTTGCGCTCTTTGCTCCGCTCTATGTGCTCGCAGCTTCTCCTCTATCTCTTCCTGTTTTTTTACAAGCTCGTTTTTACCCTTTGGATCTAAAAACTCGTAGGTTTGTAGCTGCTTATTGGCAGGTACTGCTAGTGCTCTTCGGACTGTTTTGGAGTCCCCATGAAAGTAATCAAACTTTACAAACTGCTCTACATCCTCTAGTATCCCTTCTGCTCTATTGTAGACTCGAACCGGGAAATCATACGCTGTTACAGGCCCAAAAGATTGAGATGCAAAAGGACCTGTACTGGAGAGCGGAATGCCCTGCCTATGAAGCTCTTGCTCTAATACCCCATGTTCTTTCAGCAGATCTACATAATCAATATTAGAATACGTTCCTGCTTGTAGTCTTTGCTCGGGAACAAAGTATTTTAAGTTGTTTTCCTCCGAAAGTCGCATTAGCTGACGTGCATACGTCGCCATCGTATTTCCAAACAGCTCTAAATCTACATTAGGATACGCTTGTGTATATTGTTGATACGCGATAAAAGGCATATACGCATGCGGTTCTTTTGCACCAAATGCTCGCTGAGTATAATAAAGCGCATCGTATGCGTTAATATCCTCAAACTTATGTGCCCAGATTTGCTCTGTTTTATGGGGGTATTTTTCATTGAATCTAACTTCCTGTTCACCTATTAGTTTGGTCAGTAGTTGATTCCTTTCTAATAATACATTCATATATAGCTGCTGACGAGGCCGAGTACCATCAGTTTGCATACGACCCCGAAAGTGTCTGTCTTCTAATCCTAATGTAGTAATAATAGGGTCTGGTGGATCTATGGATACGTTTGCCCCTTTAAGGTTTTGTGCGCTTACGTCCCTCAAATACGCAAAAGAACCTGCATGCCCGGGGTAGTAAAGAAGCTGCGCGCCACGGACTCCGGAAGCGTAGAACATTGCAGACATATTATTGAAGGGTTGCACGGATAGCGCAGGCTGAAAAGGAAGCCCCGCGCTCTCAAAGGTTTGTTGGCCCAGAGCTTGTGCCTGCGCAAAAACTGAAGGGTGCGTCGCCGCTGCTCCCCCCGCAGCCGTCTGCGCTGCGATATTGCCCTGTACCGTCCTATAGCCATCCCCGAAGGGCTGCTGTACTAAAGATGTCCCCAAGGGCACTCCAAAGGGAGTGTTAATGTACACAGGATCACGTTTTGCAGCCATATGATTAACCGCCTCGCAAATGAAGTGCTTTATGAGTATGGTGCACAGTGTAGCACCTTACCCCTGCAGGCTCCATTATTATGTATCCTGCTTTGCCGCTACCTCGCTCCTCCGAGCTTTTCAATAACTTGAGAGAAGTCCTCGCCCCTATTTAAAAGGTCCTCTAAGTCATCAATGGCGGCAGATCCAGAAGAGACGGGGGTATCGCCGTATATCATGCTGCTTTGTAGGAAACTACTCCAAGCGTCTTTGTCCATGCACAATAAACTATGCTCATAATTATCTAGGTCCGCTAAATCTTGAGGGTTAGGTAGCGGCTGCCTCTGAAGAAAAGGCTGAAGCAACGCGAACACGGGCATCTCTCGCGTCTGCTTGACCCTCAGGACTATTCCCGCGAAAAAACCGGTTCTCATGCTCCACCAGCACCGCGTTAATACCTGCGAGAAGCTGATTATCCTGCGCGCACCACTCGTCCACCCACTCAGGTGCATTAACCAGCTGAATACTCGCACGTGCCAAGGCCTCAAGGCGCGCAAGCTCATCGGGCGAGACGTTGTCCACATTAATGTTGCCAATAAGTCGAGACAGCACTCGCGTCTTCAGGATGCGCCCCTCCCCGTTAAGAACCTTAGAAGTTAACTCGCTGGAGAAAGACTCCCCTGTCGGCGCATCGTACTCCACCTTAAAAGTGATCTCCCGAGGGACGACTGGGTGGCGCTTCACCGAGGAGGGAATGGGCTGCGCTGTCTCGGCGGCTTTGATTTCACGAAGGTTGAGAGTGTTACTCATATGCGACTCCTAGTTAAGAAAAACGTAAGAGCAGTATGTGCGCATACCGTAACAAAGTCAACAGTAATGATATTTTAAAGCGAAGTGATAAGAGTGTATCTCGTGTACACGGGGGTACACTCATTTTTTGATCTTTTTCTCTTCTACTTCGTATACTTAGCTAGGAGTGTAGGAGGTGGAGGTACTTTTCAAACATTTTGGTGGCAGAATATAATAGCTCAGAAAAAGGAGTCCTAGCGGGCAGTCGTTGCGCGCTAGAAAAATTTTGATTGAGGACCTCCACTGGGTACACGCCTAGCTAAGTATACGTGCTATATACTCTTTTAGGAGTTTTGCTTCCTGTTGAGCGTGTACCCCCCGTCCACCTTCTTCAGGTCGCAGCTCCCTTAAAGGGGCGTAGACCCTCTAAGACGTGCAGCCCCCTTAAGGGCTCAGATCTGCGCCGCTAACCCTTTTTTAGGGGCTTAGTGGGTCAGATCTGCGCTCTTAGGCGTCCACCTCTACGAGGCGCAGCGCCTCACAGGTCACGTTGATCCCCATCAGCGTACCACGGGTAAGCGCGAACGACTGCGCGCTGGGCCGGCAACCTTGAATAAGATAGCGTGACGAAGGGCTGCCCTCGCCCGTGCCCGTAATGCTATCCATGATCTCAAGGTCGAACCCCTGCTGAAAAAAGTCCGTGACCTTCTGAGTAGACTGCTTAATGTTGTCCGTAGCGTTCACCTTGGGCACAAGACCCTTAGCGACACCGCCGCCGCCGACATCGTTATCGTAGCCGTTCTTATTGATCATACGGATAAACCCGATAGCGACCTGCACCACGACCCCAATTGGCTCAATATCGCGGCTATAGGCCTCACCAAGCACATCAATACGCTGCAGAGCGTACATCTCCGCAACGTTGACGCCCGTAGCGTAACCAAGGATAACGCCGTCCTTCTTAACCAGCGCATTCGCACCGTTAATGGAGCGGATATTCTGAGTATCAAAGCTGTTAGCCATTTGACTGCTCCTTAACGAACGATGTTCGCGGTGATCAGAATGAAGTTAAGGCTCTCTGCAGGCTGCAGGGAGTAAGAAACCTGCGCAACATCGTCCACAATGCTGACCGAGAGCGCGGTGAAATCGTTAATCAGCCCATCAAGACGCTGCGCCAGTAAGGAGCGCTCGCAGATGCGCTGCAGGTCTGCCTGCTTAGCAGCAGTAATGCGCTCCCCAATCTGGTCGCGAATCGCAGCGCGCAGGCTACGGAGGCTCTCATTAACGCTAGCGTTTGCGCCGACCTCGCTCTTAGTAGCGTTATCGTTCTCCACCCACGTGGTAATGCCGCGCTCTACACTGATGCCAAGCCCCGAGGGGTTGGTGAACAGCGTCACGCCACCTCGGATGGCTGCCTCCGCAGCATCCTCCACATCAAAGGCGGAGCTGAACGCAGTGATCGCGGAGGAAGGCTTCTTCTTGGTGAGGCTGCTAGCCGGGGGCAGCGCACACTGCATACCTGCGAGCAGAGCAGCGGTGTACTCTGCGCCGCGAGTACGCCCGTTGATCACCAAGGCCTGCGCCGCCAGCGAAATGTTGCGGTCATTCAGGCTCTTAGCGACTGCCGTAGCATCCGAGATGGCGCTTGCGGTCATGCCCACCCACGCATTCCGATTCCACCCCGCCTCCTCGGCCTCAACGAAGTGAGGAGCGAGCA
>Ga0078894_10004139_pt1 | contig 11057 bp, 8 predicted proteins | sample LauGreSu1BDMLBSD_2_FD_67506 | JGI IMG/M metagenome (GOLD analysis project Ga0078894, IMG submission 67506) | Freshwater lake microbial communities from Lake Michigan, USA - Su13.BD.MLB.SD (version 4) (version 4) | ecosystem: Environmental > Aquatic > Freshwater > Lake | place: Lake Michigan, USA... | reverse complement strand
TTACAAATTTTATCAAATTTTGCCAATGATTTGGGAGATAGCCAAAAAGGAACCGATAATGAACATAGAATTGGTCCCATAAGAGCAGTGCAGAAAGGTTTGATTTCAATATATAAAATGGAAAACTACGTAAAAGCGCTCACTGGAATCACATTTATATCGGGATTGATACTTTTGTATTTTTCAAATATGCTAATAGGGCAAAAAGTATTCTTTATTATTTTAGGAATAAGCGCAATTGCTGCTGCAAAATTGTATACAATGGGAGAAATTGCATATGGATACAGAGGATATGGCGATTTGTTTGTGTTTTTGTTTTTTGGAATTATCGGAGTAGTAGGAGCACTATTTTTATACATTCATGTATTGAATCTTGCTGCCTTTTTACCAGCAATAGGGGTTGGATGTCTTTCCGTAGCAGTTTTACATTTAAACAATATGCGTGATATGGAAAATGATGCACTTTCAGGTAAAATTACATTGGCAATTCGATTGGGGAATGAAAATTCTAAGTTATATTTTATGTTTTTAATTGTAATTGGAATTTTTTCTTGGGGCTTTTTCCCTGCTACACAAACAGTTGTAAATCTATACAGTTATTTATATTATATAGGATTTTTACCTTTATTTTTTGTGATTTATTCTTTTTTTAAAATTAAAAAAAAGTCAGAATATGATAGACTAATGAAACCTCTTGCATTTTCAGTATTTTTTATTTCATTGTTATTTTTTATCTCACAAATATTTTAAGAAAATAATCAGATGAAAAAGATGGCTGCCTTTTTGCAAAAACATACGTTAGAATTTCATTTTGAAGCTAAAACGTCACGAAATACTTTTACTCATCGAGATATTTATCTACTTGAAATTAGTGATAATTACGGACGTTTGGGAGTAGGAGAAATATCTCCATTGCAGGGGCTTAGTCCAGAATATAATGATACTTTTGAAGAAAAATTAAAAGAAGTTACGTCTAATGTATCGTATTATTTAAATAATTTAGACGAATTAGTGGATTATCCTTCTATAGTTTTTGGCCTAGAAACTGCTTGGTGGGCATATAAGCATTCTAGTGGTGTGTTTTTTGAAACAGAGTATACTACTAAGAAAAGAGCACTGCCAATAAATAGCCTAGTATGGATGGGTGATTTTGATTTCATGAGATCTCAAATCGATGCTATTTTAAAAAAAGACACAAAATGTGTAAAGCTTAAAATTGGAGGAATAGATTTTGAAAAAGAATTGGAATTGTTGAAATATTTAAGACGTTTTCGAAGTGCAAAAACTCTTCAAATACGATTAGATGTAAACGGAGCGTATCATCCTGATGAAGTTAATCAAAAACTTAGCGAATTAATACCTTTCGACATTCATTCTATTGAACAACCAATTGCCAAAGGACAATCAAATGTCATGCGAAAAATTGTAGAAAATTGTAAAATACCTATTGCTTTAGATGAAGAATTGATAGGTGTTACAACATACAAAGATCGATATCAACTATTAAAAGAAATTAATCCAAGCTATATCGTTCTTAAACCTTCGATACATGGAGGATTTAGAGGTGTGGAGGAGTGGATTTTTATAGCAAAACAATTGGGTATTCGTTGGTGGGTGACCTCTGCTCTAGAGAGTAATCTTGGATTAAATGCAATTGCACAATGGGTAAGTCAATTTCCAGAGAGCTATGATTTTCCGCAAGGGCTGGGTACAGGTCAATTATATAAAAATAATTTACCTTCTCATTCTTATTTGCAAGATTATTTTCTATACTTTGAAAATTAAATTGTAGCAAAACATTTTGTTATCCTCATACATTTGATTAAGAATTTATTTTTGAAGTCATTAATTTTTTATTCAGTCATACAACTTTGATTTCTGTAATATTCGTTTTTTATATTATATATTTTGAAGAAAATAAAAATTTGATAAATAAAAAGTTGTTGAATTAAAAAAAAAGTGTATTTTTGCACTCCCAAAATTTAAGTAAATTTTTAAATAAAAATAAATAGTAATGGCAAATACAAGAAATGCAAAAAAAGCTGCAAGAAAAGCTGCCAAGAGAAGATTGCACAATAGATATTACGCAAAAACAACTCGTAATGCAATCAAAAAACTTGAGAATACTGAATCTAATTCAGAGCAACAAGAAAATCTTGGAAATGTAGTATCAATGATTGATAAATTAGCTAAAAGAAACATTATTCACAAGAATAAAGCGGCTAATTTGAAATCTAAATTGATGAAAAGAATTTTAGCTTCGGCATAATTTTTTTTATTATTTTTGTACGTAATTTTAAAAAAATATATTATGTCTAAAGGTACTTCTTGGATCATGTTTTTTGTAGCAACAATAGTATGTCTGCTAATGTTAGTTTTTGTTCCACAATTTTTTTGGATTCCACTACCATTTGTTTTTACAGGATTGGCTCAGGCATTAGATGCAATCTAAAATAAAAAAGTAATCCATGTTCCCATGTGTTCATCAAAAAATCTAATTATATACACATGAAGATATATACCAAAACGGGCGATAATGGTTCCACTTCCCTTTTTGGCGGTGATAGGTTGATGAAATCGGATATTCGTGTAGAGGCCTATGGCACCGTTGATGAATTGAACAGCTATGTAGGATTACTAGCTGACAAATTAATTATGACAGAGTTTTCAGTTCATTTACAAAAAATCCAAAATATTTTATTTAATATAGGTTCTGTATTAGCTACAGTGGATGATCAATATAAATCTAAGCTTCCAGAATTAAAAAATATTTATTTAGTATTTCTCGAAGACCAAATTGACTTAATGCAGGAAAAATTGCCAATTATGACACAATTTGTTTTGCCTGGAGGTCACGAACATGTTTCATTCACACATGTAGTCAGAACAGTTTGTAGAAGAGCGGAGCGAGCTATAGTAAGGATTGAAAATTATGATCAAGATTTCAATATTAAATGGTCGGTTGTATATCTCAATCGATTGAGTGATTATTTTTTTGTGCTTTCAAGGTATTTGACACAATACTATGATACAAAAGAAGTGAATTGGCAAAAGGATATAACATTTTAAAAATTATCATTAATCAAATAAAAAACAAATAATATGTATTGGACATTAGAATTAGCTTCATATTTAGAAGATGCTCCGTGGCCAGCAACTAGAGATGAATTGATAGATTATGCTATCCGTTCAGGGGCACCTATTACTGTAATTGAAAATTTACAACAAATGGAAGATGTGGAAGGAGAACAATTTGAAGGTATTGAGGATATCTGGCAAGATTATCCTACCCAGGAAGATTTCTACTTCAACGAAGACGAATATTAAAAATTAATTGATAAGCCTTTACCGAAATGTAGAGGCTTTTTTATTGATATTGGACGGTTTCAGGTTTTGAAATATCCAAACTTTGAAAACGGAATGGAATCACCGAACTAATAACGATTCCTCTTTGATTTACATTGGATGTAGATGGATAAAATCCGTACTGAATCTGTATCATATTGAAGATCATATTCTCATTTCTAAGCGCAACCCCCAATGTAGCGCCGGTATATAATTTGCTTTCAAAAATTGATTGACGTTGAGCATTCATATTTGCAATTTCAAATAAAGTGTACAAGTATGTTCTAAATCCAATAAAAGAAAATGGAAGATACAAATTAGTCTGTAAACTCATTGTTAATCTATCATTACCTCGAATCGCTTCATTATTAAGCCCTCTGATACCATTGTTTTCTGAAAATGTAATATATTTTGTAGCATCTTGATTAAAACCTGCGGTATAGCGTGCATTGAAAAAATTTCGCAACCTTGTTTTACCCCAGTGAAAAGTTTTTGATGCCAGCTGTGAATTGATATCAAGAACAGATTGATTATATAAATTATCTGCTACATAAGTTCCAAATTTTGCACTTAAATTAAAATACGTTTCTTTAGAATTGTAGAATTGACCTAAAATACTCCCTCCATAATACCTTCGTGAAGAAAATTCAGTATTTTCATATCCATAAAGGGCTGAAATAGAAAAACCAATAGGAATATCTTCTGTCCTTCCAAATCCATTTAGAAGTCTTTCTTGAACAAATCGAATTTTTGAATATCCTACACTAGTAAGAACAAAATTATTGTTCCATAGGGTAGGGTATTCTTTCAAATTTACATAGGGCCTATTAAAAAATGAATTTTGAGTATAGCGTGCACCAAATATTATGGAATTTAAGGTTGTTGATTTTCTAGATTTGAAAGGAATGGCATGACTTAGCCAAATATTACTTTCAACTTTTTGCAGATTTAACTGATCTGTTCCTTGATTTAATAAATTAATGTCGAGATCTCTGTATGCAAAAGTAAGACCACCAGCCCATCTTATATCTCTTCTGATAAATTGTCTTACAAATCCTAATCCTACGGAGTTTTCATCTCTATAATTCCTAGCAAATAGGTTCATATCTATAAAGCTTTTTTTGATAAAATTTGGAACGGTATAAGATAATCCTCCGCCCCATACTTGCTTCGCATCATTTTGAATATACCTAACTTCAGTCTCAATTTGATGTCCAAGACCTAAAAAGTTGTTGTTACTTAACCTTATACCAATATTATTCGTCGAATTAAAGGTAAAATCAAAACCATATGGAAATACATCTTGAAGATATATATACAAATCAATATGTCCATTTGATTTAGCTACTGGGAAAAAACGTACATCGTGAAAAATACCGGCGGTTCGAATAATACGAGCATTTTCCAAAGCTTTATAAGCTGAAAAACTTTCTCCATTCTTGAACAGTAAGTATCTATTCGTTATAATTTTATTTTTAGTATTTGTATGAAGTTTGGTCGAAAGAAAGTTTTCTAGTTTGCTACTTTTTTGAAATGTATCATATATGTTTTCTCCAAAAACATTAAATTTTTGATAAATTATACTATCAATAATCATGTCCTCAAAAGGCATGAGTTCATCTATCTTTTTTTTAAATTCTACTTCTTCATTGTAATTACTGCTCGCATAAATATTTCTAAATAATAAATTATGAATTTCGGATGTAATTACATTTTTATTTAATGCTTTTTTTGTTTTTATACTTGCAAGACTATCCTTTTTATCTAGTTTTTTAAGCTGATTATCATCGTTTTGAGAATAAAAACTCATGAACTGAACTTGGATAAAAAGAAATAAAATATACTTTTTAAAATACATTAAAAATTTGAGTTTAACAGCATCCAAAATTAGCGATAAAAATGAATTGATTTGATAAAAAAATGTGATTTATGTTTTTTTATACAAATCAACAATCTTTTTCGCTCGATAAATCAAATTTTTATACTTTTGCCCATTAAGAAAAAAAAATATTTTATGAATTTTCAAAAATTGGATAAAATCTTAGGCTGGTTAGTATTTTTTATAGCATTGATTACCTATACGATTACAATGGAGAAGACGGGAAGTCTATGGGATTGTGGCGAATTTTTAAGTTGTACTTATAAATTGCAGGTGGCACATCCTCCAGGAGCACCATTCTTTATGCTTGTGGGTAAAATTTTCTCTCTTTTTGCAATGGGAGATATTACAAAAGTTGCAATGGCTATAAACTTTTTAAGTGCTTTAAGTACGGCTTTTTGTAGTTTATTCTTTTTTTGGAGTAGTACCATCATTTTGCGTTGGACATTTGTAAAAGGTGAAGAAATTTCAAAATCATTATCTGTATTGATTTTGGGGGCTTCATTTTTAGCTGCTATGGCAGCTACATTTTTGGATTCAATGTGGTTCAATGCCTTAGAAGGAGAGGTGTATGCTTTCTCAGTATTCTTTATGGCATTCAACGTTTGGGCTATATTGAAATGGAAAGAAGATTCTAGCAAAAAGCGAGATATGTGGCTTTTATTAATAGCATTATTGACAGGTATGAGTATTGGGGTGCATTTACTTTCTTTACTTGTTTTCCCTATGATTGGGCTGGTAATTTATTTAGATAAATTCAAATTTTCATGGTTGGGAGTACTATTGTCTTTTATAGTATCCCTTTTTATGATAGTATTTGTAATGAACTTTGTATTAGTAAAAACACCAGATTTCTTGGGTTCTTTAGATTTATTATTTGTAAATACAATGGGATTGCCTTTCTATTCAGGGGCTATTTTTGGTGTTTTGTTGATTATTGGTTTGTTTTATTTTTTAATTAAAAAATCATCAGATAATCCAAGTTTTCTTAAATGGAATGAATCAAAATTTAAGTTTTCATTAAATACGGTTGTGTTGTTTTTTGCATTTATTTATTTAGGATTTACGAGTTATTTTATGGTAGTAATTCGTGCCAATGCCAATACACCTATAAATATGAATGTTCCGAATAATTTTAAAACATTGAAATCCTATATCGCTCGTGAGCAATATGGGGAGCGTCCATTGTTTAGTGGTCCTAGCTATTCTGATGTATATGAAATTGTAGATTTTAAAACATTAAGTACTAATTATGAAAAAAATGAGACAACGGGCAAATATGAAGAGGTAGGAGAAAATAGATCCTATGTATATGATCCCAAAGTAAAGAAAATTTTTCCTAGATTGGGGCATGAAGGTGAAGATAAAAAACAATTTTATAGAATGTGGCTTTCTCCATCTTTTGATGTTGTGGATAGAGCATCAGGTGAGATAATTCAAAATTTTCCTGCAGGAAATGGAAGTGCTGAGCAAGCTGAGCAGTTTGCCCAACAAAAGAATACTACAGCACAACCTGGACAATTTGTAGTGAAAGATCATGTTACCTTGATGGATAATATTAAATTCTTCATAAATTATCAATGTGGTTTTATGTATTTTAGATATTTTTTCTGGAATTTTGCAGGTAGAACGGATGATTTGCAAGGACATGGAGCCAATGAAAAAGGGCGTTGGATTACTGGAATTGGCTTTGTAGATAATTTATTAGGCGATTTTTGGGGAAATGCAAAGCTTGATATGGATGGACGTCCTGATGTATTAACCCAAAATAAAGGATATAATGTTTTTTATATGATTCCATTATTACTTTGTTTGATGGGATTGTATTACAATTATAAAACAAATAAGGAAGTATTTGGCATTTTATTGATGTTGTTTTTTGCTACGGGTATTATGCAAATTTTATTTCACAATCAACCTCCTATTGAACCTAGAGAAAGAGACTACGTAACCGCACCATCTTTTTGGGCTTTTACATTATGGATGCCATTTGGGGCTTTTTATATTTTTAGTTTGCTTAAAGATGCTTTGAAAGGAACAGCAGTATATTTAGCATTGTTGATATTAGCAGCAGCTCCATTTTTGATGGGATCTAGAGGATGGAATGATCATAATAGAGGTAATAGAACTTCTACATTGGCTTTTGCTAAAAATGTCTTAAATTCATGTCCTCAAAATGCTATTTTGTTTGCATATGGTGATAATGATACTTATCCATTGTGGTATGCACAAGAAATTGAGGGAATTAGAACGGATGTTAGGGTTGTGAATACTAGTTTGATAGAAGCGGCACCCTATATTTCTCAGTTGTATTTGCCAATGAATGATAGTAAAGCATTTGATATTTCTATTCCTTATGAAAAAATTCAAGGTGAAAAGAGACAAATGGTTCGTTTCAATAGTACACCATTGGCTAATGATACTCTTAGTCTTGATCAAATTGTAGATTTTGTATTGAGTGATGATCCCAATACAAAAGTAACATACAATAATGGGCAAAGTGAAAATTTCTTACCTACCCAGCATGCATATATTGATATAGATAAGGCTAGAGCCGTTAAAAGTGGTTTGGTATCGGCCCAAGAAGCTGCTTCTATGCCAAGTAGAATTAGTATAGAATTGCCTTCTCAATTGAGCAAAGGTGCTTTATTGCAATTACATTTAATAGCTCACAATATGTATGAAAGACCTGTATGTTTTGCATTGAATTCGGGACCTTCTGCAGAAATTGGTATAAAACCTTATTTGCAAAATGAAGGTATGATTTATAAATTTACTCCAGCTGCAAAAGTTACCGTGCCAGGATTAGATGCCATGAATGTAGATAAAACATATCAAATTGTCAAAAATTTTGATTATGGTAAAATCAAAGAGGGCATATATATAGATGAAAATACCTATAAAAGTTATTCAAATTTTAAACAAACTATTGCTTCCCTTGCATTGCAATTTGCAGTTTTAGGTAAAAATGATACGGCAAGTAAATTATTGACAGATTTGTATATAAACATACCGGTAAAAGCTATTCCTCTTGACAATTCTGATATGCTTGCATTACAGGCAGCTATTTTTGCAAATGATAAGAAAAATATTGATTTCTTGAAAGAAGGATTGTTCAAAAATGCTTCTTCTATTTTGGATTGGTTAACAAATGATAAGAACATTAAAGCAATTTCACCCTATCAAGAAGAAATTAGGAATAATTTTTCTATGCTCAACTCTTTAAAAGAAATGTTGGGAAGAACTAATGACCAGGCCTTTATTGCCAAAGTAGATAAAAAGATGAAAGAAATTGAGGTTAAATTACAATCAAAATTCTAGATTATATTTAATTTTCTAAAAACTATACAAAGAGAACACTTCGGTGTTCTCTTGTTTTATGAAGTATTTTCAAAGATGTGCGTCGAATTTTATTTGTTTTTTACTACTTTTTGAGCTAAATTAAAAAATTAATGAAAATGTCGTATAACATTAAAAGTCATCAGGAATATATAGACGCTTATAGGCAAAGTAAAGAAAATCCCGAGATCTTTTGGGATGAAATTGCATCTAATTTTCAATGGAGAAAAAAGTGGAATAAAACCTTGGAGTGGAATTTTAAAGAGCCTAATGTAAAGTGGTTTCTGGGTGGTAAATTAAATGTTACAGAGAACTGTTTAGATAGACATTTAGAAAAAAATGGCGACAAAGTAGCTTTGATATGGGAGGCTAATGACATAAAGGAATCTAGTAAAAAATATACGTATCGTGAGTTATATCACGAAGTATGTAAAATGTCAAATGTCCTCAAAAATATGGGCGTTAAAAAAGGGGATAGAGTTTGTATATATCTACCTATGATCCCAGAATTAACATTTGCTGTATTGGCATGTGCTAGAATTGGTGCTATTCATAGTGTTGTATTTGCAGGCTTTTCTGCAAGCGCAATTTCTGATAGATTAATTGATGCTGAAGCAACTTTTATTATTACTTCAGATGGCATGAATCGAGGCCCAAAAGTTATAGCTATCAAAGAAACTGTAGATATCGCATCCCAAAATATTGATAATGTAAACAAGATTCTCGTAATAAATCGCTTGAATATATCACCAAATATGAAGTCCGGAAGAGATTTTTGGTATCATGAATTGGTACAAAGTGTATCTAATGAATGCGAAGCAGAAGAAATGGATAGCGAAGATATGTTGTTCATTTTATATACATCGGGAAGTACAGGTAAGCCAAAAGGGGTAGTTCATACTTGTGGCGGATATATGGTGTATAGTGCGTATACATTTGCCAATGTATTTCAATATGAAGGGGATGAAATTTTTTGGTGTACAGCCGATGTGGGTTGGGTTACAGGGCATAGTTATATTATATACGGACCATTAGCCAATGGTGCTACAACTTTGATGTTTGAAGGAATCCCTACATATCCAGATGTAGATAGATTCTGGGCCGTAGTAGATAAGCACAAAGTAAATACTTTTTATACAGCGCCTACGGCTATTCGTAGTTTGATGGCATTTGGTACGGAGCCAATTTCAAAATATGATTTGAGTAGTTTGAAAAAGTTAGGCAGTGTGGGAGAACCTATTAACGAAGAAGCATATCATTGGTTCCAAGAGCACGTAGGAAAAGGAAATTGTCCTGTGGTAGATACGTGGTGGCAAACAGAGACAGGAGGGATTTTAATTACTAGTTTGGCAGGAGTTAACGAGGCAAAACCTAGTTATGCTGGTTATCCACTTCCTGGAGTTTTTCCTAGTTTGGTAACCCCAGAAGGATTGCCCATCGAGGGAAATGATGTCGAGGGATATTTATGTATAGATTTTCCATGGCCATCTATTCTTAGAACAACATATGGTGATCATGAACGATGCAGAATTAATTATTTTGCTACATATCAAAATAAGTATTTTACAGGAGATGGTGCCTATAGAGATCCAAACGGATTATATAGAATTATAGGAAGGGTGGACGATGTGATTAATGTTTCTGGACATCGTTTTGGAACAGCAGAAATAGAAAATGCTATTGATGAAAATGAAGCGGTAATTGAATGTGCTGTTGTGGGCTATTCCCATGATATCAAAGGTCAAGGAATATATGCGTATGTAATTCTAGAAAGTCAATGTGAGGCTTCAGACGAAATTCGCAAATCTATCATTGAAACAGTAGTAGAAATAATTGGCCCTATAGCTAAGCCTGATAAAATTCAATTTGTATCAGGATTGCCAAAAACACGAAGTGGGAAAATTATGCGAAGAATATTACGTAAATTAGCTGAAGGCGATACTTCAAATATCGGTGATACAACCACACTTATAGACCCCTTAGTGGTAGAAAAAATCAAGCAGGGAATACTATAGTTTTGTTTAGTGCAATTATTTATAAGTTTATGATATAGTTTTTTTTAATATTCTTATATTTGTAGGCTAATTTAACGCTGATTGGATATAGAAAATAATAATGCTTTATTACCATTGCCATATGTAGAACAAGATATCTACAAATGGGGCTTATACCAATTGTCGCTTCATAAAGATGAATTCTTGAATGAAGTAGTAGAATCTGTTATTGAAAAAATCAAATTCCAATATCCTACTACAAAAGCTTTGTACGAAGAATTAGCTAGTACCTTATATCAAGAGCGTATTAGGTTGTCTACTAGCAGATGGAAATCAGATCCAAAAGATGATAAAGATTTTTGGAATAATATTAAAGGTGCTTTAATCAAGATTAAAAAGAATAAAAATTGGGAACAAGAGGAAGAAAAGAACATCCATTCTATTCTCAAAAAAATTCTATATCGTTATGCATATGAGATTGTAGGAAATTTCAATCCATC
>Ga0078894_10004138_pt1 | contig 11059 bp, 15 predicted proteins | sample LauGreSu1BDMLBSD_2_FD_67506 | JGI IMG/M metagenome (GOLD analysis project Ga0078894, IMG submission 67506) | Freshwater lake microbial communities from Lake Michigan, USA - Su13.BD.MLB.SD (version 4) (version 4) | ecosystem: Environmental > Aquatic > Freshwater > Lake | place: Lake Michigan... | reverse complement strand
GAGTATACGACTGCAGGATAGCAGAGATTAGTCCTGACTTTCCTCTTAAAGCCAAAGAAGAATGTAGAAAACAGTATGCTAATTCTAGGTGGCATCCTATCACTCCTGCCCAAGCCAGCGAAGAAAAATGAAAACTGTATTCTATAAAAAGGTTGGTCGTCGATATGTTCCAGTAAGCGAGTATGACTCGCAATTGTGCGATGCCTTTCCCAAAGGCGATCACTTGGTTCAATGTTATCCAGGTGGAAGTCTGCGGAGGTTCAATGTTAATCCTAAACTTGCGCCAATGATTGCTGCCGGGCGAGTAGCTGAGGAAGAAATCAGTCAGGCTGTTATGAAAGCCAGTGAAATTCATATGCAAAGGTCCGAGCAAGAGCGAGCATTAACCCCAAGTCAAAAACAAGCTTGGGAAAATCTCATTCATGAGTTTGGCGAAGGTGCAAGATACTTGGCTTGGCCTAGTGCTAGAGAAATTGCTGAAATGGGTGTCAATGCAATGGTTGCTCAAGCTCAAGAATTGCTGTCAAATCCAATGGTAAAAGCAGCCTACGATGAGTTTGAAGTCACTTGTAAACTGGTTTTAGAAAATAAGCGCGGACAATAAAATGCCAAAGCTGTATGTATTGGTTGGGGTTCCTGGGTCAGGTAAAACAACTTGGGTTGGCAATCAATCCTTTGATTGGAAAAGAACTGCATATATTAGCACCGATAAGTTGGTAGAGATTCATGCTCAATCTATTGGCCTAAGCTATAGTGATGTTTTTAAAGACTACATGCCAGAAGCTGTAAAGCTAATGGTTGAAGATGCTCAACAAGCGTTTGAAGAGAATTTGGATATTGTTTGGGACCAAACCAGTACCACAGTAGCATCTAGAGCAAGAAAGCTACGCATGACACCTGATCATTATACTAAAATTGCGGTGGTATTCCAAACACCATCCGCAGATACTCATGCCCAATGGTTGGATCGACCTGGCAAGGAAATCCCCACAGAAGTCATTGAAGATATGATTTCAAATTTTGAAGAGCCAATGGTCCATGAAGGGTTTGACGGAATTGTTTATGTACAAAATCAAAACCTTGTCACTAAGTAATGGATGCAGGTAAATCCACACTTAGATTTTTTTATACCCTTAGAATTAAAGCTGCCGCAAAGTACCAAAGCCTTTTTACAAGAAAGTTTTGTTGACGAGTTGCGAGGTTTACAATCCAAGAGAAAGCAATTGGGTTTATTCCCGCTACCTCAATCGCCTGCACTTAGAGATCTTGAAGAGCTGGTAAATTCATTTTTAAAGCCAATGGGACTTGCCAGTGGTGCCTTTGGTGCGTTTGCTTTAAATGGTGGTGTACATGATGTTAATATACATGTTGATGCCATGAAGCTTAACACACGATTAAGTTTTTACGAACTAGCAGAAACTCCTGGCGAAATTACTTGGTGGGACAACGATGGCACAGGATACGAAGATTGGAGGCCTAGTTACCTAGGTGGAGCTCCTATACTTGATTATAGATATCCGTGGATTGACGAGTTACAACAAGGAAAACGAACCTGGAACGATTGTCCTGAACCAATATTTAAAACTGCCACAGCAGTACCTAGTGCATTGGTAATGACAGCGTTACCGCATAATGTAACACAAGGACCAGGATTTAGAATTACAGTAAGTTGTCAAGTAGTGGATAGTACCAATGGGTCAGTTGAAGGTACTTGGAGTAAAGTTAGAAATTATTTCACTAATTCCACTGCATGGCCTGCCAGTGCATCCTAATGGTCATATAGTCTTGACCAAAATAATTAGAGCCAGGCATAGGTTTAAACAGTAAGCGATTGCATTCTGGATTGGCTAAGATTTTTCTCAACATGGCCTGACCTGCATCTGCAGACTTGGCAAAGAATACTTTATTCTTGCACCACATAAAAGGAAACAGCAGATTTTCTTGTTGGGCAAGAACAGTGGCCCAGGTACGCAGCGGTGCTCCGGTACACCAATCATCTACAATGTAGACCCCGTCATCAGATAATAAAGGAACACACCGGCGCATGGTTGTGAGGTTTTCTTCTACACCGTCGCCGTAATCGTGGTGTATGATATCAAACCTTTGATTACTGTCTAGTTCAGACTCTGATAAGACACATGTTAAATTTAACTGCTTATTAGTTAAACGGGCTGTGCGTTGAGTAATCCATTCGGCAGCTTCTTGTGGCTGTTTGAGTTTTTCAAGTTGATCCATTTCTTCAGCAGTCAAACAACGACGGAAATGATCAGTATACCATGCACCACTGCGCCCTTGTATTTTTGCCCCAATAAATGACAAATGATCTACCCCAACAAAGTCAACATTGGTGTGACCAGTTTCATATAAGGCTTCGTTGAATGCAGCCACTCCGCCACCGATGTAAGAACCTAGTTCTAAGAAATTACTAACCTTTGGCAAGCTGCCAAATAACAGCCAACATCCAATGATATCTTCGGGTGGACTTAGCATACCAAGCTTTAGCAAGTGCTCGTAGATGTTTTTTAAATTGCGCCAGGAATAGTCCATGTGTTCTCCTATAAATATCTGTATGATCGATAACTTTTTTGTCTACGAAACACCAGATTTTTTAGATCTTGCCTATATACAGCAACTAGTTATGCATAAGCTAGAAACTGATTTTGTCCAGCAAGGCTATGTGCGTATTAATGCCACGCAAGACTTATACCTGTCTTCTGTAATGAGAGATTTTGATTTTCTTGGGTCTTGGCTAAACATATATCATACGCCACGCAATGGTTACATACCTTTGCACATTGATGGGCACCGTCTTGCCGCGTTTAATATACCCATCAGCGGGTGCGATGAAACCAGTCAGACCATATGGTATGAGCCTGTAACAGAATGGGTTAAAACCTACAAGCCCGATGAACGACACTACAGGGTTTTGGGAGAAATGACAGAAGTCTATCGTTTTTCACTGACGCGACCAGCATTGATTCGCAATGATGTAGCCCATGATGTAAAAAGATACAATGCCACTGGTACAAGGATTATTGCCAGTTGGGGTTGTGCAGGAAACTTTAGTGACTGCCGAGACAAATTTAAAGCTATCTTAAGTCTTGAATGAATTGACTGGGTTGTAAAATTTATCGTAGGTTGGGTCAACAAAATTAAAATTACTGTCTAGGCCATGATGAGCATTGTTACCTCTGATCAGGTGATACAAACTACCGTGCTTTGATTTGCCCAAGTAACCAGAGTCATTTAAAAAATCTGCTACCAGTTGCCTTGGATACCATTTAGTAGAGTCTGGTGTTCCTTTGTGTTTGTGTTCTTTGTTAACCATAGCCCAAAGTTGAAATTCTTTGGTGTCAAAGAAATGTCGTAGATATCCCCCGGTTACGGCTTCTTTGTCAATGTCATTGTTGTTGCGAGTCAATGTCAAAAAGTTTTGAAAATAACAAGAAGCCCATCTTCCGGTAAAATTCAAGTACCAAAATAGGTCCCACAAGCTATAAATCTCAAACTCGGCATGTGTTGCTAGATTCTTTAGCAGATTGGCCAAATGCTCGGCTTCTGCTGTTTCTAGCTTTGCCCATACAAAATAATCTACCAGCTTGCTCACTGACCAAGGCTCAAGTAGTTGACTCATACTTGCCCAATGATTAATAGGAGCCGTAGATGCAGCCAAATGAAACAGTTGGTCGTTGAGTTCGCCAGTGACTAATATAGCATTGCGATTCACTTGAAATCTTTGATCAAAGGAATTAATCAAAGGTATATTGCTACGACGAATAAACTTTTCCCACATTGTGGGATTCTCTTCTTTGCTCAAGTTTGACATCACTAACTGTATCCGCTTGGCACAGTTATCAAGGCCGATGTTGTTAATGAAACTGGCAAGCACCAAGCTAGAGTCAATTCCACCCGAATACATAATTTGTATCGGTTTGTCAGTGGATTCTTGAAATGTCAATATATCTTTGACTCTGGATTGGCAGCATTCTTCGTATGATTTATTAAACAAAGGATCAAATTTTGGAAGGGCAAGAAACTCTGGCACCTCAACATTGATCGGCAACTGTATGGTATTGGTACGATCAATGTATGACGAGTTAACAGTTATCAGGGTGCTGTATAGTTTTTTCCAAAGCACAATGTCTGGACTTTTGCTTTCAACTGCCGACGAGTGATAGGCATAGAGTGTATTCATTAGATAAATCCGTTCTTCCAAAAATGCTTTTGAATATCTTCTTTGATCTTGTTAACTTCAGCTACGGTTGCGGCTTCTCTGAGATCCTTAAAGAACTTTTGTTGGTAAGCATAAATTTTAAATTTTTTAACTTGCCGTTCTCGATAGTCAAATTCTAATTCTCTGCGAGCCTGATCAACAGTTAAATTATGAACACCTGCATAGTCTCCTAAAAGGACATTGTCATCTAATGCGTATCCAATGGATGCTTCATAGTCAATGTTACCGTACCCAACAGCATACTCGCCTAGAATTAAAAATCCAAAAAACAATACGCTTCTAATAGCACCAGCACGTCTGACTGTCAGTTCTTTCTTTTCTTTGAATTGATCAAGATCCTCAGTGGTTGGTTCAAAAGAAATTTCTGCAGACCACCGATCTTCCTTCCATTGTAAATGATTGCTTTTTATATAACCAACATTGCCAAACTTGGCTATCGGTGAAGTGTTGCCTACAACTCTTAAAGTTGAGTTAAAAGTACATCTTTTTAGTTCTGTTAATACTGGCAATCCATATTGTGGAGTTAATGGATTAGCATAAAGAATGTTGTTGTTTGCTAAGTCCACAAGAAATCCCGCAGGCAACGGATTGCTTTCATTTTTCTTTTTGGATTTAGCTGTCATTGACTTTAATCTCTATACTTGTAGGCAAATCTCACACCCTTATAGATATCAGGCCAAGTGTGTTCGCCAATGGTAAACCCAATCTTTTGATAAAAGCCTTCAACACCAAATCTAGGAAAGGTGTAGATGTAATTGCAATGCGGGAAAAGATCAATGACACCATTGACCAATTGTGCAGCCACACCGCTTTCTCTAGAGTTAGGTCTACAGTAAGTGCCTCTGATTCGCAGCTCACCAGGACCAGTTTCGTAGGCATGTGTACATGCAAACGGAACACCAGAGTCGTCAATGGCAATCATAAACCTAGGCTTCATCTTGACATAATCTAGGCCGGAGTATTTTATCATGCCTAGTGTGTTGTCAATGGGAGGAACAGGATCCTTGTCGGGCCACAACTCTTTCATGAGTGCATAGCATTCTGTATAAGTGCTTTCTCTAATTTCCATTTTAGTTCCCTTCAAAAATAATGTTAGGAGGTATGTAACAACCTTGAAGATCTCTCACAATCAGTCCAGGATAAAAAGGCGGTGTGTTTACGCTCAATGATGTTAGATCCTGTAAAATGGTTGGAGACAACAGCATTGCAATTCCCACTGGCCCAAATTTATTCACAGTGAACATACGATACACATGCGCCATGGTGTCAAGCTTGATTTCTTTTAAAAATGCCTTTAGCAACAGCAACAGAAAGTTTGGCGCAATGAAACTACCTTGCAAATCTTTAAATTGCTTCAATACTGGTAATTCGTTGTAGGGAAATACTATTTGCCAATTTGGTGTGGCTCCGTGAAAAGCTGTGCTGGTTTTAAGCGATGTGGCAGCATCGTGAAATCCAATGAAATGCCCAATGCGTCCACAAAGTCTACCTTCTCGACATAGTCGTGCCGCAGTTGACATTTCGTGTAGTGTAACTGGATCATTGACAAAGTAATTTTCTTTGGCATGTTCCCACCAGGTAGCATCAATGTCTCCGTCAATTTCTACAAAGCTAATATCATTGCGACCAACTTGTTGACAAAAGTGTTTAACAGACTCAGTGATCAATCCATACCTAGAATTAATAAACACAAAATTTTCAGGAAGCTGTTTGATCAAAGTGGCTGCAAGCTCAATCAACGGAAGATCCGGTACACTGGAAAAATCAAAAGCCACTGTAAATCCAGTGGTAGTAGCCATGTCCTTGGACGCCTGCTCTAAGGGTACCAGTTCCATGTTACTTCGATAGTGCCATGCTTTTAAAAACTTTGAATAGTCATGGAGAAAAAGATCCGAAGACATATAAATCCTATTTTTGTTTTAACGGTTTGGTTTCGCACCAGCGTTGTTTTTGAGATAACTATACTTATAATGAAATTCCACACTGACTTTACCCATAAGAATCATTTTAAATTTGGTTATGATAACCAATGGTATGTGAATCGTACCAAACCAAATCAAACTTGGATGTGCGACTATGGCGTGGCCGAAAACCCAGGTTATACTGTAAAGCAGGCCAACGCTGATGCAGCCGTAAAAATTTGGGAAGAAGCCGAACGCTTAGGTGTAAAGATTTATCTTTTGCTCAGCGGCGGACTTGATTCTGAAGTTGCTGCCAGAGCATTCCTTGATGCTGATGTTCCTTTTACTGCTGTTGTGGTCAAGTATAAAACCAATTCACAGGAACGGCCATGGAATTTTCATGAATCTCGATTTGCCGACAGATTTTGTAAAGAGTATTCGGTCAACAAATTAGATCTGATACTTGACCCAGTTAAGTTTTTTGCCAGCAACGAAGTTCGCGAAATCGCTGACATTGCACAAACACGCAGTGGTCAGCTTGCTTGTTCAATGTGGGCCGCACGACAACTAGGCAATGGTTATATTGTGCTAGGGCAAGGCGAGCCTTACTTGTATAGACAGTTTGGTAAATGGTGGTTCCGTGAAAAGGAATTAATTGTTTCCTGGCATAAGTTTTGGATGTTTACGGGTATCAAAGGCACCGCAGGATTTCATCAGTATACTCCAGACCAAATGCTGGCCTATCTGTCAGATCCGCTGATACAAAATCTAGTACTCAGTAATGAAACAGCAACCATTGAACCCCTAAACAATGCCAGCATCAAACAACAATTATACCAGACCCACTATCCTGAAGCAGATTTTTTAACTCGCAAAAAATACACAGGATTTGAGAGAATGGTCCAACTTGACAGCACGATTCGTCAGGTCCTCAGCGAAAAACATTCTTCGCACTACGCAGAACATTGTGTAGAGTACAACGAAATGCTTAACAAGCTCAGAGGAACAACACTAAATAATTCATAAGAGGTTGACAAAAGGCCTCAAGAGGATATATAATAGACTATGATGTTGAATATTGTAAATTTACCAGGTAACACAGGTCCAGCCTTAGAGGATTCTCTAGGGTCGTAGTTCTCTGCATAAAGCAAAGACAACGGCCCTGGAACTAAAAACTCCAGGGTTTTTTTATGATGCGGGTGTAGCTCAGTTGGTAGAGCACTACCTTGCCAAGGTAGATGTCGAGGGTTCGAACCCCTTCGCCCGCTCCAGGTTTGTGTTTTTGGTAAAAAAAAGATGTTGACAGAATTGAAGTAATCGCGTATAGTACGCACATGCTGTTGAAATACAGCAACGCTCTTTGACAATTTGGATAGGTTTAGTAGCAAAAGTGCTCCGTTCGTCTATCGGTTAGGACGCTGGCCTTTCACGCCGGAAAGAGGAGTTCGATTCTCCTACGGAGCACCATTTGTTATTTGTTTAGTGTTATCAGGGTATCGTGTTGGGACGCCAACACTATGCGGGCCTAACTGGCGAGGGACAGGTCCTGAGATAACTGCTTAGTCGCTGTGGATGGGAAGCACCCAACTCCTAAATCGAGCAGATAGCACTAAACAAATAGCGAACGCAATGCCCGGATGGTGGAATAGGTAGACACAAGAGACTTAAAATCTCTCGCCTTTTAGGTGTGCCGGTTCGAGTCCGGCTCCGGGCACCAAGGAATGGGGACTGAGCGCCGTCGGCGCCTTGCACTTGTTGGAATACAATGTGCCCAGCTCTTGTACTGGAGAGGCTCTTGGTGTCAGGAGCGCAAGCAAGCTGTGTAGTCTTAAACGACAGAAAGAAGTTGCGCCCACTGTATTTTTAAGATAAATAGTTCATGTTAATCAGACCAGCCATCATTGATGAAAATTTTCTAAATCAAAGCGAGCGCAATGATATTAGAACTAAAGTTCTTGCGCTCAAGGATCGTTGGAAAGTTGTAATTCCAAGCAATCCAACCAATAATGAATACATATTAGGATCCATGTTACCAGCTGGCATGTATTCTAAAAGCTTTAATAAAACAGAAATACCCGAAAGTAACAGCATAATGTTGCAACATTTTTCGGGTGTGTATGAAAAGTTAAAAAGCAAATTGGCTGAATATTATCAGCGTCCGGTTAATTATCATCCAAGTTTACAGCTACCCGGATTCCATATTTTTTCAAATACCAAAGATACAACAACTTCATATAATCGAGTCAATTTTCACAAAGACGCATTTGCAGAATTATCTGACTATATCCCGGTAGGAAGAATAGCTTCAATTATAGTTCCTATCGAACTACCAGCAGCCGGTGGATCGCTGGTTTTTAACGAAACTCGATCCATTGGTGATCGCAGAGTAGTGTCAATGGAAACTGACAAAACTTTTTTATACCTGCCGGGTATGATGGCAATTTGGTCTGGTAGATTAATGCATTCGATTGGACCTTTTTCATTGGAAGCCGGTGAGTACAGAATTACATTGCAAATGCATGTAAATTTAACTAGAAGTCAAGGAACTGTTTTTTGGTAAATTAATTTGGGGGTGTAGCTCAGTTGGGAGAGCGCCAGCTTTGCAAGCTGGATGTCGCAGGTTCGATCCCTGTCACCTCCACCACTTTAAGGATGATATATGAGTCACGGAGGCAAAGGTTCTTCGCCAAGACCGTTCAGCGTTGATCAGAAAACCTTTACTGACAACTGGGACGCAATCTTTGGCCAGAAGAAAAAATCTGAGGGAGAGAAACAAGCTGAAGCTTGGCTTAAGGATGAATATTATGATCTTGATAGCCAAAATTCTGATACACCACCAACCAACAACGAATAAGTAATCATATGCTTTATCTATTACGCGACCTTAGTGAAAATCTTGCAGACTTGCTCAAGGATGATCCAGTACGCCCTCACATTCCTTATGTGGAGCGCATTGGTTCTAACAAGGAAGTGTTTGTGTTGCAAGGTGATGACAATGCTCCGCTGGCAATTACCTGCGTTAGCTATCAACACCATGTACCGCGCAACGAAGCAGAGTTGTTTGAACCAACCGAAGAACCAGATTGTGCAGTATTTTACACTATTTGGAGTTATCGTCCTGGTGCAGGTAGACAACTGATTAACGATGCTGTACTATACATTCAATCAAACAGACCGCAGATTACAAGATTTGTAACACTGAGTCCGCAGACTGAATTGGCTCGCAGATTCCACATTAAGAATGGTGCCAGTGTTTTTAGACAAAACGAAGATACAGTAAACTATGAATACTCATTGGGTCGTTAGCTCAGTTGGTAGAGCGTCGCTTTTACACGGCGAATGTCGGCAGTTCGAACCTGTCACGACCCACCACACTATTTTGTATAAGTAAAGTTCCTATGCTGGTTTAGCTCAGTTGGTAGAGCAGCCGCCTTGTAAGCGGCAGGTCGTCAGTTCGAATCCGACAACCAGCACCATATCTAAAGTAACATCATCTAGCAGAGGAGTACATATGGATGGCTTACTGGGGTTATCACGCAATGTTTGATTGCGCCGCTTGTGACAAGAGTCTTGTTTCAAGCAAAGAAAATGTTTATAATTTTATTAAGGAATTGGTTCCTGCCATTGACATGAAGGCCTACGGAGAACCAATGATTGAGCATTTTGCTACTCACGCACCTGACAAGGCTGGTATCAGTTTTTGCCAGATGATTGAGACCAGTAACATCAGTGGTCACTTTGTTGATCTCAATGGTGATGCTTACATTGATATTTTTAGTTGCAAGCCAGTGGACATTGGTGTTGCACAAGATGTAATTGAAAAGTATTTCAAGCCCAGCAAGACTCGTGTAAACTTTCTTACTCGATCAGCTGGTTAAAGTTTAATTCGGAGTGTAGCACAGCCTGGTAGTGCGCCTGGTTTGGGACCAGGAGGTCCAAGGTTCGAATCCTTGTACTCCGACCACTTATGCGGGTATTCTCCTGGGAGAGAACACAGCCTTCCAAGCTGTTGAAGCCGGTTCGAATCCGACTACCCGCTCCAAGCAACCCGGCATCCCGTAGCCGTGAGTAAACGGGGGTCAATTGTCTGTACCATAGAAGACACGGTGCATTGGATCTACCGCAAGGCCCGCTTACATGGGCGACTTGAGAAATCACAAAGGCAGGGACGCTAACCTGTCTAAATAGAAAAGTACGTAGACGAGGCAGTCCATCCAGTCTAGGGCTCTTGTGGTGAGAGTAGCTAGACACCTTATTCCCCGATAGCTCAGATGGTAGAGCACCTGACTGTTAATCAGGTTGTCCCTGGTTCGATCCCAGGTCGGGGAGCCATATTTGAACACATTGCCGAACAGTCAAATTGCCTTAAACAAGCAGATGAGTAGTGTGTTCAAATATGGTAAGAGAGGGGTAGTATGTAGGCATTCTCTTATGTGCCGAGGACTGGGATTCCCCTGCCAGCAACACTGGCACCATTTAAATTATCGCGGGGTAGAGAAGTGGTTAACTCATCAGGCTCATAACCTGAAGATCGGTGGTTCGAATCCGCCCTCCGCAACCATTTTGCACCGTTAGCTCAGTTGGTTAGAGCGCCGGCCTGTCACGCCGGAGGCCAGGGGTTCAAGTCCCCTACGGTGCGCCAAATGCCCTAGGAAAATTATGTATAAAGTTGATATCAAGTCGCGTAGACCCGACGCTAAACCTTCCAATGTCAAAATTGCTACCTATCAGTTCACCAGCGAAAACGAAGCAGTAGAATTCGCAAAGCAATACAATTTGTATTCACAGGTCAAAATTGCTGTGATCACTGATCACACCCATGATGAAAATATGACCTTGTTAACGGCTAGCTAAATAGAAGCATGACACAAATTGTTCTGTTAACCAGCGGTCCAAGCACAGGTGGAGTAGCTCTCTATCGCAC
>Ga0078894_10004136_pt1 | contig 11061 bp, 9 predicted proteins | sample LauGreSu1BDMLBSD_2_FD_67506 | JGI IMG/M metagenome (GOLD analysis project Ga0078894, IMG submission 67506) | Freshwater lake microbial communities from Lake Michigan, USA - Su13.BD.MLB.SD (version 4) (version 4) | ecosystem: Environmental > Aquatic > Freshwater > Lake | place: Lake Michigan, USA... | reverse complement strand
ATCCTCATGGGTGTACGCGAACGAAAAGAGCGGGAACGTGAACAACGTCGATTCGACATTCTCGAATCAGCGCGCGTAGCGTTTGGTAAGCACGGACTCGAGCATACGTCAATGGATCGTATTGCTCAGGAGGCTGAGCTTGCCAAGGGAACGCTCTATCTGTACTTCAAGAATCGCGATGAGCTTCTCATGGCGCTTCTCGTGCATGATTTCGGTTTGCTGATCGATGAAATCGAAGCGACTGTTGCCAAGCGGACGACACCACAAGAGAAGTTGATTTCAATTCCTGGTTGTTTCCATGATTTCTCGGGTAGGAACCAAGTATTCTACAAGACGATTACGCATCTCAACATGCAGTCTCTTGTTGCAGCACAGGAAGCAAGTGAGCTTCTTGAGCACTTCCGCTTGGCTAATGCGCGCATGATCGGTGTCATCACGTCGATTGTGCAAGAGGGAATTGAGCAGGGCGTGTTCTACCTCTCCCAGCCAATTGAGATGGTCGTCATGGAAATGATGCTTGCTCTCAAGGGTGCAATGGTCATCGTTTCCAATGGAATGGTTCCGCCAGCGTTGCCACTTCAAGATCTACGTCTCATTCTACATAACATGTCATGCATGTTCATCCGCAGTCTTGAGTCTCCGAATACGCCCGCATGCTCCATGTATCTCTTCGGCGATCACAATCATCCACTTCCATCAATGGTGAAGCAATGATGAAGTTCATTGGCGTACTTGTGCTTTCAGCGATGGTTGTAGGATGCTCCTCGAAATCGACAAGCATCCGACCTGAACGCCGTGACATCACGCAGGCGGTATACGCTTCTGGCAAGATCTATCCATTGGACTTCACCCAAGTGTCGACGAAGGTTCCTGGTATCGTCCAAGAGATCTTCGTCCACGAGGGTGACAGCGTCGTGGTTGGTCAACCATTGGTACGCATCAAGAGCGTCGCTAATGATGTTGGCATTGAAGCTGCACGGAATCAGCTGGTCCTTGCGCGTGAGAATGCACAGACGAGTGGTGCGTTCCTCCTGGCGTTTACGCGAGACGTGGAAGCAGCACGCGCACGATTCACACTCGACTCAATCAATGCAGCTCGTCAGGAACGATTGTACCAGCAGCAGGCAACGACGCGGTCAACCTTAGATGCAGCACGGACTCAGTTGACGATCTCCGCGGAGGCACTCAGCAAGGCTCAGGATGGACTGCGTGCAGCTCGGCAGCGGGTTGCAACCGAGCTTCGTAATGCAGAACTCCAGGTGTCGTCGCAAACGGCTCAACGTGATGACTACATCATCTATGCAGCAGTGGCTGGTGTCGTGTACAACATTGTGCCCGACGTTGGGGAGCTTGTAACGCAGCAGGCTGTACTTGTTGAAATCGGATCAGCTGCAACCTTCGAGGTCGAACTGTCAGTTGATGAGCTTGACATCGCCTTGGTCACTATTGGACAGCGTGTTCACTACTCCATTGACGCATACTCGGGTCAGGATTACGCAGGAGTGATCACTGAGATCACGCCGCGTGTATCGGCTACAGATAAGTCAGCACGTGTACGAGCAACGCTCGAGTCAAATAGCGTGCGGGTGTATCCGGGTATGTCTGTTGAGGCGAACATTGTTACGCGTCAGCAAAAGAATGCACTCGTCATCCCTCGTGAATATCTCGTTGGAGGCTCTCAGGTACGAGTACGTAGGGACGGCGAAGAACTCACGGTGCCCATTGTGAAGGGCATTCAGGATCTGCAGTTCGTAGAAATCCGCTCAGGTATCACTGAAGCAGATGAGGTTGTGAAGTGAGTTCACCGTTACGATCAAACGCCCTCATTAAGATTGCGTGGGTACATCTCGTCAGCAAGAAGCGACAGACAATTGTCGCTATGCTTGGCGTGATGTTTGGCGTAACAGTGTTCATCTTCCAAGCTGGACTGCTGACTGGACTTCAGAACTATTTCATTGAGAAGACAGTCAACACAACGGCACATATCCATATCTACAATGAACTCCGAGCTGAGCGTCCGCACGTGCTCGATAACGTTCGAGCGTATGATTCAACCTGGAAGGTAGTTCGTAATCAAAAGCCACGTGATGAAGAGCGGCGCCTCCGCAATGGCTATCAGATTCTGCGTGTTCTCGAGCAGGATCCACGTGTAGAAGGTGTAGCACCATACCTCGGCTTACAGGGTATTGTGCGATTTGGCACTGCTCAGCAGGCGGCCACGCTTGCTGGGGTAGATATCCTACGTGAGGACCAGCTCTTCCGCGTTCGAGAGAACCTCATCGATGGCGACATGCTTCGGATGCAGACGATACCCAATGGAATCATCCTGGGTTCGGGACTCGCCGACAAACTGGGTGTCCAGGTCGACGACAATCTCGCTATCATCTCGTCGAAGGGTGTTGTGCTCGACATGAAGATTGTTGCTATTAGCAAGACTGGTATCACGGCACAGGATAACACACGAGCGTACATCACCATTCGAAACGCGCAACGGTTGCTTCAGCAGTCTGGCACATACATCACGGACATAAACATTCGATTGCGGGATGTGAATGCAGCACAGACAATAGCTGCTGAGTATCAATCACGCTATCAATACCGTGCCGAAGACTGGGTAGCAGCCAATGCGAACATCTTTGGTGTCTTTCGTATTCAGAACATCACCATCACGTTCGTCATCATCTCAATCCTCGTTGTATCGGGCTTCGGAATCTTCAACATTCTGATGACGATTATCTACGAGAAGATGCCAGACATCGCGATTCTCAAGGCGATGGGCTATCGCAATCGCGACATCAGCACCATTTTCGTCATTGAGTCACTTGTGATTGGTGTTACTGGGGGACTGTTAGGACTTCTGTTAGGATTCATTGCGTCTGTCATCATGAGTTCGATCCCTCTCAACATTCAGGGATTCGTGAGTGTACAGTTCCTGACGATCAACTTCAATCCTGTCTTCTACTTAGTTGCGTTCGGATTTGCCTTACTGTCGACGGCGATAGCCGGGTATTTCCCAGCTCGTAAAGCATCACGATTCGATCCAGTTGAGATCATCCGGAGCCGATGATGCAGTCGAATCATATCATCGTTGCCGATCACGTATCGAAGGTCTTCACCGACCCAGTCGACTTCCGTGTGTTAGACGATATCTCGCTGACTGTTGACAAGGGTGAGTTCGTTGTGTTGGTTGGCCCGTCGGGCAGTGGTAAGACAACGCTCATGTACGCGCTTTCGACGCTCGATACGGCGTACGAGGGCACCATTACGGTAGATGGAACGGATATCGCATCATTGAGTCCGAATCAACTGGCGCAGTTTCGCAATTCCACCATTGGCTTTGTCTTCCAGTTCCATTATCTGTTGCCAGACTTCACTGTTCTGGACAACGTATCGCTCCCAGCAATCAAAGCTGGTGTATGGTCTGCCGACGAGATCGAGGAACGAGCGATGAAGAACTTAGAGTTGCTTGGAGTTGCCGATCAGGCACGTAAGCGCTCGAGCAGGCTCTCAGGTGGACAGCAGCAGCGTGTTGCAATTGCTCGAGCACTGATGAATAACCCCAAGATTCTATTCGGTGATGAACCAACAGGGAATCTTGATTCAAAGAACACATCAATGGTCCTGGACATTCTTCAGGATCTCAAGGCTGAATTCAATCAAACGATACTCATGGTCACGCACGATCTGCAGTTTGCAGAACGGGCAGATCGGGTGATTGCCATCCGCGACGGAAGAATCGTCAACCACGAATAGTAATGAACACATATTTCACGTTTTCAGGAATTCGCATGCAAACCACCATACTACGCGTCGCAGCGATCGTTGGCTTGGTGCTCACAGCCTGCTCCTCGGAGTCAGGCCAATCTGTTGATAAGCAGCTCGATGAACTACGCAAGCAGCGCGCTAGCATAGATCAGAAGATTCGTGAGCTGGAGTCCGGACAGAATCCGGCAGAGGCACTGGCTGGTGCTCAGCCGGTACAGACACTGACCCTCGCGCCACAGGTGTTTGAGCATCATGTTGATGCGAAGGGTACGGTTGATTCGCGCTCATCGGTGACGGTATCGCCACTCATGGGTGGTCGTGTTGAACTCCTTAGCATCGCCAACGGTCAGTCTGTAAAGAAGGGCCAGCTCCTCCTTGAACTCGACAACGAAGTCATCAAGAAGGGCATCGATGAGGTGCAGGTACAGCTTGACTTCGCTACAACCTTGTTTGAAAAGCAGAAGCGCATCTTTGAGCTGAAAGCAGGAAGTGAGATTCAGTATCTGGCTGCGAAGAATCAAAAAGAAGCACTTGAGCGCCGTCTTGAGTCACTCAAGGAGCAGCTGAGCATGTCGCGTATCGTTGCACCGACAAGTGGATACATCGACAACCTCACCGCAAAGTATGGTGAGAATGTTGGCCCAGGCATGCCAATCTGTACGATCGTTAACACGAGCGATATGCGAGTGGTTGTGGATCTCGCGGAAGCATTTATCCCAAGTATCACCGTTGGTGATGTGGTAACTGTTCATTTCTCCGAGATTGCCGACTCAATGATGACCAAGATTACGACGGTTGCAAAGACGGTCAATCCGGTCAGTCGCACCTTCCGCGTTGAGATCCCACTCACGTCAGTGCCGAAGAACTTGCGTCCAAACACGACCTGTCGTGTGGTGATCAATGACGTCACCATTCCGGCTGCTCTTGTCCTTCCGCTGAGTGCTGTACTTCATGACAACTCGGGATCGTACGCATATGTCGTTGATGCAAAGGGCACCGTTCGCCGTCGGACACTCACAACTGGTCTTACCAGTGGTGGCTCGATTCAGATTCTCAGTGGCATGCAGCCAGGGGAGAATGTCATTACCCGTGGCGCAACAGATGTAGCCGACGGACAAATTGTTCGCGTTGTGAACTAAGGCACTCCTATGCACCATCACAAGAAGTTCCCAATTACATCGTGGGCAGTCGAGAACAAGACCACGATCTACGTACTGATGGTCATCATCACCATCCTTGGTGTGATAACCTACATCAGGTTGCCCAAAGAGCAGTTTCCTGACATTGTTGTGCCGACAATTCTCGTTACGACAATCAACGCAGGGACAACGCCAACGGACGTCGAGAACCTCATCTCACGTCCTATTGAAAAGCAGATCAAATCGGTATCCGATGTAAAGAAGGTTACCAGCACGAGTATTCAAGACGCATCGATCGTAGTTGTCGAGTTTACCACGGGCATCGATCCAGTGGTCGCGAAGCAACGCGTAACAGATGCTGTCGATCGCGCACGGTCCGAACTGCCGCAGCAGCTGACGAAGGAACCAGATGTTCGAGAAATCGACTTCTCTGAGTTCCCAATTATGAACGTCAATATCTCGGGTAACGTCGGACTTGACGTCCTTAAGCGCTATGCTGATGAGCTTCAAGACAAGTTTGAATCGCTCAAGGAGATCCGTCGCGCCGACATTATCGGTGCTCTCGATAAGGAAGTGCGTGTTGACATTGACCCATATCTGCTGCAGAATGCAGGTCTGTCCTTCGATGATGTTGCGCGTGCGATTCAGTACGAGAACGTCAACATTTCAGGTGGTGAAGTTCTCAATGCAGGCGTTCGTCGTAATCTTCAGGTAACGGGTGAGTTCACGAGCTCCGATCAGATCAAGAACGTGATCATTCGTGGTGGTCGAGGCAATACAGCGTATGTGCGTGACATTGCAACGGTGGTTGAAACGAACAAGGAACAGCAGAGTTACGCTCGTCTCGACGGTAAGGAAGTTGTGACACTTGCTGTATTGAAGAAGGCTGGCGAGAACCTTATCAACGCATCGGATCAGATCCGAGAGATTGTAGAAGAGTATCAAGCGACAAAGCTGCCAAAGAACGTATCAATCACCATTACGAACGATCAGTCTTCGGCAACTCGTATTAACCTTGCCGACTTGATTAACACGATCATCATTGGCTTTATCCTCGTGACGATCGTTCTGATGTTCTTCATGGGAGTTCAGAACGCCTTGTTTGTTGGTCTTGCAACGCCGCTGTCGGCGTTCATTGCATTCCTCATCATGCCATCGTTCGATTTCACCTTTAACGTGGTTGTTACGTTCGGCTTCTTGCTCGCGCTTGGTATCGTTGTTGACGATGCCATTGTGGTGATCGAGAACACACACCGACTGCACACGAAGGAGAATCTTGACATCAAGACGGCGACGAAGTATGCGGCTGCCGAAGTGTTTGCACCAGTTGTTGCTGGTACACTCACAACGCTTGCACCATTCTTCCCGCTGCTCTTTTGGCCTGGACTTGTTGGTGAGTTCATGGTGTATTTGCCGTCGATCTTGATCCTAACGCTCACGGCATCGCTCATCGTAGCCTACATCATGAATCCCGTCTTTGCCGTTGATTTCATGGATCGTCCACCGCAGCGCGTCACGAAGAAGCGACTTTACCTGCTTGGTTCGCTCATCGGCTTGATCTCTGCTGTGGCTATTGGAGCTGCGTTGGCTCTCGGTACTGGCACGGCATGGATCGGTGCGCTTGCACTCTTTGTATTCGGGTTCTGGTGGATCAACCGTGTGTACATCACACCGCGCTTCATCAAGCCGTTTCAGGATGTTGTTCTTCCTGGAATTATGGACTTCTATCGACGCATCCTGCACTACTCGCTTAGTGGTCGGCGTCCGTACTACATCATTGGAGCGAACGTTGTCCTGTTGGTGATATCAGTCTTCCTGATGACGATAGCTGGACCACAGGTCACGTTCTTCCCGAGTGCCGATCCGAACTACGCGTACGTCTATGTCCAGCTTCCTATTGGTACAGATGCGGTGCAGACAGATTCTGTTGTGAAGATCGTAGAGAAGCGTGTACAGCAAGTACTGGGTCCGAACAACCCACTCGTGAAGTCGGTGATTTCGAACGTAGGTCTTGGAGCAGGTGATCCACAAAATCCAGATCGGACGGTAACTCCTCACAAGGGTAAGGTTACCGTTGCATTTGTCGAGTATCAGTATCGAGGTGGCACAAGCACACAGGACTTCTTGCCGAAGTTTCGTGAAGCTCTCACCGACCTGGCAGGAGTGGAGATCGTTGTTGACAAGGAGTCAAATGGTCCACCGACAGGAAAGCCCATCAATATCGAGATAAGCGGAGATGATCTTGATACACTCGTAAGCATTCAAGAGCGTGTGCGACGATTGTTAGTAGACTCACTCAAGATTGGCGGCATCGAACGCCTCAGAAGCGATCTCATCCGAAACAAACCTGAGATCTCGGTGCGTGTCGATCGTGAGAAGGCCAACGCCGAAGGTGTCTCAACTGTGCAGATTGGTATGGCACTTCGTAACGCGCTCTATGGTGCAGAGGCCACGAAGTATCGCACTGGAGAAGAAGAGTATCCTGTGCAACTCCGGGCGCGCGAGGACCTACGTGGCGATGCTTCAGCATTGTTGAACATTCCTCTGACATTCCGTGACATGAGCACTGGTCAGTTCCGCCAGATCCCAGTGTCTTCCGTTGCGCAAATCGAGTACTCTTCGACGTTTGCTGGCATCAACCGTAAGAATCAGAAGCGCGTGGTCACGCTAGGCTCAAACGTGCTCCAGGGGTACAACGAGAACGAGATTAACGCAGAGATACGCAACGTTGTGAAGACTATGAGCCTGCCAGCAGGGTATGAGATAAAGTTGACAGGTGCTCAAGAGGAGCAAGCTGAAAGCGCCAGCTTCCTCGGGTTTGCATTTGCGGTATCAGCGATGTTGATTCTCCTGATCATGGTGACGCAGTTCAATTCGATTCGTAAGCCACTGTTCATCATGGTAACAGTTGTGTTCAGTCTCATTGGTGTGTTGCTCGGGTTTATCATCTTCCGGATGACATTCTCTGTGGCGATCACTGGTGTTGGTATTGTTGCATTGGCGGGTATCGTCGTTCGCAATGGTATCGTCTTGGTCGACTTCACAGATGTTCTTCGTAACCAAGGATGGCGCATCCGTCGTGCAATCATTGAGGGCGGCGCAATTCGATTCAACCCTGTCATCCTTACAGCAACAGCAACGATCCTTGGATTGGTGCCACTTGCTGTCGGACTCAACATTGACTTCTGGGAACTTATCAATCTGCGCGATCCGCACATTCACATTGGTTCCGACAGCGTGGCCTTCTGGGGTCCACTTGCCTGGTCGATTGTGTTTGGACTTGGATTCTCTACGTTCCTCACGCTGGTTGTTGTGCCGTGCATGTACTACATCTATGCCGTTGGCGAAGTAAAGCGCAATCGACGCGCCGTACGTCGTGCAGTGATGAATGCACGTGAGCTAGCAGCCGAGGGTGGCACGACGCATCACTAAGCGCGATACGTTGGTTGAATACACACGGGGGCGTGGCAACTGAAGTTGCCACGCCCCCGTTTCTATTAGCGTGCTAGTCAAGCGAGTGAAAACCTATCGCTTCTTGAATGCTAGGGAAGCACTGTTCAGACAATAGCGCAATCCGGTGGGCCGTGGTCCATCCTCGAACACGTGTCCGAGGTGGGCATCGCATCGAGCGCATGTTACTTCCGTGCGAACGTCCATCAACGAACGATCCTCATGGAGTGCAATGTTCGTTTTTGCTACCGGATCAAAGAACGACGGCCAGCCTGTTCCTGATTCATACTTGGTGTCACTCGAAAAGAGCTCGGTTCCACAGCACCGACAGAGGTAGATGCCGTTCTCATGGTTATCCCAGTACTTGCCTGTAAAGGCACGCTCCGTGCCCTTTTTCCGCGCAATGCGAAACTCTTCCGATGAGAGTTCGTTCCGCCACTCGTCATCTGACTTTACGATCTTGCTCATAGGTATCGCCTTCTTGGTGGACGTTGAGTAAATCATCACAGTCTTCGCTGATGATTCTTGTGATCCAGCGTGATGCTGAGTGGGGGAGCAGGTCATGACCAAGCTCGCAATCAACAGCAATGGAAATCGGGTGATCATGGAATCAGGATTGTTGGTGTGACAGCCGCCTCTGGTTCATTGTCGGAGTACCGAACATGATGCAGAAAGAGGCCCGACGGTGGAGCCGTCTTCACTGCAGGTAACGTCGAGCTCGACCGCAAAAGTTCACGCACTTGGTCAGGCTTCATGGCACCTCTGCCAACCTCTGCAATGATGCCTACCATCTGACGAACCATCTTCCAGAGGAAGTGCGATCCTTGGATGTTGATGACCAACATCGGACCAACTTCAATCATGCGACATTTCTGGAGCTCAACGGTGGTTGATTTCTCATCTGGGTCGTCACGAGTGAACGAACGGAAATCATGGAACCCCTCAAACACAGCGCATGCAGCATGCATGGCCTGTACATCCAGCTGATCCTTAATCCACCACACGTATCGCTTGCCGAACGCTGTTCGTCGGCGACAAATCTGGTAGATGTATGAGCGGCTCACGGCATGGTGACGAGCGTGAAAACGAGGCGGAGCCTTGTCGATATCAAGAATGTTGACGTCAGCAGGTAGGATGTCGTTGAGCTTCATCCGCATGATATGCGGTGCCAACATTGTCGAGGCCTCGAGATGCGCAACCTGATGGAGTGCATGAACACCAGCGTCTGTACGTCCAGAGCCCATAAATTCGAAATCACGAGTGCCCAGCACAGTTGCGAGCGCACCAATGAGCTCTCCCTGTACTGTCCGTGCATTCTTTTGCACCTGCCAACCAGAATAGCGTGTACCTTCGTACTCAAGTGTAAATCGGAATCGTGCCATGAAGCAAGTTACGGATATCGATCTCGGCAGGACAGCATTGTGTGCTGCCTTGGATGCCTATCTCGTGCGACACCCAGAAGAACATCTCACGATCGGTCAACTTCGTGACTTCGTCGAGCGAGAGGTAGGGTGTTTCGAACGGTCCACAATCGAGGGCCATATCACAGGTTCTGCGTGGGTGGTCGACGAGCATCGTACATCGACGCTGTTGACACACCATCGGAAGCTCAATCGTTGGCTTCAACTTGGTGGACATGCCGATGGGAATGTGCACGTATGGGAGGTTGCGCTTCGTGAAGCGCAAGAAGAGTCGGGCATTGATGAATGCATGCTGTTATCGAACGAGATCTTCGACATCGACATTCACGTGATTCCTGCTCGTGGTGATGATCCGGAACATCTGCACTACGATGTGCGTTACTGCGTGCAAGCTGCACATGCCAACTACGCGGTCAGTCATGAGTCCCATGATCTTGCTTGGGTGCCGCTGGACGAACTTGAACGTTACACAACCGAGGAATCCATGCTTCGCATGGCACGCAAATGGAACGCATTGAACAACGCATTGTGATCGCTGCGCCGATCGAACAGGTCTTTCACTTTCATGACGACACACGCAATCTTCTGCGGATTACTCCACCGTCGATTAAGGTCGCAATCGAGACGATGGGGGAGCCTGGTCTTGGGTACGAGGTCGTGTTGAAGGTGCGTCAGTTCGGCATCTTCACGATGCGATGGAAGGTGAAGATCACCGAATACACATCACCAACGCTCATGAGCGACGAGCAAGTATCTGGTCCGTTTGCGTATTGGAAGCAAACACGTCGCCTGCGGAGTGTCGAGGGTGGGACGGAGCTCACGGATATCGTCGAGTATGAGCCGCCATTCGGGATCCTTGGTCGGATAGCGAATGCACTCGTGATTCGCAATCAGGTGCAGCAGATGTTTACGTATCGACAAGCTGCGACGAAGCGGATCCTCGAGTCAGCGTGACTCTTCCCTAAGCACGCGAGCACGCGTTGATGCAACCAATGCCGATAGCGCACTGGAATCCTTTGTCATACATGCCCTCGAGATCATCTCCTCGATCACCGGTTCGATGCGAAGAAGTGTGGCTGAACGCGGTAGTGTTCGAGACTGAAGAGCTGTGGCAAGAAATCCCTTAAGCAGGGAATCACGCATAAACAACGTATCGCTCTGTGCTCGCGCTAGGTCAGCAGGGAAGCCAGCATCGCTTATGCGCTCACAAAACGCACGTGCGTGGTCATACCGTGTGAGAAATCGAATGAGGGCAATGCTAAGGTCGCGATGTTGGGACGTTCGCG
>Ga0078894_10004134_pt1 | contig 11062 bp, 7 predicted proteins | sample LauGreSu1BDMLBSD_2_FD_67506 | JGI IMG/M metagenome (GOLD analysis project Ga0078894, IMG submission 67506) | Freshwater lake microbial communities from Lake Michigan, USA - Su13.BD.MLB.SD (version 4) (version 4) | ecosystem: Environmental > Aquatic > Freshwater > Lake | place: Lake Michigan, USA... | reverse complement strand
AGCAGAAGCAGGGGCAGAAGAGTCAGAGGCAACCATTTCTGTAGCCTTCTTTTTAGTATATTTAATATAATCTGGGTGGTCTTCAATCTTAAAGTCACTAGCCGTTCTTTGTTTAGGTATTTTGTCTTTTTGGATATATTTGTCATACTCAGGATAATCCTTGATATCAAAATCACGAATTGTCTTAACTTTTTTTGCTTCTACATATTCTTTTGATTTCGGATGCTTAAAGAAGTTGAATCCATCTTTGAATTTCTTTCCTACATTTGGATCATAATAGCAGTTCTCCATATTAGCACTGTTCATTTCATAAAACTTCTGTTCCATTTTGTTTTGATCCATTTCATGTATAATAACTTGCTTCTTCTTGCCATCTTTTTTAGGAATTGCAGGAGGAGTCTTACAGGTTGGTACTCTTACCTTTTTATCTGAGCAAACATCATCCTTTTTACAGGGCTTCATTTTAATGTCTAAATAGTTTTGTTCATGTTTCTTGTATTCATTCTTCTTTTCGTTTAACTTCTTTTGATAGGCAGCAATCTCCATTTCAATCTTCTTACGATCGGTATGTTCTTTGTTATAATCTGTCTTATATTTTATAACTAATTTTTTGTAGTTTTCTATATTAACTTCATATTCTGTCTTTGCTATTCGTTTACATTCATTGTAATACTTTGCCTTCCAATACGCTTTTCGTTCATCTCCATCTTTATACATATTCATAATTTTTTCATATACGCCACATACACTTTGTCTAGGTGTAAATGGTGGTAACAATGTTTCCCATACAGTAGTCAATAGAATTGGTCCTTTAATCATAGTATTATTAGAAAAGTCAAATTGGATTAACTTATCATTTTTCATGATATAAGAGGTGCTTCCACCAGACCACATCGCACAATCAAAAAATCCCAAGGTAAATTCTTTTGGCATGGCTTTATACTTCTCTGCAATGAAACCAGATGTTACTGCTGTATTTGTCGTCATGTCAACCATGCAATAACGAGTTTTCTTAAAAAAGACATACTGTCTACCAAATCCAAGAGAGGCAATGGCATCAATAAATCCATCATTGAAATCATCGGGTAGCTTATTAAAGTACTCTTTTATAGTTGTTTCTGTACCAACTTGTTTGACTCCATCATATACCATCAAATATTTGTCTCGAAACCAAAGACTTGTTTTTGCATCGCGTTGAACAATGGCATCAATGTTTCCATTTGCAAAATGAGTGGTTAATCCTTTAAATTTTTGGATAGATTCTACTTTAGATACTTCATCTGGACGGATTGATTGATAGGACTTTTCGCGAAAAAAGGTTAGTTTATTGCGATGGACATTCGGATCACTTCCTTCCATATAGATAGCGTTAATAATCAATGGTTGATACTTAGTATCACAACATAAAATTGCTACCTCCCGATCCGCTTTATTTGACCATGTAGGAGCATCATTTGGATCACACGAAGAATCTTTTTTGATTTGACATTTTTGTTTAAACGATTTACAGGTGTCTCCATTCTTTCCTAATTGGATCCAACCATCTGGATAATCACCTAATGGTGCCCATTTGTCTGCTTCATCCATTGTATAAGATGGTTTACCATTTGTACAATAATCTCCCGTTTTACATAATTTCTTTCCTTGTTTTCTGCAAAACAAATCAGCAGCTTCATAGCTATATCTTCCAAACTCATAACGAGAAAATAACTTTCCATATAATTTATTCATTTCTACCTCCGTTAAATCACGATTGTATACCATGAAAGTTCTCAAGTTAGCAAACCATGTATATCCATCTTCCAAATCACGACCAATAATCATTTGTTCAAGATTGACATTAATCGGTGCGCCGCCCTGACGAGCAGTAATTTTTGTACCGTTAATAAAGATAGCACGTTCCGTTCCAGTCTTTCGTAAACAGTAAAATGCATAATCGCTAGAATACTTGTCTACACTTGCATAAACACGCTGTGAATTCTCATCACAACAACCAGCTTGATCAAAATAGATAAAGTTATTAACCCATGTAGGGTGACAAAAAATGGCTCTTTTACCTGAATGATTACCCTTAACCTTAAACACACTGTTGACACTAAGGGTATTTGTCTTAGCAATCCAACAAATGGTATAGTTATCTCTATTATCAATGTTTAATAAGCGACTACCTTTATTTGATAAGGCATATTCACCATTGAGAAGAAAGCTTTTGCTTTCTATTTTTGGAGGAGAGTTCCATGTAAAATCATATCCATTGCCACTTTGATCTTTCCATTCTTTACTGCCATCTGTATAATTGTTCGTATCTAAAAAGAGCTGTAGACCTAATCGGACAGGAATGGTGTCAGGTACATTCTTTTCTTGTGCAGTCATACGAAGCTCTCTTTGTTTAGCTTCATCAGTTTGGATCCACTTGGTCATCGTGCTAACATCTTCTTGTGTCAAAAAGGTGTTATAAATCATAAACTTGCTCATGTTAGAATCTAAATTTCTAGAGATCTCCCAGGGCACATCCTTTAGATTAAGTGGGTAATTACTTGCACTGCCCGGTTGACTCTGCACAATAAGTGAACCATCCTTATAGATTTTCATAGTACCATCATAATCACGAACAAATGCCCAAATGCACATTGTACTGCAGGGACCAACATAAGCATCTATACGATTGATATTTTCCCCGGCATAAGGCCATCCTTGATCAAAATAGACCCATTCATTTGGCCAAGGAATATGGGCTTGAATACCATAAAAGTTTGGTACACCTTGTGCTACAAATGCATGTCCATATTGCATACTATTGGTTTTTGCACAAATCACAACTGCATATCCATTTGAACCATCTCCTAACTCAAACGTATTACATTTGGGTCCAAATGCAGTTCCTCCTACTGGACTTGTATGAAGAAACTTTCCATCCGCATGTAGCGGTTGCTTTTCCCATTGAAAATGACGACCTTTTCCACTAATGTCTTTCCATACTTTTCCAAAACTTGGCTCATACGATTCTTTTCTAGTAGCATCTAAGTAACACTGTAAACCACTTACCATCAATCCATCCTTATTGTATGCGACATCACGTTTAGTGGAATATAAAGTATTATCATAGGTAATTGATTCTCCGTTGACACCGGTTAATTCAGTGCGAACATTATCATCTACCGGATCATAAATAAGGATATAAGGTTGAGCAGCGGATACCTCCATAATCTTTTCTGCCTTTAACTTATTTTTAATGAAATCCTTATTTTCGGAAGAAAGCTTAGTATACGGTGATCCTTTTGAAAAAAGCATGATATATTTATCACTAAGTAATTTAGCTTTGTCTACATATACTTCTAGATCTTTTAGAAAGAGTTCATTATCATTTTCCGAATAACTATTGATAATACGAGGAGTTCCATCTACTTTAATCAATGCCAAATACATGGCATTGTTTTTTTTATTCGCAGCAGCTAGGTTTGCTAATAAATCAGTTGAATTTGCAAATAAACTAACAGAAGGTCCCGAAGTAACTTTTACACGAAATGCAGCATTTGCAAAAGGTTCCTTTGTTTTTTCCTGTTCTTTTTTATGCTTAAAATATAATAATGTACCAATTAGCACCAGAAGTGATACGTATGTACAAAATTTCGACAGAGTAACTGGCATAATTCGTATCTACTATTAGAATATCTTTTTTTTATAGATTCCTGTTTTTAATTCTTTAATTATATTAAGTAGATGGATAATAGTTCAATCAATAAAATATACGATAGTGTTGTACGCATTGAAGCCAATATGATCCAATATGACTGGACCGTACCATTTGTTAAATCACGAGCTCCTACTGGGAGTGGTACGGGATTCCTAATTGATAATCAAGGACATATATTAACCTGTTTCCATGTGATCAATCAAGCCATCCATTTATTTGTTACCTTGCCAAAGTCTGGTCAGAAACGAATCCCCGCATCCATTGTTTCCATTTTTCCAGAAATGGACATAGCGATCATTAAAATTAAGATAAAAGAAAAGACTAATTTCCTAGAAATTGGTGATAGTGATAAAATCAAAATTGGAAAAGAGGTTTTAGCAATCGGTTATCCACTCGGTCAAGATAAACTAAAAATTACAAAAGGCATTGTTAGTGGTATCCAAGATACTTATATCCAAATCGATGCATCCATTAATCCCGGTAATAGTGGTGGACCGCTCATATATGAAGATAAAGTAATTGGTATTAATACTGCAAAAATTGTTCAAATAGGAACAGAAGGTATTGGATATGCTAATCCAATCAATATCTACTCGAACCTAAAGGAAAGAATGTTTTCTAAAAAATCAAAACCTTTATCTTCTAAAAACTCATCCATTGTTTCCTATATCAAAAATGATGTTGTTCGCATTGAAAACTTCTCTCTAGGTATCTTAGTAGATGATTGTACAAAAGAAATAATGGACTATTACGGCACAACCTGTCCTACTGGTATCCAAATGACTAGAGTATTTGATAACTCTCCATTAAAGATCGGAGAAGATCCTGCTAAAGATGGTGATATTTTATGTAAGATTGAGGATTTTGATATTGATAACCACGGCGAATGCAGTGTTCCTTGGAATCGTGAAAAAGTAAGTCACACTGAAGTTTTTAACCGACTAGCATTAACGCAATATACTATTAACGTTCAATATTATACCATACTAGAACAAAAACAAAATGGTGGGTTCATGATTAATACTCTATCAGATTGGTTAAAAAATGTAACCGGTACAGTAGAAACCCGTAAGGAATATAAAATTATTGGTAAACTAGTTAAAAAAACAGTTCCTATTGTTTCTGCTAAATCGATTTTTAAGATATGGAAATTTTATCCTCCTTATGATGAAGTAAAATATATATCATTTGGTGGAATTGTCATGATGAACCTTAGTATGAACCATATCATGATGAAAGATTTCCAACACTTGTTTTATAATTATATTAATAAACTAGATCGCAGTGTAGTAATCATTACAAAAATATTACCTTCTTCTGTTAAAATCGATAATATTTTACAAGCAGGTGATGTCATCCGTGAAATCAATGGTAAGCCTATTACAAAAATAGAAGATGTCGGAGAAGCACTCAAAACTCCAATTTATAAGGCAGACTCCTGTTATGTTACCTTTACGACAGAACTAAATAAATTCTATTCCATTCATCTTAAAAAAATAATCCGAGAAGATGTTCAACTCTTTCAATATCTTAACTATGAACCATGTGAAGCCACTAAGTATTTTATTAAAAACATTGATACTGAGCCTTGTCTAAAGGAATCTAAACAAAATTCTAATAGTAATAGCAACGTAATGAATTTACAATGAATGTAACATCTTCTTTATTATTCCATTTAGATATACCACTTTTATATGGAAAAAAACTAGAACCCTACTATTACATTCCAGAAAATCGGATGAATGATTTACAAGTTGGTGGTTTTGTGTATTTGGTAGATAAACTAGTACTTTCTAAAGAAATCCATTACGGTGGAATTTTATACCAGATTACAAATGAGTCTTTTCATCTAGGTAGTGGGGTGGTTTCTAGGGAAGAACTAGCTAAAAAATATCATTTCTTTTATAGAATGAAAATCACAAAAATTCAACATGCCCTTGTGTTACTAGATAATTTACAAAAATGAAAGATATAAATGATTTTTTATATCTTCTATTAGTAATAGGATGTTTACATCTTGGTCACCATTTGTAGATACCAAATATCGTTTATATACAACAGGTCAAGGTTTTGTTTATCTAGATGGTTCTGATACTCCGGATAAAAATCTTTATTTCGTTGCATTAGGAAGCTTTAAAATACCAACTACCATTACCTATTATACCCCAAAAAACACTTATTTATCCTATGTAAAGATTACTCAACCTAAATATAAAAACTTAATTCAAATCGAAAATAGTTATGCATTTGCTGCATCGGACCTAACGCGCAGTGGATATGAACACATTTTAGTAACACATAATCAGTTTAATAAAAAACAAATGAGCCTATTTTATTATGATCCTTCTGAAAAAATATGGCAAGTAAAAAAATTCAAGAATCCTTCTACCCATCAAAATGGGTCAGTGACAGTAGTGCCACAAGGATTTTTAGTTGGAAACATGACTGATCCGCCTTATTTAATGAAATGGAATTATTATACATCTACCTTAGAACCTGACTATGATTTTGTACAATATGATCCAAATCGTGTCAAAAAATTTTATAGCAGGAGTATCATGAATATGAAGGGATTAATTAAAGGTATAGATGGTTTGATTCTTCATGGAGACACTAAAAAAAAACGTGATCCAGAAGATACCTTTGAACAATCCTATTTTACGCTTTCTAATGAAAAACTAGTGATCTATCCATGGTTTGATACGACAAAAATGAATACTACTTCTGCTGCATTTGTAAATGTTAATCCGGAAAAAGGAATCTATGGATTTGTATTTGGAAATTGGGCACAAGTAGGTTATATGTATCTTTTCCAAAAAGGTAAATACCTTAATCGATTTGCATTTGAAGGAGGCTATACAACCTGTGTTGTTGTTGCGGATTTTGACAATGATGGGAAAGATGAAATCTATTTTGCCAATGGATACATTTATAATACACTCTATAAAGTCCATGATGAAAAAAACATTGAAGCAGTCAATGTTGGACAAGCCTATAACAACAGTTATTATTCCCCTCGTGATAGCTATTTTTACGAATCTGCCTCTGCTATGGATATGGATGGAGATGGATTCCTGGAACTCTATACCAATGCAGGTTATGCCAATGCTATAGGAAATAACTGGTTCAAAGTATCTACATTAATTAGTAGAAAGAATCGATATTTACGAGTGTTTCCTCTTACAAAAGAATTAGCACCCCATCGTGGAGCTGTAGTAAAAATTAAATTTGGTAAAAAAGTATACAAACGTATCATTGAAAATGGTGGAAATGCGATGAGTCAATCTGAACCCATCGCCCATTTTGGATTAGGAAATTACAAAGGAAAGATTGATGTAACCGTAAAATGGACAGATGGTACCAAAACCCATCTTAAAGATGTTTCTAGTAATCAAGTATTGCGAGTCGTGCAATAATCCATAAAAAGATTTTTTAATAAAAATTGATATAAACCATATTGAAAGTAAGTAAAATATATCATGGCTTTTCTAGAACGTATCAAAACACTATACCGAGCAGTTGAGTCTCCTGGTTTTGGTATGATCTATGGACACAAACTTTATTTACCAAATGTCTCTTCGGAACACACGATATTGGGTAAATGGAGTCTAGATTGGATTCGCTCGGAACGATGCTTCGTAGGGAGCCTTGTTGCAGATTCTCATTCTAATCTTACCTTTCATGTTACAGAAGGATACCATGGTTCTCAAAAAATTATTGGATCCGAGTTAACAACCTATCTTTCTCGATTCTATCAATATGATCCCTATTTGTCTCTTATCCAACTAATTGTTAGTGACGTACCGATTGTTACCAAACTACCTTCTCCGTCTCTGTTTGAAAATGTGTCAAAGAAAATGATTGGAGCAGAAACACCAAAGATAATCATTAAGGAAAAAATTATTGATATAGTTAGTCCTAAAGCAAAAACAGAACCTAAGATAATGCAAAAACCTGAGGTAATCCAAAAACCTGAGGTAATGCAACAACCTGAGGTAATGCAAAAACCTGAGGTAATGCAAAAACCCAATCCAGCTGTGATTGATACTACTTCTAGCTTTCAGGTATGCAAAACCGATAAACCGGATGTATACCATGTCTTTCAGCATAAAAAGTTTGTATCGACTTGTTTGATTCCTAATATGAAAACGAGTCGATATATGCAAAGTGTATTTGAAGATAAATCATTGAATGAAATGGTTACCATGAATATGGTATTGCATGCCAATACCAATCGTTACTATCCTGTTGTCTAAATATCCCTAATTATTTTACTTTGTTATTACATTATGCTTTTTCTGTATACTCTACATCTGGCAAGCTAGTAAAAGGTTGATCCATTTCATCTAGAATGTACTCTCTTTTACTATTTTTGCATAAGAGGGAAGCCCCCCACACAAGACCAACCAATGCTAATGTTGAAATCATTGTGACCATAACAGGCAAAAGTAGATCTGTCTCTTTCAACATATTACTTTGTGTTTCCACAGGAGTTACATTCTGATCTGTTGACGCTAGAGCAGCCTTTTTTGTAATACAAATACCATGACCCGTATTTCTTAGATCACATGCTTTATAACATTCATCTGAATCACACGATGCTACATCATATCGAGCTTTTCCACATGTACATACTCCCGGACCAGGCAGCTTAATCAAACGTGGAGGAAACGGCGGGGTAGGTATAGGTGCAGCCGTAGTGGGCATAGGTGCAGCTGTAGTGGGCATAGGTGCAGCTGTAGTGGGCATAGGTGCAGCTGTAGTAGGCATAGGTGCTTGAGTGACCGGCATACAAGTTAGTCCTAGATTAGTACAAGATTGGGTTGGTGCGACACCGGTTTTTTGATCTTTGAAGAGTTGATCTGCATTTTCAATCAGAGTCTTTACACAAACTACTTGCTGTTGATCATCTTGTGTGGCACCTTTACATGACTTTACTGACAATAGGCTAAAATCAATTGCATTGTCCGATGGTTTATTAAGCTCATTTTGGAGTGCTTGGATACAAACGGTGCATTGTAACATCTGTAATTGGCTCATACTATTTGGTTTAACACAATTTGGCATCTGTCTAGTTGTCTTTGATGTAAAAGAATTTGGGTCAGATAGCCCCGTTGTAATGATAGGTGTTTGTCCAATGGACCAAACACAGCATGGGTCACCCATCTCAAATCCATTGGTCTGACCATCTCCATCCGTATCTGCCTGACAAAATGCTTTATTCCACTTCTGCCCAGAGGAATAAAATGCATTTGCGAAACTAGTCGCTTTTTTGGTTGCACCACCTGGATGTCCAAGAGTGATCCCATACGTATTTCCGTTTGGCAATTTACCAAGATCTTGTTGATAGGCGTATGCCGTTACAAACACAAAGAGTAAACGAAGCATTTTTATGTATTACTGTAATTGTCAAATTGTTAAATCCTTTTTATTATAACATTGGCACCTCCTTCACAGCCTGGACAATTCGATGGAAATCTAGATCAGGCAACTTTGGTTTATATTCCCAATCCCTTTGTTTATAATAAAATTCTAGTTCGTAACCAATCGGAAACAAATCAATAATAGAAGAACGAGTATAGTCTTTCATTAAAAACTGGTACTGTTTCGGAATCAAATGGATACTTTGTGGTGGCAAGACAACCAATAGTTGTTGGACAGCAGATGGCTTTACTGTTTCTTTTGCTAGTTGATAACAATTTCTTTCCAATTGTTGTGTACCGCGCTTTTGTAGATAATGAAAGATATCTCCTAGGAAAGGGGCTGCATGATATCGATAATTCCACATCCAGTTTTTAACACCATATAGGTAATAATCCAGATTCCACTGTAGACCTTCTAGATAATTCAATACCATGGTGTTCTTTTCATTCCAATTATTCGATGCAAACTCGAAATAATACTCATAGAACCGATCTTTCCAACCAGGTTCCGCTAGTTTCAATACATCCGTATGGGGACGTTGTTTTTCCCAAAAGATCTCTTTATCCAATCGTGTTTCAAATTCATCATCGGAAATACGCATTTCTACATATTTCTTCACTCTATTTTTAATCATGTAGTACTCAGTCTCACTTAGTTTTTCACACAATTGTTGGAGAACTGTCCACTGAATCTTTCCATTTTCTACCAAATATCGCTTACCCTTTTCCAAAATGTTAGCATAAATAGATAATAGTTTAGACAAATCCATAACATCACAAGAAAATACTTGTGGCAAAAAATCATTTCCTAGAAAATAAGAGATCACCATAAAGTCCTTCTCAACAGAACTGGATTCCAATGGATACTTTGTCAAATTCTGTACTTCAAGAAATAATTTTTGCTTCAACATTGTAATATCTAGATAACCAATCGTATTGCCATTCTCGCGCATCAAAAAAATTCGATCTTTATCCAATCCCATACTAAGAAAAATCAAATCTGCATCCAGTCCATGAATCACAATCGAATCCTCCTCGCCATACGAAATCGTACGCAACTTTGTCATAATTTTATGTTCACCTTCGCCAGATTGATTGCTATCCGAGTAAAAGATTTCGCATTGAGGATACATTTCCCGCATCTCATTTGAAATTTCGGCAAAAAGAGTATTGATATGACCCATAAATTCCGTAGAAGGTGTCAGTGCATTCGTATCCCATTGAAACGGAATTGGTTGCCCGTTTCGCTCATATACCTTCTTTTCTACCTCCTTTTCATATACTGTCTTATAGCGACGGTAACGTTGTTGTAGCATTTTAGCTACAGGGGCAACTCCATCAATACAAATGTAAATACCTTTAGTAGGGGTACAAATTGCTGCCAATTCCTTCATCTTTTGTCTAATCTCTTTTGCGATATGAATCCAATCATATGCACCACGTTCCGAAATACTCTTTCGTACACATGGATGCAATAGACCATTAACGTCATAACACAAATAGGAACAACCCGACTTAGCTCCTTTCATAAAGGTTTGTGGATATTTCTTTACGATCCATTGAAAAATACGTGGAACACCCATAATTAATTTAGCTTTATATTTGCTTAATAGCTAGATCAATTTATACCTTTAAGTGTATTGGAGTTAATAGAACAAAATAATCAAACACATAATAAAGTAGATAATATTAATAATAAAATTGGAAATGATATATTTATTTAGTAATCGATAGCTAACAAATAAGAAAATAGTTAACCAAAATTGGTAACTAAAAGGAGTTACAATTTTACGTAGTTTATTCATCCAAGAATCTGACACTTTGAAATCTTTTATACGTATGGGCAGATCACTCATCTTCTATTTTATCCTCATATAAAAAACATAGGTATAAATCTTTATTTCTACTTCTCTTCTTACACTACGTGAATGGATCGGCTATCCTT
>Ga0078894_10004132_pt1 | contig 11064 bp, 9 predicted proteins | sample LauGreSu1BDMLBSD_2_FD_67506 | JGI IMG/M metagenome (GOLD analysis project Ga0078894, IMG submission 67506) | Freshwater lake microbial communities from Lake Michigan, USA - Su13.BD.MLB.SD (version 4) (version 4) | ecosystem: Environmental > Aquatic > Freshwater > Lake | place: Lake Michigan, USA... | reverse complement strand
AAAAATGTGTATAGCTTATATAAGATTCTGTAAAAAATATAAATTTATATGATAAATGCATTTAAACAAATAAGACTATCGAATGGGGTTTTAATAAGCGGGGACGGGGGAAGAGTTAGCGTAGCTAATAGCGGAGGTTTGGCTTTTTATTCAGAAGTAGAAACATTGCAGTCTGGCTTAGCTGAAGCAACAGATAACATTACTGGATTATTCGACACTACTCAAGCGTTGCAAAGCGGAATTGATTCTGCTTTTGATAGCATCAGCGGAATAAATGAAAGAATCGATATTTTTGAAAGTGGTGTAACCGAAGGCTTTATCGATATTAGCGATGCGATTGATGTGCTTTCTGGGTCGTTAGAATCTACTAATCTAAACGTTTCTGGATTATCTGATAATATCAATATCCTTACTTCTGGTTTAAGTGATGTAAATGACACTCTTTATATTCATTCTGGCGATATAGATCTTTTAAAAACTGGGTTAAATGGGGCGCTTGAAGTTCTTGTAGGTCATCATGATAGATTAAGTGGAATTGACGAAGCCATTTTTGATTTATATTCTAATTTAGGAGGGGTAGATAACTCGACCCAATCCTTTAATTATCCAATTGCTTTAGGCTCTGAAGATATTACCGTACTTTTTCCGAGCGGCGCTTTTCCTGAAGTTCCAAAAATAAATGTTACTCTTATAAGCGAAGTTGGGTACATGCTTGCTTTAAGAAATAAAACAGTTAGCGGCTTTGGGGTTAGTTTTTCCGATACGATTCAAGAAAACGATGTTTCTATAGACGTGGTTGCTACGATTCAATCTTAAAATTAAAATTAAAATTAAAATTAATTAAATCCCGCTTATATAGCGGGATTTTTTTTTTAAAACGAAGTTATACTTTTTTAAAATAAATAATATTATATATCAAATGCCAAGAAGAATTTTTACAATAACCTCAAAAGAGTATCCGAGCAAGAAAATCATATTAAATTCTGTTTCTTATGAGCTTGCTCTAGAAGAGGCTCTCAATGAACTAGGCTGGAATATGTCAGAAGATTATGAAGAGCCATATAAATCAATGAAATATGAAGATTTGCATATGATGTCTTTATTATCTCAAAAATAGAAGATTGTTTATTTCTTATTTGAGTGTAAAAAATAAAATTAGTCATCCTTTAATGGGTGCAGATTGGTAAATACCAACAATATATGTCTACAAAATTTAAATCTAAATTATTTTATGGGAAAAGCGGTATTTTTGAGTCTATTGGCTTGGGCGTACAGGATCCTAATGGTAATTTTCATATTTCTGGAAGAAATTTTATATTAAATAGCGGAGATTCGTATTTTGATAATAGACCTATTGTAAGCGGTTCTCCTGTAATGGTTTCTGGAGATAGTTTTTATAGTACTAATAGTCTATACAATTTTAAAATAGCAGATGATGGAAGCTTAGTTATTTCTGATAATAATAGTACCTTGGCTACGATTGAATCTACTGGTTTAGCTAATAGGGTAATTACTCTTCCAAATAAAGATGGTGTTATTGCTACGCTTGAAGATATAACGGCTTCAGCTGGCGATGCAAATTCTATCGTGTCTCAAGATGGATCAAAAAGAATTACACTTAATAACGTAGGAGAATTAGAATATCAGCATGGAATAAATAATGAAGCTTTTTCATTGCCAGCAGATGGAGGCACAATTGGATTAAGAGGCGGAGACACATATTTTGGTTCTGTGCCGCCAGAAGTGCCTTATCCTGGATTGCGATGGATAGATACAGAACTTGGCAAAAGTTTTGATTGGCTTGTAGATAGCAATAATATAGGAGCCTGGTTTGAAAGCTCCGTAGGGACCGATGGGAGATCGGTATCTTTGCGGGTTAGCGACGGCTATATCCAATGGCAGTACGTGGGGGATTTTGCTTGGAATAATTTAATAGCTTTAGATTTACTTAAAGGAGATACGGGTCTTAACGGATCGTCTGTCGAGCTTAGAGTAACAGCTTCTCATATACAATGGAAATTAGTTACTAGCGCCCAATGGAATGATTTGGTAGATTTAGGTCAAATCACTGGTCCAGTTGGTTCAGTTACTAGTGCTAGTATTAGTGCTGCTTTAGGTTATACGCCAGATGATCCATCATCTCCAAGACCTCCTGAGTCTCATAATCATGATGATAGATATTATACAGAATCAGAAATAGATACTAAATTATTAACTAAACAAGCCGCTGGCAGTTATTCTGTCGTTGGGCATACTCATGATGCTGGCTCAATTACAAGTGGGGTATTTGATCCCGCCAGGATTCCAGCTTTTACTGCTGCTAATCAAGTTGTGTCTAGCGGAAATCTTTCTGCTCTCACTTCTCAACAGCAAACTGAAATTAATACTGGAACGGTTGTTATTACTTCTGATGGAAATAGATATGTATATAAAGGAACTGGGACAAAAACATTGGAAGCAAGTTATATTTTATTGGCTGATATAACTCCAACTTGGAGCCTGATTTCTGAAAAGCCTGGCTGGGTAGCAACATTTGATCCAACAACCTATACAATTTCAGCGACTAGAGTAGTAGGACTTTCCACTGTTGCAACATCTGCAAGCTACAATGATTTAATTGATAAACCACAAATACCAGCTGCTCAAATTAATGCTGATTGGAATGCTACTGCTGGCATTACGAGAATTTTAAATAAACCGAATTTAGCTTCCGTTGCTTTTTCTGGAAATTATGAAGATTTGATTAACAGACCTGAACAAAAAATACGCAGAACTGCTTGGGATTCAGTTAATTTATATTCTTATATTGGAACCGCTGCTTTTGGAACCGCCGATAATATCGCCGCATGGACTATAACTAGAATTGATACTACATCATCTGGATTAGTTGATTCGGTTGCGATTGCCATAGGAGCTTGGACAAATAGAGCTAATTTATTCTAATGATTGCAACAACGTTTACAAAAAAAATAGCTGCCCCAGTCGTCGAAACATGGACACGCCCAACGGATTGGCTTTCTCTACCATCTGTTCCAGCTCAAGGACTTGTTGGGTTATGTGCCGTGCCGCCAGAGGGTGGATATGTTTCTATTTTAGCTAATACTAATCTTACAGCAGCAAATGGAGGTAGGTATATTGTAAACTGGGGAGATGGAACGCAAGATGAAATTAATGCTAATGTTAGATTTAATAAAATCTTAAATTATAATAATTATTCGAACCTTTCTTCTCTTGGATATAGGCAAGCTATTATTACAATAACACCGAAATCTGGGCAGAACCTTACTTCCCTTCAAATAAGGGAGCATGTTGATCGACCGAATTCTGCAACTCCATGGCTAGATATAGAAATAAATGCGACAACCTCTTTAACCGGTTTGAATATAGGGCTGATTTCGGCGGCAAATGTATATCATTATATGCTCCAAAGAGTGAAGATTCATAGTCTTGGAAATGTAACGTCAATTGCTTCGCTTTTTCGCGAATGTATCTCTTTACAGGAGGTTATTTTACCTAGCACGACAAAAATAACTTCTATGAGTACCTTGTTTTACAATTGTTTTTCTTTGTTATCTGTACCGGTAATGGATACGAGCAATGTTACTAACATGTCAAGCATGTTTTATGGTTGTTATAAGTTAAAATCTGTTCCAGCCATGAACACAGCAAAAGTAACAACATTTTCAGCCATGTTTCAAGGTTGTATTTCTTTATTATCTGCGCCGTTTTTAGACGCATCAAAGACGACAACTATGGCTAATTTATTTAATGGATGTGTTAAATTAGAAAATATACAAAACAATTTTTCTACTACTATACTCTGTACCAGTTTAGCTTATATGTTTTCTGGTTGCCGATTTTTAAAAAATTCTCCAACTTTTAGCAATACAAGTAAAGTAACTAATATAGCGGGCTTATTTAACGGGTGTACAGAATTGTTGAGTGCTCCAATGCTGGATTGCTCAAGCGTTACAAACATATATGCCACTTTTTCAGGTTGCTCTAGGCTTACATCGTTGCCGAATTATGTTTTTCCAATTGCGATAACAGATGCTCGCCTTTTTATTTCTTTTGCAACAAATCTTAAAAGCATTGCAAATCTGATATTCTCCAGTACAATAGGGAACATGGGGGAGTTTGCCAATGGCGCAAACTCATTGAGAGCTGTACCTGCATTAAATGTTACGCCTGCTAGTAATAACCTCACGTCATTTAATCGTTGCTATAATCTGGCTGATGTTCCAGACAATTTTATATTGGGTTGCAAAACTACGACGGATTTTCGTCATTGCAGTTTGAGCGCGGCGGATTTGAATAAGATTTTTACGAGCTTGGCAACAGTTCTAACCACGCAAACCAATAGAACAATTTCCATACGAGGCAATCCAGGCACGGCAACCTGTGATAAAACTATTGCTACAAACAAAAATTGGATCGTTGATGTAACTACAGCATAATAATAAATATATGGCAAATGAATTAAATATCGTATTACCAGACGCGGGCTTGATAATAACTTGTCAAGTTTATCTAAATGCTCAGCTAATTTATACTGTTAATCTTTCCGAGGTTAGTGCTGGCAGCGGTTTGTATAGTGGAAGTATGCCTCTCGGAGCTTCTGCGGGAAATTATTTGTTAGTTTTTCGCTCTGGCGGGGAAAATGTAGGAGGCGGAAGTATTCTTTGGGACGGGGCTCAAGAAGTTACTCTTATTCCTGTAAAAGCAAAAACGGACGCGTTGAATACGGATAGATTAACTGTATGTAGTACAGTTGATATTACGGCTCAACAAATTGCTTCATTAATATGATTAATTTTCCTGATACCCCTCAAATAAATGATATTTATTCCGAAGCCGGAAAAACGTGGAAATACAATGGAGCTGCTTGGGTAGGTGTAGGTCAAAGCATAAATAACTTGGTATTTACTACCGGAGATCAATCTATTTATGGTATTAAAAATTTCTTAAATCAGGCTAATTTTTCTGGAATCAAATTTGACACATTGACTCCATCTGAAATTCCTAATTATCAAGAAGGATTAGTTTTTTATTCTGACGACTATCATACTTTAAATATATATCCTGATGTACCTGGTTTAAGTTTGCAAGTTGGTCAGGAAAATTGGGTTAGAGTTAAAAACGGATTATCTCAATCTGTAAATATTGGATCTGTTGTTTATATAACTGGAACAAATGGTAATAATCCTGGAATACAATTATCTATAGCTACAAGCGAAGCATCTTCAGCTAGGACTCTTGGAGTTGTTTCTAATACTATGGCTCCAAATAATCCGGGTTACGTTACTACTTTTGGAATAGTTAATGGAATAGATACAAGTAGTTATTCTGTTGGTCAAACTTTATATCTTTCTACGTCTGGAAGTGGAAAATTTTCTAGTTTAAAACCAACTGCCCCAAATCATATGGTGAGAGTTGGAACGGTTTTAACTTCTAAAAATGACGGATCTATTTTTGTTACAGTTCAAAATGGTTTCGAGGTAGACGAATTACATGATGTTAGCATAAATGGAAAAACTTCTGGGGATTTTATAAAATACAATGGGAGCGTTTGGCAGAATTCAAAAATTGCAATAAATGACCTTTCTGATGTAGATACTCAAACAATAACTCCCTCTTCTGGTAATTACTTAATGTGGAATGGCACCTATTGGAAGCCTAGTTTGGTAGATTTTTCTAATATAAATACTTCTAACTTAGTTTACGCTACCGGTAATCAAACAATTAGTGGAATTAAAACTTTTGATCAGCGCCCTACGCTTAATGGAACTGGATTCTTGTTAATCGGCGAAGCTAGTTCTATAGTAGAAGATTATTATCCTAATAATAACCCAAGTGGATTCATTACAACTGGAAATTTAACTGGTTATGTAAAACTTTCTGAGACTGGAAATTTTTACCCCATATCTAACCCAAGTGGGTTTTTAACGACAGCGACTGTAAGCGGTTCATATGTAGCAAGTGTTCCAACGAATATATCCGGAGCTTCTCGGGTAAAAAATATGATAAGAATTACACAGTCTGGTTATAACGCGTTAATTCCTGACGCAGAAACACTCTATATTATTGTTGGATGATATTAGCGGAATCAAATTTAGCTAGAGTTGGCAATAATATTGTACGAGCTATTTCTAGCTCAACAGCAACCTTGCGTGAATTTTTTGTTTTCACTGATATCGTACTTTCTTCGGTAATTTCTGGGAATGTTGGTCTTGTAAAAAACGGTACTGGTATACTTACGCTTTCAAATACTTCAAACTCTTATTCTGGGAATGCTTCTGTAAATACAGGAGTTTTGGTAATTACAGATATAGCCACGCTTCCAGGTTGGAACGTTAATGGAAGATATTCTGTTCAGTCAGGCGCTACACTTGCTGTATATAATGCCGTAACAGACGCGAATGTAACAACTATTTTAGGTACAACTAATTTTAATGCAGGATCGGCTATAGGTTTTGATACAACATCAGGCAATAGGACGTATCCAAATGCGGTTGTAAACACTGCCAAGGGAGCTTTAGGCTTAACAAAGCTTGGTTCTAATATTTTAACGATCTCTTCTAACGTTAATACCTATACGGGTCCAACATTAGTTATTGCTGGTACTCTAGCGACATCAGCAGGGAATAGAATCCCAGATGCGTCCCCAGTAACAATTCTTTCTGGCGCTACAATTATCCTCGGGGGTTCGGAAGTCTTGGCTACTATTGCCGGCTCTGGAACATTAAATTGTCAAGGCAATAACATAGCGCTCAGTTCCAATAATAATTCAACTTTTTCTGGAACATTGACAAGTACAGCAAATTCTGGAAATTGCATTTATAAAACTGGAACAAATATAATAACGCTATCAGGGGCAACAGTTAGTGTTGTTGGTCCTATTAGAATGGACACCGGAGGAATGACTTTAGTTGGCAATACTTCGTTTGTCCAAAATAAAACAAGTGGTAGTCCAAGAGATTTTCAACTTGCTCTTAACGCTGTTAATACTTTTATTTTAACTATAGGAAATGGCGCTTCTTTAACCACTGCTGGCGTCATGTTTGGAGAAAATAATGGCGGATCGGCGACTGTTAATTTACTTAGTGGCGGAGCATGGAATAGTGGCAGTGGAGGGGGTCAATCGTGGATGTCTGGATTATCTAGTATTTTTAATATTGACGGTGGTGCTTATTCGGCGGGACTTTTTTACATCGGCGGTGGTTTTGTAGCGCAAAACACAACAAGTATTATTAATTTAAATTCGGGCTCGTTCAGTTTGACGAATAGTTTAATCTGGCAAGGTGCTGGAATATGTGTTTTTAATTTGAATGGTGGTACTGCTACATTCGCAAATTTTGGACAATCCGCTTTAACAGATAATACATTTAACTTTAATGGGGGTACGTTTGCAACTCAAAATGGAAATTACAGCTATAACTATTCAAACGTAAAATATAGGGTAAAGTCAGGTGGGGCAATTTTTAACATCCCAAGCGGATATACTGCAGCATTTAACACATCGCCATTAATTACAGATAGTGTTAGTACTGGCGGAGGTCTTGTAAAAAATGGTGCCGGGATTCTTTCTCTTGGTAGCGAGGCAAATACATTTACCGGTCAAGTATTTATAAACGAAGGGACGATAAGCGTAACGACTGTCAATAATAACTCTACAAATGGACCATTTGGAAATAGCGCTTTTGCAATCGTTTTAGGCAGCTCCGGGAAAACAGGCGTACTGCAATACACTACCGCTTCTAATCTTACTACCACAAGGAATTTTATTTTGCCATTAGGGGCTATAGGGGGTTTTGATATTACAGGAGCTACCAATGTAGGATTAGAAATAGCTGGTATTATTAGCGGTTCCGGTTCTCTCGTTAAGACAGGTCAGGGTGTATTAACGTATTCTGGAAATAACACATATACAGGAAGCACAACTTTAATTCAGGGAATAAATATTGTAGGCTCTGATACGGCTTTTGGAACAGGCACACTTAATCTTAATGGGGGTAGCTTGAGCGCTCACACAGTAGCGCCAAGAACGCTTAGCAATAATATTATTATTAATACCGCTACCACATTTAATACTACTGTGAGTGAAAAGTCTTTGACTCTTACTGGATCTATTACAATAACAGGACTGATACAATTAGCTGTTGCAACAGGGACGAATGTTCCAACTCAACCTTTGATAATTTCAGGTCCAATCGGAGATGGTGGGAATAATTATCAAATTAATAAATCAGGGGCTGGTATACTGGTTTTAACTGGGCAAAATACATTTGGAGGATCTTTGGTTCTTCAAGCTGGAAATACTAGAATTTTATATCCAACAATTGGAGATATTAGAACTACAGCTGGGATTATTCAATTTGCGCCAGGAATCACGACCGATCTATCTTCCAGTATTAGAAATAACACACAATCTGTAAAAATTGATACTAATGGTCAAAATGTAACATTCGTATCTCTTTCTTCATCAAATACCGGAGGCTTATTAAAAACAGGAACTGGGATACTAATAATATCCGGTTCTGGAAACACCTATACTGGAACAAATACAGTTAGCGCTGGAGAGCTTACATTCTCTGGAACATATACTGCAACAAATGATGTCAAAATCAATGGTTCAGCTGATCCAATATTAAATATCAGCGGTAATTTTACACAGACATTCACTGGAAGCAGTGTGCGTAGCTTTCAACTCGCAAGCAGTCCGGGAACTACAGCAACCGTAAATGTAAGTGGATCAGCAGTTGTTACACTTAATGGCGGAATGATGCTTGGTGACAACAGCGGTGGTAATGGAACATTCAATCAAACTGGCGGGACGGTTAGCACTAGCTCAAGCGGAACTTGGTTGTCTGGGGCTGTATGCTTGTTGAATGTATCAGGAGGAACTTTCGCAACAGCCGGCATTGAGTGCGGTGGTGGAATAGGTGCTGGGGTTGTAACTGTTTCTGGAACAGGAACAATCAATGCTGGCACCTTATTTATGTGCCGAGGCTCCGGTACAGGCATATCAGGTGTAATAAATATAAATGGAGGAACGCTGACACTTACAGGCATTTCTCATATCACTACCTCTAGACCAGCGACTATAAATTTCAATGGTGGAATTTTCTCAAGCCTTAATACGTTAAGCATCCCATCAACGGTGACGTGTATTGTTAAATCTGGAGGCATTACCTTGAATGTTTCGGGTCAACTAAACGTTCAAAGTGTGCTTGCGACAGATGGGACAAACGGAGGATTAGTTAAGCTGGGCGCTGGAACTCTTGCGCTTGGTTCTATGGCTCATACATATACAGGGTCAACAACTATTTCTGCTGGAGCTATTACCGTATCTAAAACAACTAATAGTATAACTGGAACAGCTACTTATACAACTACCAGTTTAACTGTAAATTTTAGTAATGTAACTCCAAACTCTGGGAGTACTTATAGATTTTTCCCTGGATCAACAGCCACAACTGGACTAACAATCTCGCTTATTAATGCTGGAGGAAAAACTGGATCATACGATTATGCAAATTCAACTTTAACAATAAATTAACAAAATGATTATACAACCTAATTGGACAGTAACAGATCAGGGACCTTGGCAACTTATTTATAACGACAGTGGCATCATATCTCTTTTAGAAGTTAAAAGTATAAATTCTACACAGGGAAATATGTTTGCAGGAACAAAAGAAGAGTGCGAAGCAGAGATTGAAAGACTGGGATTGCCTTGGGTTTCTGAAGAGGCTCGGATAGCAAGCCTTGGACTTCCTACTCCAGAGCCGCCGGAGCAGCCGGTTTATAGATTAGTTTATAATGAAAGTGACTCAACAATTGTATTTTTTGGTCCGAAGGTTGGAGAAACAAGCCTTTACGATGGTACGGAGTTTTTGGGAATAAAAAATGACTGTGAGGCTCAGATAGTTTTATTGAATTTAATAATCTCAGATAATTCTGAGATTTATAATTAAAAAATTGATTAATATTTATTTTTAATTAAAATATACTATGGCTAAAAAAAATAAATTACAAGATTTAGATCAGGTTGATGGCAAGCTGGCAGGAGGAAACTCTTTTAAAACATTGGACGCTTTAATTGGCGAGAATCTATCTAATCCTTATAAATGTACTGATGAATCGGATTATGAAGTTTATTTAAATGAATTAAATTCAACTGATTTACATAGGCACGCTGAAAAAGTTGGCTTAGTTCCTTCGGTTGAGAGAAGGGTTTTAAAAGATAGGTTGATGAGAGAGTTTAGAAAATTTATTGCTTCAAGAAGCATGATTCCGCAAGAGCTGGCTAAAAATCATATGAAAAATGACTCTTACGGATCGGAGCTGAGTTCTTCTGCTAGAAGAATATTGAGAGAAGGCGCTTGAGACTGGGGCTTATTTATTGTTTTTTATATGTAAGTACGTGTAAAAAACTTAATGAGCTGTCGGTACTTTAATGACTTTATAAGGTCTGTTCACGAAGAAATAGGTGAACAAGCTGGCTATTCTTATGAGTATTTAGCATATTGGTTTGCAGACAATACTAATTTAGGAAAGTTAAACAGCTTAATAGGTACTTGTTATTCTGCTACCTATAGTACAGGTCAATATGGCGAGTTAGTTAGTTATGCTATAAATCCAGAAATTAGTTTCGAAGAATTATCTATATATGTAAAAATATTTGAATTAGATTTATATAATAAACAAATTAGAAATATAAATCAAGGAAATGCTAGTTATGCAGCTTCAAATTGGATAAGTCTGAAAGAAGGCAACTCTTCGATTTCAAAAATTAATAAGAAAGATATTACTAAAAGCTATAAGCTCATGGTAAAAAATACCAAAAAAGAGCTTGATGGGTTAGTTGCATCTTATCTTAAATTTAGAGCTACTCCTCAGCTAGTTTTAAATGACTATGACGCTTTATATGTAAAGAATGATTATATAGCCCATACGGCAACTACCGAAACTCCTACGCCAACCCCGACGGCTACCGAAATTCCTACGCCAACCCCGACGGCTACCGAAATTCCTACGCCAACCCCGACGGCTACCGAAATT
>Ga0078894_10004130_pt1 | contig 11067 bp, 8 predicted proteins | sample LauGreSu1BDMLBSD_2_FD_67506 | JGI IMG/M metagenome (GOLD analysis project Ga0078894, IMG submission 67506) | Freshwater lake microbial communities from Lake Michigan, USA - Su13.BD.MLB.SD (version 4) (version 4) | ecosystem: Environmental > Aquatic > Freshwater > Lake | place: Lake Michigan, USA... | reverse complement strand
ATTATTTTAAAGGATGGTAAAATAGTAGTAGAAAAGTACTTCGGTACCTTTACTGCTGATTCAGCTTGGTATTGGGCATCAGCCGGAAAAACCATTACTGCCACATTAATTGGAATTGCCCAACAACAAGGGTTGTTAAATATAAACGACACTTCAAGCAAATATTTAGGTAAAGGTTGGACAAGTTGCCCACCTGAAAAAGAAGATTTAATAAGAATAAAGCACCAGTTAACCATGACTACTGGTTTAGATTACTTAGTTCCCGATTGGGATTGTACAGATAGTGCGTGTTTAAAATACAAAGCCGATGCCGGTACGCAATGGTTTTACCATAATGCCACGTATTTATTATTACAAAACGTGTTGGAAGCTGCATCGGGTAAAACCCTACAACAATATACCAACCAGCAATTAGGTGTTAAAATGGGTTTAAGCGGGTTGTGGTATGATGGTGTTTTTTATTCTAAACCACGTGCAATGGCTAGGTTTGGACTACTGATGCTAAATCAAGGGATTTGGAATGGAGATACCATTTTAAAGGATCGAAGCTATTATACGGCAATGACGAATACGTCTCAAAGTTTGAACGAATCATACGGGTATTTGTGGTGGCTTAACGGCAAAAATAGTTTTAAGCTACCAGCATCAACGCAAACTTATTTTGGGCCATTGTGTAAGCAAGCTCCAGCTGATATGGTTTCGGGACTGGGTAAAAACGATCAAAAAGTATACGTAATTCCCTCAAAAAAACTAGTGATAGTAAGAATGGGAGAAGCCGCTTTAGATAATAGCCCTGTGCCTGTTATTTTTGACACCTTACTTTGGAACGAGTTAAACAAATACATGTGTACCAATACAGTGGGATTACCCACTCAAATAAGCAGCAATTGGAACGTAACGGTTTGGCCAAATCCAGCATCAACTCATGTAGAGTTAACTTTTAATAGCCCAAAAATGAGCCCCCAAACTATAAATATATACAACCAATGGGGCATACAGATTAAGCAGGTTGTTTCAAGTGGAGATCAAACCGATATTGATATTCAAGATTTAAAAGCGGGCGTTTATCATTTAGAGATAAAAGCGGGGCAGACAAGCAAAATGGTTAAACTAGTAAAGCTATAACTAGCAGTTATAGAAGTTAAGCATACTCTTCCACGTTACGCGATTTTATAAGCTTATACCCAACACCATGTTCGTTTAGTATTTCTAACGAAGTATTCATTTTTATAAGCTTGCGGAGCTTCGATAAATATACATCTAAACATTTTGAAGTGTAGTTGTCTGTATTGCCCCAAACATCCAACATAATGGTTTTTCTTTCAACGATAGTGTTAAAGTTTGATAGTAAAACGCTGAATATGTGTGATTCTTTACTACTTAGTTTTACGGTTTTGCCACTACCTTGTATGGTGCGGGTATTGTAATCAAACATAAAATCTTCAGGTATTTCAGGCCCTTGGGGTTGGGTTGATTTTCTGCTTCTGCGCATGATAGCCTCCACGCGTAACACCAAATCTCTAATTTGAAACGGCTTTAAAATATAATCATCGCAGCCTTCTTCAAAGGCAAGATACTTAACACTTAATTCATGATTACCTGTTACAAACAAAAAAGGAAGTGAGGGGTCCGTATTTCTGATATGTTGACTTAATTCAACGCCATTCATATCAGGTAAGGAGTAATCTATTATACAAATATCAAAAGCACCTGCGTAAAAGTTCGCAATTGTTTCTTTACCTGATTTGTACCAAGTTAAAGCAGAACCATTTCCTGTAAAAACAGCTTCAATTAAAGCACCAACTGATGGGTCATCTTCGACAAGTAAAATTTTTATCGACATATTTTGTGTGTGGTTATACGCATGCAAGTATAAAGTATTTCCCTTTCTTGTTTGGGATATTTAAAGCCTATTAATCACAATTAAGAATTTTTTGACAAATAGATTGATACGCCATTCAGCTGATGTTATAGGTTTAAATTATACGAATGGTTAAATTTAGATTTAGTTTAAATAAATGAAATAATTGAACTATTTTCGTGCCATAATATGGCAGAAGAAGTAGATATTATTGACCAGGTAGTTAGTCAGGAATACAAGTATGGATTTACTACCGATATTGAGATGGACGTAGCTCCTAAGGGCCTAAATGAAGATATTGTTAAATTCATTTCGGCCAAGAAAAATGAACCAGAATGGATGTTGGAATATCGTTTAAAAGCATTCCGACACTGGCAAACCTTACCCGAACCAACTTGGCAAAACTTTACTTACGAAAAAATAAACTTTCAAGATATCATTTATTATGCTGCTCCAAAAGAGAAGATCAAGTTGAATAGCTTGGACGAGGTGGATCCCGAATTGCTAAAAACATTCGAGAAGCTTGGCATTTCATTAACAGAGCAAAAACGTCTAACGGGCGTAGCGGTTGATGCCGTGTTTGATTCGGTATCAATTGCCACCACTTTCAAAGATCAACTAAAAGAAAAGGGCATTATTTTTTGTGCCATGAGCGAAGCCGTGCACGAACATCCTGAGTTAGTGAAAAAATACTTAGGTTCGGTAGTTCCGCATACCGATAATTTCTTTTCGGCATTAAATGCCGCTGTTTTTAGCGATGGTTCATTTGTATATATTCCTAAAGGTGTGCGTTGCCCCATGGAATTATCAACTTATTTCCGCATAAATGCTGAAAATACAGGCCAATTTGAGCGTACATTAATTATCGCTGATGATCACTCATACGTAAGTTATTTAGAGGGATGTACTGCACCTATGCGCGATGAACACCAATTGCACGCTGCGGTGGTTGAATTAGTAGCGCATACTAATGCCGAAATTAAATACTCAACGGTTCAAAACTGGTACCCTGGCGATAAAGAAGGCAAAGGTGGTATTTACAACTTTGTAACCAAACGTGGTATTTGCATGGGTGATCACTCTAAAATTAGTTGGACTCAAGTTGAAACGGGTTCCGCTTTAACTTGGAAATATCCTAGCTGCATTTTAAAAGGCGATTACTCTGTTGGCGAATTCTTTTCTGTTGCAGTAACCAACAATATGCAACAAGCCGATACGGGTACCAAAATGATTCATATTGGTAAAAACTCAAAAAGCAGAATTGTATCTAAAGGAATATCAGCAGGTAAATCGCATAACACCTACCGTGGCTTAGTAAAAGTTAATAAAAAGGCTGATATGGCCCGCAATTACACGCAATGTGATAGTATGCTTATTGGAGATAGAAGCGGAGCACATACCTTCCCTTATTTGGAAATTAACAACAAAACAGCCACCGTTGAACACGAAGCAAGTACCAGTAAAATCGGTGAAGACCAGATTTTTTACTGCAACCAACGTGGTATAGGAACCGAAGAAGCTATAGGATTAATTGTAAATGGCTTTTGCCGCGAAGTTTTAAACCAACTTCCAATGGAATTTGCGGTAGAAGCACAAAAGTTATTAGCAGTATCATTAGAAGGTTCGGTAGGATAGAAGACACCTTTGCTATCAGCCTTTGGCTTTTAGTACTGGTATTTTAAATAAACAAACGCATTAGTAAACACATAAAAGCTAACGGCCAAAAGCTAATAGCTAACAGCAACAGTAGCACATGTTAGAGATCAAAGATTTAAAAGCAGAAATCGAGGGAAAAAAAATCCTAAACGGAATAAACCTAGTAATTAATCCAGGAGAAGTACACGCTATTATGGGCCCAAATGGTGCAGGTAAAAGTACATTATCTGCTGTATTAGCTGGCCGTGCCGATTATACCGTAACAGGTGGCGAGGTTACCTTAAATGGCAAAGATTTATTAGAGCTTTCGCCCGAAGATAGAGCACGTGAAGGTGTATTTTTAGCATTTCAATATCCAGTAGAAATACCAGGTGTAAGTACTACCAATTTCCTTAAAACGGCTATAAACGAAAAACGTAAATACCACGGACAAGAGCCCATGGAAGCCACAGACTTTTTAAAGTTTATGCGCGAAAAAATGGAGCAAATGGAAATGGATAAAAGTCTCACCTCACGCAGCTTAAACGAAGGTTTCAGCGGTGGTGAAAAGAAACGTAACGAGGTGTTTCAAATGGCTATGCTTGAGCCAACTTTAGCTATTTTAGATGAAACCGACTCTGGTTTAGATATCGATGCCTTAAAGCTAGTTTCAAATGGAGTAAATAAACTACGCAGCCCCGAGCGTTCATTTGTAGTTATTACCCATTACCAACGCTTGTTAGATTACATTGTGCCTGATTTTGTGCATGTACTCTACAAAGGCCGCATTGTTAAAAGTGGTGATGCTAGTTTAGCTAAAGAATTAGAAGCTAAAGGTTACGATTGGATTAAAGAAGAGGTAGAAGCTAACGCCCAATAGGATAAAAGCATGTTATTAGAAACACTTAAAAACGATTTTAACCAATATAAAGCTCAAGCCGAAAAGGGTTCTTTTTTGGAATTACGCGAGCAAGCTTTTGCCGAATTTGAAGGATTGGGTTTTCCAACTACCAAACACGAAGAGTGGAAATACACTAACCTAAAACAAATTACCGAAGGTAAGTTTAATACCACTTGCATAATTAATCCTGAGGTAAAAACGCTTGTAAATAGCTTGGTTTACGCTACCCTTAAAGCTAATTTATTGGTATTTGTAAATGGTACGTTTGTATCCGAGCTTTCAATAGTAATTGAGGCCGACAATGCTATTGCTATTGGTAGCTTAGCCGCAATGCGACATACACATAAAGAAACATTTGAAAAGCATTTTGGCAAGTATGCTAGCAACCAAAACCAAGCACTTACTGCATTAAATACTGCCTTGTTAAGTGATGGAGCTTTTGTGCATGTAGCACCAAATAAAACAGTTGCAAATCCTATTATTATACTAAATATTACGGATGCCAGTGAATTAAATGTTTTAGCACAACCTCGTAATTTAATTGTGGTTGATGCAAATTCAACGGCAACTATTGTAGAGGCTTACCACGCAACCGGAACTAATGCTTCATTTATAAATGTAGTAACTGAAACCTATGTGGGCGAAAATGCCCACCTAGAACACTATAAAATTCAACAACAGGCAGGCGAGAGTTATCAAACCAACTTTAACCAAATATTTCAGGAGGGCAATACCAACATTAACCATGTAACGCTTACACTTGATGGAACTATGGTACGTAACAACCTGCATTATTTTATGAATGGGCAAAACAGCAACAGCTTGTTGTATGGTTTATATATTACTGATACTAATGATTTTGTAGATAACCACACGCGTGTTGATCATGCTAAGCCTAACTGCTTTAGCGATGAAAAATATAAAGGTATTTTAAAAGATAAGTCAACAGCTGTTTTTAATGGTAAAATTATGGTGCATTTAGATGCACAAAAAACCAATGCATACCAGCGTAATCAAAACATATTATTAAGCGATGATGCTACCATAAACACCAAACCGCAATTAGAAATTTTTGCCGATGATGTAAAATGTACGCATGGCGCTACCATTGGCCAAATGAATGAAGAGCAAATGTTTTACTTACGTAGCAGAGGAATACCCGAAAACGAAGCACGTAAATTGTTGCTAAATGCCTTTGCCGATGATATTGCTGAAAAGATTAAAATACCTGAGTTGGTAGCTTTATTAGAGCAGCAAATAGACCAAAAGCTTTAGTTAAGCATAAACTAAAAACCCGCTTGAAAGATTTATTCAGATATTTATTGATGAATAAACTTTGGGTAAAACCATGAAAAACAACATCGCACATATCCGTTCGCAGTTTCCCATTCTTCATCAAGAAGTTAATGGTAAACCATTGGTATATTTTGATAATGCTGCAACTACACAAAAGCCCAAACAGGTAATTGATGCCTTGCAACGTTATTACGAATTGGATAATGCTAACATTCATAGAGCGGCACACACGTTGGCTGCACGCTCAACAGATTATTTTGAAGATACGCGCAAAACCATACAACAGTTCATTAATGCTAAAGAAGATGCCGAATGTATTTTTACCAAAGGAGTAACCGAAAGCATCAACCTAGTGGCGCAAACCTGGGGCAGGACAAATTTAAAAGCAGGCGATGAGGTTATAATTACTACCATGGAGCACCACAGCAACATTGTGCCTTGGCAAATGATTTGCGATGAAAAAGGAGCTACGCTTAAAGTTATACCTATAAATAATGAAGGCGAGTTGTTGATGGATGAGTTTGATAAACTATTATCAGCCCAAACCAAAATAGTTGCTTGTGTATGGGTAAGCAATGCACTTGGTACCATAAACCCGGTTGAACAAATTATACAAAAGGCCCACGCTGTTGGTGCCAAAGTTTTGTTAGATGGCGCACAGGCTTGCTCGCACATGCAGGTAGATGTGCAGACTTTAGATTGCGATTTTTTAACCATATCATCACACAAATTATACGGCCCAACTGGCGTAGGTGTGCTTTATGGAAAGCGAGAGTTGCTTGATGCCATGCCTCCTTATCATGGTGGTGGTGAAATGATTAAAGAAGTAACTTTTGAAAAAACTACCTACAACGAAATTCCTTATAAGTTTGAAGCTGGAACACCCAACATTGCTGATGTAATTGCCTTTAAATACGCATTAGATTATGTGAATGAATTGGGCCAAGAGCTTATTGCAATCCATGAAAATGAGTTATTAAACCATTTTGTTGAGGGAATTCATCAACTAAATAAAACCAATAACAACGCTATTAAACTAGTTGGAACAGCTAAAAACAAAGTTTCGGTACAATCGTTTGTGGTTAATAATATGCACCATTTTGATACAGGTATGATGCTTGATGCCAAAGGAATTGCCGTAAGAACCGGGCATCATTGCACCCAACCTTTAATGCAGCGTTTGGGGTTTGATGGAACCGTTCGTGCCTCGTTTGCCTTATATAATACTATTGATGAAGTAGATTCATTGCTACAAGCCCTGAGCTCAATGGTAAAATTTGCTAAAAGATAAATACCTTGACCACAACTGATATACAAAACGAAATCATGGATAACTTTTCGCTGTTTGATGGCGATATGGAAAGCACCTTATTTTACTTAATGGATTTAGGTAATAAACTACCAACCATGCCCGATGAACATAAAACGGAAGAGTTTATGGTAAAAGGCTGCCAAAGTAAGGTATGGGTTTATCCAAATTTTACTGATGGTAAAGTGCAGTTTGAAGCCGATAGTAATACTGCAATTACCAAAGGTTTGGTGTTTTTATTATGGAGTATTTGGAACAATCAAACACCACAAGAAATACTGAATACCGAATTGTTTTTTATTGATAAAATAGGCATGAGCCGAATGATTGGAAGCCAACGTAGTAATGGGTTTACCAGTATGATTAAGCAAATGAAAATGTACGCATTAGCATACAGCAACCGTTAATAAAGCATCAACATGGAAGAAACAAGCAATACTGAAACAAATACAACACCTGTCAAAAACTTTGTAGATGTACAAAATGAGGCAATACAAGTACTTCAAACCGTTTACGACCCCGAAATACCTGTAAATATTTATGAGTTAGGTTTAATTTACGAAGTAAACGTAAATAACAACCTTGATATTGAAATTATCATGTCGTTAACCTCTCCGTTTTGCCCAGCAGCCCAAAGTATGCCTGCCGAAATTAAAGAGAAACTATTGAATATTGAAGGCGTAAACGAGGTAGAAGTTAAAATTACCTTCGACCCACCTTGGAGCCAAGATTTGATGAGCGAAAGCGCAAAACTACAACTTGGTTTTATGTAATTTATTGGTTTATTAAATAATTGATACTATAGCCTTACCACGCGTATAAACTGCCTTATTTTTTTAGTAGATAGCGGAACACACCTCAATAACTCATGATCAAAATAGCATACAAGGGCAGCGCATAAAATCCTAGACATCTGTATGTTTGCATTGTTTTTGTGACACTGGAATTACTCCATTAAACCTTTAATTAGCAACAGGTAAGTTTTTCAATTTTCTTTGGGCACCATAAATCGTGCGATTTTATTCACCTCATGAAACTCATAGGTTAACAGTGCCGTTTAACAAGCTTGTTAACTAATTTATGCAGTTTTTGCCTTTTATCAATTTGCGGTTCGATTTTTGAAGGGATAAACTATTCCTTTTAACAACCTAATTTAAACATCATGAAAAAAATCGTACTATTAGCATCATCGCTATTAGCCTTAATTAATTTGGCAGATGCACAATCCATTCCCAATGGAAATTTCGAAAACTGGAATAATATTTCAGTAACCAAACCAAATGGTTGGTATACTTCCATTGATGATTCTCCTGAAGAAAACTCTACCGTAAAATCAACTGAAGCTCAAAATGGTTCATTTGCTATTACCCTAAAATCAATTGAAGTGAATCAAGATGTTGGTTTTGGTTTTTTTGCAAACACCAAAGGCGATCCAACTGTTGGCGAAGGCGGTAAACCATACAGCCAACGTCCTACTAGTTTTAATGGCTACTACAAAGGAAATTTCATAGAAGGGGATAGTGCCATATTTTTGGTGATTTTTAAGAAAAATGGCGCTGTAATATCTAACAACTTATTTAAAATAGGCGCAAATGCTGGCAGCTACACTTCATTTACTTTCCCTATTAGTTTAACACAAGATCCAGATTCTGTTATTATAGCTGGAGCTTCATCTGATGTATTAAGTATGACTGAACCTGTATCAGGTAATATAGTAACTATTGATAACTTAAGCTTTGGTGGTGTAGGAATTACACAAGCTATTGAAAATGGAAGTTTTGAAAATTGGACAACATCTACCCAATATACTTTAATTAATTGGTCAACATATTCAAGTGAAGTTACACGCACTACACAAAAGTATAAAGGCGAAGCAGCAGTAATGCTACCTGTGGTTGATTATGGTGATGGTAGTGTATATGGGACTACGTTAAACCTAGGAGCTAATAATGGCAACAATAACGGTATAGCTTTTACCAAACAAAATGATACGTTGGTGTTTTACTACCATTTTAAATCTATTGGTGGCGATACCGCTACGATTTATGGTTCATTGAAAAAATCAGGTAACTACGTTGGCGGTGTTTACCAAATACTTGATCCTAATTCATCATACCAACGTATAGAAATCCCAATGCCAACCATGGAAGCACCTGATACATTAACTTTAGGCTTTACCGTTGGAACTGGACAAATGCAAGCTCACGTAGGCTCAGAGTTATATATAGATGAGGTTACCCTAAAATCAGAACCTTTAACTACGGGTATTTTAAATTGGACTAAAACAGCCCTATTAGCCCATGTATACCCGAATCCGTTTAACACTTCTTTAAACGTTTGGGCTGGTGCATTTAAAAACATTCACTATACCATTACCGATATAACAGGTAAAAATCTATTAGACGGAGCAGTTGAAAACAACACTATTAATGTTGAATCTTTACAGCAAGGCATTTACTTTATTACTTTAACAAGTAACAGCCAAACGCTTGCAATTAAGAAAATTGTAAAACAATAGCACTTAAATTAAATTTAGTTAAAACCGACTTTGCCTCTGGTAAAGTCGGTTTTTTTATGGCTTTTAAATCCTAAATTGCCCACATTAATTTGTTGCAATGAAAACACTATTACACATCTTCACGGCTTTATTACTTGCTGGTTCGGCATTGGCCCAGCAAAATACCAATATGGTTTTATCGGCCAATTATAAATTGTTATTGAAACAACAAAGCAAACCTCTGCTGAATAAAACAACTAGCAATGAGTATGTGTCGGCATTTATAAAAACCAATTCGTTGTTTAATGCAAATAAACTAACTGCCATTGGGGTAAAAATAGGAACCCAAGCAGGCACAATTTATACAGTACAAATTCCTTTAGATAAGTTGGAAGAAATAACGGCTGTAAAAGGCATCACCATCATTCAGCTTGATGAACCAATATTTAACAACATGGATGTGGCACGCAAAAGCAGTAGGGTAGATTCTGTTCATCAAGCCATAAACTTGCCACAAGCTTATACTGGTAAAAATGTGGTAGTAGGTATCATTGATGCGGGTTTCGATTATTCACATCCAACTTTTTATGATACTTTGGGGCAAAAACTACGTGTTAAACGAGTTTGGGAACAACATAAAACTGGTACGCCACCAGCAGGGTATACTTATGGTAACGAACTAACCGACACCAGCGCTATGTTAATTAGCGGTAACGATGTAAGTTCATTTTCTCATGGTACGCATGTGGGTGGTATTGCAGCAGGAAGCGGCTTGGGCAGTACAACTAATAAACATAGGGGAGTGGCCTATCAAAGTGAGTTGGTTTTTGTAGGTATTAAACCCGAAAAGAGCGAATGGAAAACCATGGGTATGACCAGTATTGTGGATGCCGTAAACTACATATTTACTTATGCAAAATCAGTAAATAAACCAGCAGTGGTTAACCTAAGTTGGGGCTGTTCCATTGGCCCTAACGATGGGAGTTCATTGTTCAGCCAGGCAATTGATAACTTAACAGGTATGGGTAAAATATTTGTACTATCAGCAGGTAATAATGGCGATGAAAACATCCACATCAGCAAATCATTCAGCAAGGTTGATACTGCTTTAAATTCATTTATAACATTCCCCACCATTAATGGTCAAAACCGCACTTGGATTGATGTTTGGGGCGAAAAGAAACAGCAATTTAGTGTGCAATTAGCGTTGTATAATGCCAGCACACGTGTGAGTTCAACCAACAAAATTACTTTACAAGCTGGTTTGGTTGATACTTTTTTGGTAGGATCGACCAACGATACTTGCTTTTTAAGCATTGTTACAAGCGCTGCAGATTACAATGGTAAGCCACATGTATTAATTGATGCATATACAAAATCAACCAATGCGCTTGGCTTAACTTTAATAGCCGATACAGGTAAAACACACGCTTGGCTAGGGTATGTAAACGATTACAACGGATATTACGGTGCATTTAGCAGTCAAGGTAAAACATGGGCAGTTAATGGCGATAATTCATACACCATAGGTGAAATGTCGAGTACCAAAACAGCGATAACTGTAGCGG
>Ga0078894_10004127_pt1 | contig 11070 bp, 11 predicted proteins | sample LauGreSu1BDMLBSD_2_FD_67506 | JGI IMG/M metagenome (GOLD analysis project Ga0078894, IMG submission 67506) | Freshwater lake microbial communities from Lake Michigan, USA - Su13.BD.MLB.SD (version 4) (version 4) | ecosystem: Environmental > Aquatic > Freshwater > Lake | place: Lake Michigan... | reverse complement strand
CGGACTGAGCACCTTGCTCAGACTTCCGCAGTAGGCGACGAGGTCGCGGCTGCCTGGCACTTCGTGAGACAGCGCCAAGAGACTGGGCGGCGGCGCGTCACCGAAGTACAGGTCGCCATAGGGATCGTCTTCCACGATCAGCACCTGGTGCTTGACCGCCAACGCCAGGATCTTGCGCCGACGCTCCAGCGACAGCATCGCGCCGCTGGGATTGCCGAAGGACGGAATCAGGTAGACGAACTTGGGCCGATGCTCGGTGATCAGGGCCTCCAGGCGATCCACCTGCACGCCCTGCGCGTCGATCGGCGCGGAGATGACTTGCGCGCCATAGAGGCGAAAGCACTGGATGGTGGCCAGGAAGGTCGGCCCTTCGACAATGACCTTGTCACCCGGGTCCACCAGCGTCTTGCCCACCAGATCCAGCGCCTGCTGGCTGCCTGTGGTGACGATCAACTGGTGGGCGGCGATGTCCGATACGCCTTTGGACTGCAGAAAAGACGCCAACTCGGCGCGCAGCGGCTCGTGGCCTTCGGTGGCGCCGTATTGCAAGGCGGCGCCGGGGTTGTCGCTCAGCGCCTTCTGGCTGGACTCGCCAAGACCCGCGACATCAAACAGCGCGCTGTCGGGAAAGCCACCGGCGAAGCTGATGATGCCGGGCTTGCCCAGAAGCTTGAACAGTTCGCGGATGGCGGAGGTTTCGACGTTGTCGAGGCGGGCGGCGAAGGGCAAGGACATGGCGGCAGGGGTCTGTGAGGGCAAATCGGGATGGTAGCGAAGTCGAGACCTAAAACCCCGCCACCAAGCCATCGCGCCGCGAATCGCTGGCGCAGACATAGCCTTCGACCTTCGGATCTCCCGCGCGCCAGATAAACTGGCCGGCGCCAAAGTCCTGGTAGTTATCGCTGATCACCCCGACCTGGTGACCTCGCTGCGTCAGCCCCTGCACCGTGGCCGAATCCATCTGCTGTTCGACGTTGATCTCCAGGCCCGCGTTGTAGCGCCAGCGCGGGGCATCGCAGGCGGCCTGCGGATGCTGGGCGTAATCGACCATGCGCACCAGCGTCTGCATATGACCTTGCGGCTGCATATTGGCGCCCATCACGCCGTAGCTCATGACCGGCCGGCCGTCCTTCGTGAGGAAAGCGGGAATGATGGTGTGGAAAGGCCGCTTGCCCGGCGCCACTTGATTGGGCCCCGCCTCGAGGCTGAAGGCACAGCCACGGTTTTGCAGGCTCACCCCGAACTGCGGCTCGACGCAACCCGAGCCAAAGCCCATGTAGTTGCTCTGAATGAAGCTCACCATCATGCCGTTCTCGTCGGCAGCGGTCAGGTAGATCGTGCCGCCCTTGACCGGATTGCCTGCGCCGAAATCCTGGGCACGCTTCATGTCGATCAACTTGGCGCGGCTGGCCAGGTACGCGTCATCCAGCATCTGCGCCGGCGTGACCTGCATGCTCGAAGGCTCGGCCACATAGCGATAGACGTCGGCGAAGGCCAGCTTCATGGCCTCGATCTGCACGTGCTGTGAATCAACGCCGTCGACCGGCATGTTCGCAAGATCAAAGTGTTCGAGGATGCCCAGCGCCATGAGCGCCGAGATGCCCTGACCATTGGGCGGGATCTCATGCAGCGTGTAGCCGCGATAGTTCTTGCCCAGAGGTTGCACCCACTCGGGCTGATAGGCCGCCAGGTCACTGGCTTTGAGGCTGCCCCCGTGCTGCGCGGAAAAACGCTCCAGCGCCTGCGCGATTTCGCCGCGGTAGAAGGCCTCGCCGCGCGTCTGCGCAATCGCGCGCAGACCCCGCGCCGCACCCGGAAACTGGAACAACTCACCCACCTTCGGGGCACGGCCCCAGGGCAGAAAACTTTGCGCAAAGCCAGGCAAGCCACCGAGTTCCGGCGTGGCCGCCGCCCACTTTTGCTGCACCACCACCGGCAACAGGTAGCCTCGCTCGGCGATCTCGATGGCCGGCGCCATCAGGTCGGCAAAAGGCAGCTTGCCAAAGCGCTCGGACAGGGCCGCCCACCCCGCCACCGCGCCGGGTACGGTGACCGCATCGAAGCCCCGCTTGGGCGGCGTCTTGGCATCCGCGCCGTATTTGCTTTTGAAGTAATCGGGGGTCCAGGCCGCAGGCGCCCGACCCGAGGCATTGAGGCCATGCAACGACTGACCGTCCCACAAGATGGCGAAGGCATCACTGCCCAGGCCATTGCTCACGGGCTCGCAGATCGTCATAGCCGCCGCAGCGGCCACTGCGGCATCCACCGCATTCCCCCCTTGCCACAGCATGCGCAAGCCAGCCTGGGCGGCCAGCGGATGCGAGGTGGCCACCGCGTTGCGCGCGAACACCGGCAGGCGCGCGGTGGGATAGGGGCTGTTGAAATTGAAATGCATGGTCAGTCCGAGGTGAGCTTGCGCTCGGTGATGATCTTCTTCCACTTGGCGCGATCGGCGCTGGCCATGGCCGCGAACTGGGCGGGTGTGCCGCCCACGGGCTCGATGCCCAGACGCCCCAGACGCTCCTTCACATCGGCGTCTTGCAGCGCCAGGTTGAGACCGGCGTTCACGCGGGCCACCAGATCAGCCGGTAGGTTCTTGGGGCCGTACAGACCGAACCAGGTCACGCTCTCATAACCCGGCACGGTGTCGGCCACCGGCGGCAGATCGGGCAGCAGCGGTGAGCGTTTGAGCGAGGTGATGGCCAGCGCACGCAGTCGGCCCTCTTTCACATGGGGCAGGCCACTGGGCAAGGAGTCGATCAGCAGGTCGAGCTTGCCGCTGGTGAGGTCGGGAATCGCCAGCGCCGTGCCGCGATAGGGAATGTGCACCAGGAACAGGCCCGCCATCGACTTGAAATGCTCGGTGCCCAGATGGACCACCGTGCCGTTGCCGCTGCTGGCGTAGTTCAGGCGGCCGGGGTTCTTGCGCGCGTGCTCGACGAACTCCTTCATCGTTTTAGCCGGCGAGCTATTGGGCACCAGCACGATGCTGGGCGCATTGCCCACATGCGAGATTGGTGTGAAATCCGCTGCCGCGTCATAGGGCAGCTTGCTGGCGGTGGCAAAGCTCGGGCCGATGGCATGGGTGCTGGACGTTGCCAGCAACAGCGTGTAGCCGTCGGCCGGGGCCTTGGCCACGAGGTCCGAGCCGATGGAGCCGCCGGCACCGGGCTTGTTGTCCACGACCACGGAGGTGCCCAGACGCTCGCCAAGTTTCTGGGACACGGCACGCGCGAAGATATCCGTCGCACCGCCCGCAGGAAAGGGCACGACCAGGCGAATCGGTTTGGTGGGGTAGGCCGGGTCGGCCCACGCGGGCTGCGTGCCGGCCAGGGCCAGGGCGGACGCGAGCAGAAGGTGGCGGCGTAGAGTCATCCCGAGATTATCCCGGCGCCCGAAAGCCCGAGTGGCGGGCTGCGACAGACTGCGGCCCTACACTCACCCGCCATGAAGCCCCAGGCCATCGAATCGTTCTTTGCCACCCTGCGGGCGGCCAACCCCCACCCCGTCACCGAGCTGGAATACACCAGCGTGTTCGAGCTACTCGCAGCGGTGCTGCTCTCGGCTCAGGCCACCGACGTGAGCGTGAACAAGGCCACGCGCAAGCTGTTTCCCATCGCCAACACCCCGCAGGCGCTTTTGGACCTCGGGCTCGAGCGGGTGGAGCGCGCGATCCAGACCATTGGCCTGTACCGCACCAAGGCCCGCAACCTGCTGGAGACCTGCCGGATCCTGATCGAACACCATGGCGGCGAGGTTCCGCGCACGCGCGAGGCGCTCGAGGCCCTGCCAGGCGTGGGCCGCAAGACGGCCAATGTCGTCCTCAATGTGGCCTTCGGCCAGCCCACCATGGCGGTGGACACCCACATTTTTCGCGTGAGCAACCGCACCGGGTTGGCTCGGGGCAAGAACCCGCTGCAAGTGGAAAAGGCACTCGAGCGGCGCGTGCCGGCGGCCTATGCGGTCGATTCACACCACTGGCTGATCCTGCACGGGCGCTATGTGTGCCAAGCGCGCAAACCTCGCTGCTGGGAATGCGCCGTCGCGCCCTCTTGCGACTTCAAGGACAAGACGCCGGCTCCGGCCTAGGGCACGTCAGGGCAATACGACGCACAGCACGCTGCACGGCGCGTGCTCGATCAGCGACTTGGACACCGACCCGCGCCACCAACGCGCGGCCCGACTCCCCACATGCTTATGGCCCACCACGATCAGGTCAGCGCCGATCGTGCCCGCATGGCGCGCGATCTCCTCGATCGGTTCACCGGTGATCAGTTCGCCACGCGCACCCGCAAAGCCGGCGGCCTGTAACTGGCGCAAGCCGTCGGCCAGCACCGCTTCAAATTTGGCTTTCTCGCGCGCCTCGAGTTCGACGTCATAGACGCCGCCCTCCAACCCCACGAAGGCCATCATCGACGGCATCACCGCCACGAGCGAGATCTCGGAGTGACTCCACTGCGCGAGTTCGCGGCACTTGAGCAAGGCCTGCTGCCCAGCCTCGCTACCGTCATACGCCAACAGGATACGTTTGTACATGGCCAGCCTCCTTGGAGTGTGGAAGGCAGCATAGTCCGCAGCACGGGCAGCAGCAACCTATGTGAATGGAGGGAATCCCGTAGTGGGTATCCCTTAGCAACGGCAGGACATCAGCCCGGGTCTGCGGCCGGCACCGGCAACGCCACCCAGTGAGCCCCCACCGCGTGTACCGCGATGCGCTGCTCAAACACCCGCTCCAGGGCGCGATGGGTGGCCGGATCGGCGCATGCGCCCTGGTGCATCACGCGCCCCTGCTGCAGGATCAGCATCGTGTCGGCCTGCAGGGCCAGGTTCAATTCGTGCAACACCGTCAACGCCGTGCCACCGGTGCGCACGTGCGTGCGCACCAGGGCCAGCCAGTCGGCCTGATGCGGCGGATCCACATGGGCCAGGGGCTCGTCCATCATCAGCACCGGCGCCTGCACCGCCAGCGCCCGCGCCAGCAGCACGCGCTGACGCTCACCCCCCGACAACTGCCCCAGCGAACGCTCGCGCCATTCCCAGCTGCCGGTGAGACGCATCGCGTCCTGCACGGCGACGAGATCCGTCGCCGAGGGCGACGCCAGCCAGGCCTGATGCGGCAGGCGAGCGAGCATTACCAGATCGTGGGCGCACAAGTCCTCGCCTCCGCCCTCCCCTTGCCCCAACCAGGCCACCTGCCGTGCCCGCTCGCGGGCGCTCAGGCGGGAAGCCTCACGGCCTTGCCAGAGCACCCGCCCCTGCGAAGGCAACAGGCATGCCAGGGCCTGCAGCAGCGTCGTCTTGCCCGCGCCATTGGGGCCCACGATCGATGTCCAGCAGCCTGCGGGCACAGTCAGGTCCAGGCCCGGAATCACCTCGCGCCCGCCACGCGCCACGCGCAAGGCCTGCGCCTGAATCGCCGGCGCTTTCACCAGGACCTCCGGTGCATCAGCCACAGCAGGTAACCGCCCCCGAGAACCGCAGTCAGCGCGCCCACCGGCAACTCCTGCGGCGCCAGCGCCCAGCGCGCGATCACGTCGGCGGACAGCAGCAGCACGCCGCCCGTCGCGGCCGACAGCGGCAACAAGCCCCGGTGCGTGGGCCGGGCGAAGGACCGCACAAGGTGCGGCGCGACCAGCCCGATGAAAGCGATCAAGCCCACCTGGGCCACCGCGATCCCGGTCGCCAATGCCAGCGTCACCACCAGCGCCATGCGCACCGGCCCCAAGGCGACGCCCAGGCTGGCGGCCGTCGACTCGCCCAAGGACAAAGCATCCAAGTTGCGACCCAGCCCCCAAGCCACCAGGCCCGTGAGGGCCAGCCCCAGGGCCATCAAGTGCACGGCCTCCCAACCGATGAAGGCGGTCGTCCCCAACATGAAACTCTGCAGGGCCCGCATCACCTCGGGCACATGAAACATCACCAGTGCCGCCAGCGCACCCAGCACCATGCCCACGATCACCCCCGCCAGCAGCAGACGCAGTGTGTGCTGCACCCCACGCGCCAGGGCCACCGTGATCAGCACCGCGCCCATCGCACCGACAAAAGCGGCGCCCGTCATGCCCCAGCGCAGGGCCCAGCCCACCGCCAGGCCCGGCCACAGGCCCAGGCCCACGAGGAAGACAGCCACGCCGAGGCTGGCACCGGTGGCACTTCCGAGCAGGTAGGGATCGGCCAGCGGATTGCGAAACAGGCCCTGGGCCACAGCGCCCGCGAGGGCCAGCAAGGCGCCCGCGAGCCAAGCACCCAAGGTGCGAGGCAAGCGGATCTCCCACACGATGGCCGACGCGGATTCGTGAGCGAAGGTCAGCGGCTCCCAGCCCGCACTGCCTACGCACAGACCCAGCATCACAAGCAGCAGTGATGCAACGGTCAGCGCCAGTGCGGCAGTGACAGTCCCGCGTGCGCTCATGACCGGCCGGCCGGGATTCGGCCCTGGATACACGCCACCATCAGGCGCGCGCCCTCGGCCATACGCGGCCCGGGTCGCACAAGGACATCGGATTGCGCGGGCGTGAACCGGCACACGCGGCCTTCGCGCAGCGCGCGCAGGCCCGACCAGCCCGGGCGCGCCGACAGGTCGCCGGAGGTGCGGTCCGAGATCATCACCACCTGGGGATCCGCACGCACGATGAACTCGGGATTGAGCTTGGGGAACGGCCCCAGCGCACCCGGCACCACATTGGCAGCGCCCACCCGCGCCAGCAACTGCCCGATGAACGACGTCTCACTGGCCGCATAGGGTGCGCTGCTCACCTCGAAGTAAACCCGGGTGCCGCGCTGCGCGGAGGTCAGTGCAGTCGCGGCGGCGGCCAGCTCGGCGTCCACGCCTTGCAGCAAGGCCGGGCCACCGGAGGTGCCTAACGCACGATCGAGCTGACCCACCACGCGCCGAAAATCCTCCAGCGTGCGCGGCTCGAGGGCCAGTACTTTCAGACCCAGCGACTCGAGCCGAGCCAGCGCGCGCGTCGAGGTCGCGGCCAGCACCAGATCGGGTCGGAGGGCCAGGATGGACTCCACCTGCGCATCGTCCATCCCGCCCACAGCGGGCAAGGCACGCACCGCCTGCGGCCAGTTGGAATGGGTGTCCACCGCCACCAGGCGCTCGCACGCACCCAGGGCGCACACGGTCTCGGTCAGTGAGGGCAGCAGCGAGACGATGCGCTGGGGCGGCGCGGTGAGCGTGAGGCGTGCGCCGCGATCGTCGGTCAGCGTCACGGCGTGCGAGGCGCCCGCTCCCGTGAGTGCGAGCAAGACCAGGCGCATCGCCCACCCACGCCACACACGTTCAGCCATGCAGACGACTCCACGCGCACACGATGCGGTGCATCTGCTCGATGCCGTCGGTCAAGGCTGCGGGCCCGGGCTGCAGGATGTCGGCCGACTTGATCTCGAACAACTGCCCGTGGCGTACAGCGGGTACGTCCTGCCAGCCCGGTCGCGCCGCTACACGCTCGGGACGGAATTTTTTGCCGCACCAGGAACCAATCACGATGTCGGGCCGGCGTCGCACGATTTCGGTGGGGTCCTGGATGATGCGGTTCTTGCCCAGAGACTCGCGCGAAAGTTCAGGAAAACAATCGTCGCCGCCCGCGATCGCGAGCAACTCGCTCACCCAGCGGATCGCGCTGATTGGCGGCTCGTCCCACTCCTCGAAAAACACGCGGGGCCGTCGGGGCAAAGCGCGTGCCGTCTCTTCGATCTGCGCCAGGCGTGCGCGGATGCCGTCGATCAGGGCCTGCCCACGCTCGCTCTGACCCACCAGGGCCGCCACCTGCCAGAGCATCGAGAAAATCTCCTGCACGCTGCGCTGGTTGAAGACGGTCACTTGCACGCCTTTCTTCACCAGCGCGCTGGCGATATCGGCCTGCAAGTCGGAAAAGCCGAAAACGCAATCGGGCTCCAGCGCCAGGATCTTGTCGATCTTGGCACTGAGAAAGGCGCTGACCCGCGGCTTTTCATCGCGCGCGCGGCGCGGGCGCACCGTGTAACCCGAGATGCCCACGATGCGCGCCTCCTGCCCCAACAGGTACAGCCACTCGGTCGTTTCCTCGGTCAGGCAAACGATGCGTTGGGGGCTGTGGTCGACGGGCATCGCGGCGAGCTTACTTGGGTTGCCAACGCAGGGTGAGGTAGAGGGAACGCCCAGGCTGGTTGTAGCCGTAGGTCGTCTCGTAGACCCGATCCGTCAAGTTGTTCAACTTGGCCTGCAGGCTCAGGGCGGGCGCAAATTGCCAGGTGGCATGCAGATCGACGACGGTGTAGGCGTCCAGCGCCCGCGTGTTGTCTGCGTTGTCAAAGCGCGACCCCACGCGTAGCACCGATGTACCCAGGCGCCAGGCTCCCGTACGCCAGTCCGCGCCGAATGTGGCCTGCGTCTGCGCGCGTTTGGGCAACAGCAGGCCGTCGAGCTCGTTGCGGGGATCCATCAGGTCGAGAGCAGCGCGCAGGGTCACCCCCGCCGCCTTGCCGGCATAGCCCAGCGTCCAGCCATCGATACGCGCCTGTCCGATGTTCTGCGGCACGTAATTGCTATCGTTAACGATGGCATCACGAATGCGGTTGTCAAATCGCACCAGACGGACTTCGTGCTCCGCGCGGGTCCAAGTGGCGCCTACGTCCAGGTTGCGCCCCTTCTCCGGCTGCAGCGACGGATTGCCGTAGTAGTAAAGCTGATTGAAGGTCGGCGCCACAAAGCTGGTGCCGTAGGACGCGTGGACGCGCCAAGCCGGCGAGAGCCTGTAGCCGTAACCAGCAAAGCCAGCATTGCCGTTGCCGAACTGGGAGTTTCGATCCTGGCGCACATTGACCTGCCAGCTGTGTCCATCGGCCTGACCGTTAAGACCGACGAAGGCTCCATCCAAGGTTCGGCGGGTGACGGTGTAGGGACCGCTGCTCTCGACGTTTTGCACGCGCCGCTCCAAACCCGCCAGGAGCACGCCCGCGCGAGTGTCGACGGTGTTCTGCCAGGTGACCTGATCCTGGATCGTCTGAAAGCTGCCCGGGTACTGGGCCGCGACGTTGTTCGAGGTATCGCGGGTCTGCCCGACCCGCAGCGCGGTCTGCCAGCCTGTAGCCAGGCGGCCGGTTACGCCGGCCTGCGCCAGGCCGGCGCGGATACGGCTGCGCGCGTCGATCACTGCGCCGTCGTCGAAGTGGACGAGACCATCCGAGTACAGCACGGACCCGTCAATGCTCCAGTCCTTGTTGATGCGGTAACGCAGCGCGCCGTTGAACGAGGCCTGCCGGAACGGATCGCGGTCTGCGTTGAAGCCGGACTGCTTCGCGTTCGTGGCCGAGATGCCCTGGTCGGACGCCTGCTGCACACCTAGGCTGTAGGTCAGGTCGCCCTGCCCCCCCGATACGCCCGCGGCCAGGCGCTGATGCGACAAGCTGCCGGCCGTGACGCTGGCCCAAGGGTGCAACCCATCGCGGGGCTTACGGGTGAACACCTGCACCACGCCCGCCGCGCCGTCCGCTCCGTACAGGGCCGAGGCTGGACCCTTGACCACTTCGATGCGCTCGATCGCCTCGACTGGCAGAGTCTCCCAGATCGGTGTGCCGGCGGTGGCAGAGCCGTATCGGACGCCGTCGATCAACAAGATGGTGTGGCGAGCATCACCCCCACGGACCAACACGCTCGACAGCTGGCCTGGGCCGCCATTGGCGGTGGCCTGGAGGCCAGCTTCGCGCGCCAGGATCTCAGGCAAGGTGCGCGCACTGGACGCCTCAATGGCGGCGCGCTCGATGACATGCACCTCACTGACCAACTCGTCGCTGCGGGTGTCGATACGCGTAGCAGTGACCACGGTGGCGGGTAAGGTGGCGGGCTGCGCCCAGGCCAGCGAGGACGCGGCCAGGCTCAGTGCGAGCGTGCACGCGCGTCGGCGCGGTACGGAAAGCACACGATTTTTCATGGGAAACCAACAGTGAACAGCCCACACCGGCTTCCCCGCCAGTGCATTGGGCGTTACGGCAGACACTGCGCTTGCGCGCACCGTCGCCACCTTGTTGGCCGGTATCCGGGCTGACGGATCGCCCTCATCGCCTTCCCAGGCCCCAAGGGGCCCAGTGGCACATCGTGATGAGGGCGGGCGTACATCCAAAGATCTACGCGCTCCGCTTACCGTTGCGGGGGCAGCGCAGGTTGGGCCCCGGGGGGCCTTCCTGCTTCCCGTTGAACTGCGGCATGAGAACCACACCGCGAGCACCAACGGGCGGATTCTAGAGCAACCGCCTGATCCAAACCCTACAATCGCAGCCCATGGCTTCCGACTCCTCCCTGGACCCGCTCGCAGAACGCGTCGAACGCCTGCTGGTGCGACACGAGGAACTGCAACGCACCAACGCGCTGCTGGTGTCGCAACTCGAAGCCCTCACCCAGGAACGCGATTCGCTCAAGTCGCGTCTGTCCGCAGCCCGCTCGCGCGTCGATGCGCTCCTGGAGCGCCTGCCCGAAGCCAAGAACGCTGCCTGAGCGGCGGCCCGCGCGCAATGAACCAGATCGAAGTTCAGATCATGGGCCAGAGCTACCTGCTCGGATGCCCCGAAGGCGGAGAGGCGCGTCTGCGCGAAGCCGTCGACAAGGTCGACAGCGCGATGTGCCGCATCCGCGACGCCGGCAAGGTCAAGGCCCGCGACCGCATCGCGGTGCTCGCCGCCTTGAACCTCGCCTTTGACCTCACCGACCGCGCCGCACCCGCTGCGGCCGCACCGACTTCGTCGCCCGACACACCCACCGATGCCACCCCCGACGCACACGCGCAGGAACGTGTCAACCAACTGGTGGCGCGCATCGATCAGGTCCTGGGCAACGACGGTCAGTTACTCTGATCGCGGGGCCCCGCAGCGCATCGAAGCGCCTACAATGGCCCGTGTCTGCAATGCGTGCCGGGCTTTATATTTCCTTGAACCAATGCTCTTAGAGCACGGGCTTGGAACAAACCCCGCGAGCGTGATCGTCTCGCGTCAGATGAACCCAACGCGGGGGTGACCTCGCCCACCTGAACCCCGGTTCAGGATGCCGGTCCGGTGGCATTGCAGGCACCTTTTTCAAGAAGAACAACAAGAGAC
>Ga0078894_10004125_pt1 | contig 11077 bp, 11 predicted proteins | sample LauGreSu1BDMLBSD_2_FD_67506 | JGI IMG/M metagenome (GOLD analysis project Ga0078894, IMG submission 67506) | Freshwater lake microbial communities from Lake Michigan, USA - Su13.BD.MLB.SD (version 4) (version 4) | ecosystem: Environmental > Aquatic > Freshwater > Lake | place: Lake Michigan... | reverse complement strand
GATCACCAACCGCTTGAAGTATATAAATCTACTGTAGACGAGATTAAGCGTCAAGCACGAGCCAATGGGTTTAACCAGTTTCATTGGTCGTTCAGCGGAGGTGAACCAACTGCTTACAAACACTTATTAGAGTTAATTGCATACCTTGATGACGGTGTACAAACACCCTATCAAAGTGTGCATATGACTACTAATCTAAGTCCTGGAGTATCGTGGTGGAAACGCTGGTGTAAAAATTTAGACTTACTAGCTAGGAAAAGCATTACGGCTAGCTATCATTCTGAGTTTGCTAAAGAATCAGAATTTGCCGACAAGTGTTTGTTTTTGTTAGATAATCAAACACTTGTGACTATTAATCAAGTAATGGTTCCTGAACAATTTTATGAATTGTATGAACGCATGGAACGATTTCATAATAAGGGAATCAATGTTACGCTAAAACCACAAAGTGATCCTACAGCGAGTGCGGTCGTAGACGGCTATACTGAAGATATGATGCATAAGATGCAGACAGGATTCCCGCAACGTTCAAATGGGGAAGATTCTTTGCAAATAGCACTATATGACAAAGACGATACAGAATATTTGTTTGATCAAGCTGAACGCTTTAATGCATTTGGTTTTAATAAATTTACCAACTGGTCTTGCAATTCTGGCTATCAAAGTGTTATAATAAGAGGTAATGAGGTCAAACGAAGTTATAGTTGTCAAGATGTACCTTTGGGCACATTAGATAGTTTTGAATTATTCAAAGAACCTACTCGCTGTATTACACCTAGCTGTGTTAGCTCGGCTGACAGCAAGATACCAAAATGCAGATGATTGATAACATGAATATAGTCGAAGTTAAACAAAATTGGAAAAGCGATGTTGTTCGTATAGATATCACGATTTCCAATATCTGCAATTATAAATGCTGGTATTGTTTCGAAGGGTCTAATACTGGAACATACAAATGGCCAGACTTTGACTTGTATGTAAAAAACTTATCCCATTTAATGGATCATTATTTGCAGACTACAAACAAAAAGAAATTTGATTTTCATGTGCTAGGCGGCGAAGCAACCTACTGGAATAGATTTTTTGATTTTATTGCTTATTTTAAACAACGATACGATTGTATTTTTACGTTGACAACAAATGGTACTCGTAAATTAGAGTGGTGGGAAGAAGCGTACAAGTATCTTGATTACGTATCTATTAGCAGCCATCACGAATATACAAAACCTGATCATGTGATAGACGTGGCTGATTTTTTATACAAGAAAAATGTTATAGTAAATGTATTGGTACTAATGGATCCGCTTGCATGGGCTAAGTGTATCGACACCGTAGCATATTACAAAACAAGTAAGTATAGCTGGTCTATTAGATATTGTGAAATTATTAATCAACCGTCAGTTGTTTATACAACCGAACAAAAAAAAGTTCTTAATAAGTTACGGGCCAGGCGAGCTAATCTGTTTTGGTTTTTTAAAAATAATAAAAGTTTTCGAAGCAAGGTTAAAGTAATCGACGATAATAATAAATCTCATGGAGTAGGCGATCATGAGATTGTTATGAAACGAATGAATAATTTCAAAGGCTGGAGTTGCAATTTAGGTGTTGATTGGATCGCTATTAAAATGGACGGCACAGTGTCGGGAATATGCGGTAGTGGATTATTTTCCAATCATTTAAAATATAATCTAAATGATCCTGAATTCGTAACGCAATTCAATCCGGTAATCGAACCTACTATATGCGATGAATCAGCCTGTTGGTGTTTGTTTGAAACCAATATGCCTAAAAGAAAAATCGAGCATACTTCTACAAATAAAGTAATTCCTATCTATGCAAATTGACACCGAACATTTACATTACTGGATGCAGGCTATTAGACAAAGCCCTGACCCTATGCGTACTATGGACGCTTTTTGGAGCGGGCAATTTAAAAGTAAAGAGTGGTTGATTGATTGTTTAGACGAGCATGTTCACTTTGCATCTAGCATTGATATACACGGTGGATGGGTGGGTGTTCTAGCTAGTATGATATTTCAAAGTAATATACCTGTCACAACTATTCGTAGCATTGATATTGATCCATCGTGTGAATCTATTGCTACTATAATGAATAAGAAAGAAGAAATGGAGGGTAAGTTCCGGGCCGTGACTTCGGACATGTGTGAGATCCGTAGCGATGCCGATGTTATTATCAATACTAGTTGTGAGCATATTACACAAGATCAATTTGATTTATGGAAGTCGGGTGTGCCTTATAATTCTTTACTGGTATTACAAAGCAACAATTATAATATCGAAGAACATGTACGCACTGCTGGTAGCTTAAAAGAATTTGAAATGCAATCCAACATTAACATATTATGGTCAGGTATCCTAGAATTACCATTGTATACTAGATTTATGATTATAGGAAAAAATGTTTAAATTCGATAATTTAAAATCTATACATATAGAATTAACAAGTAACTGCCAAGCTCGCTGTCCGATGTGCGCTAGAAACAATCACGGCGGTCTTCCAAATCCGTTTTTAAAACTTCAAGAGTGGTCATTGGAAGATTTTAAATCTGTTATTACTCTTGAAGTTTTAAATACTATAGATAAAATTTATTTTTGCGGAAACTTTGGTGACCCAATGTTGCATGACAATTTAATAGAAATGTGTCAGTATATTAAAGATAATAAGTCATCGTTGTATGTCGGAGTACACACAAACGGCGCCGCAAGAAAACACGAATGGTGGGTACGTCTAGCAAATGCACTACCTAAAAACCATTGTGTTCACTTTGCATTAGACGGATTAGAAGATACTCATCATCTGTATAGAGTGGGAACACGATATAATACAGTTGTTAGCAATGCTCAAGCATTTATTAATGCCGGCGGCGTTGCCGAATGGACATTCATTAAATTTAAACACAACGAACATCAAGTTGAAGAATGCCGTGCGCGAGCAAAAGACTTAGGGTTTCAAAAATTTGCATTAAAAAATAGTTCTAGATTTTTAGTAGAACCAAAGTACGATGTTGTAGACTCGCAAGGAAATCGTACACACACTATCGAACCGCCTAGTGAAACAACAATAAAATTCCTACCAAAAGAAGTTATTAATTCTTTTAAAGAAGTTGTTGCAGAGGCAGAAATTTCATGCTATGTTCAAGAAATAAAAGAAATCTATATTGATGCTTATAAAACTATTTTACCTTGCTGTTGGGTAAGTTCTATACCTTACACATATTACGACAGTAATCATGTTAACAGTGATGTTAGTGGTGCAATTAAAGATCAGTATGACAAACTTATTAATGATTTTGGCGGATTGAATAATTTAAATGCATTACACGGCATTAAGAATATTATAGATTCTGACGCATGGCAATCAATGTGGGATAAGAAATGGCACGAAGAAAAATTAATAACATGTGCAAGAGTATGTGGAAAATTTAAATCTGTTGAAATCTCTCAACCTAACGATCAATTTATAGATATTTCGATCCTCTAATATCCGTTCCACATGCACATTCTAAAAAAGTGCATTTTACAGGAGCATCTAATTCGTTAGGGTTAATATCTAAATAATGATCAAACTTTTTTATTCCACAGTTAGCCCATATTGCTGAACCATCGTCAAAAATACAAATAGACTCTCGACCAGCATTACATTTCCAACCAAAAAAACTATTTTGTTTTCTTCTTATTAATTCAAACGCATCTAATTCTTTTGAACTGTTGTTGTCGTATGTGCCAATTGAGACTGTATCTTCTAACCACATATGTGTTTTTCTTAACTCTGTTTCTCGTTCGACAGTAAACAGCCATTTAGATTCCGCTGTTGATAAAAATGCTAGCTGTTCATCGGTATACTGCGCTTCAAATTTTGCACCTGCCCAATTGTCCATAACTCTAATAGGAGTTACTTTCAAGTCCTCCATTTGACTTAATTGATTAAGCCAGTCCACAGCAATATCCCAGTAATCAGGATCCATCATTACGTATACTACTAGAAAAGAATGTTGCGATAATAATTTTAATTTTTTTAAATCTAACTTATGCTGGCTAGGGTGCAGTGTAATACACCAATTATCAACTAAATGCTTTACACTGTCGTAGAATCGATAAGTTCGAACACTATTGCTATCAACAGATACATTAAAATTTACATCTCTGGCAACTTTTATAACATCTTTAAATTGGGGATGTGTTGTACATTCACCTCCGGTGATTTGTATTGCTCCGTTCCTATCTTTAAATTTTAATAAAAATGTTTTTAATTCATCGAGGTTTAAATTACGATGCTGGCCGGCATTCAGGGTATCTGGACAATATCTGCAAGAGTACGTGCAACTCCTAGTCATAATAAAGTTAATGCGTAAAGCATTAGAATTCTTTATTTGTATCTTAATTAATTTTGGCATTTAATAATCCTTCTATCAAACTGCTTGAATTGTTACACTTGCCACAGATAGCCGAACATATTGCATTTCGGCCCTGATTCATTTTTAGATTCCACGATGATTTTATTCTGTTAAAAGTAGGAGATTTTATAATATCTTCGATATTATTTTTGTATAAACTAATCTCATCTTTATCTAATTGATTCTTAGCATCCTTAACCCATGTGTATTCAATAGGCAATAAATTATCGTCTACTAATAATATACTTGCAGTATGACAACAAGGAAATACCAAACCGTCCGCAGTAATATACACATTACTTTGTTCTATAGCGTGACAATTTATTTTAACAGAATTTAAATATTTTTCAGTTTGAACCATTTGAGAAAAATTTAACGGAGTTCCTTGATGTATAAATCTAGAGTCTGTGGCCATTTCAACTTGATTTAACTCATGTTGTGGTTGCCCTAACAGTGTTCTATGAGATATTTTTATTTTAAAATTCTTAAATCCTAATTGCTTAGACAGTGATTCTGCTTCTTCCACTTGATGCTGATTATGTTTAAATGGAATAAACTGCCAAGTACTAACGGATCCTGAACGAATAAATTCTTTAATATTGCACATAGCTTGCTCCCACTTTACATCTACCCTGTAAATGTGGTTGGTATCTTCTAATCCATCTAAAGCAAAAATAACATTCCCGTTAGTACCTATTAATTTTCCTAGCTCGTACCACCAACTAGGTTTTTGTACACTGCCGTTTGTATATATTTCTACAAAGATTTCAGGATTATGACTTCTAAACCATTTGATAATGTCTAGTAGATGTTTGTTCATTGCAGGCTCTCCAATATTCCCGCTAAACGAAACCATATCTGCATGTTTAACTACATCTTTAGAAAAATAAATTTCAAAGAAATCTTTTGACAAATTTACTTGTTTGAAAAAACTATAGTCGCCGCCGCGGCTTTCTCGCATACAATGGGGACACTTTGCATTACAATAAGATGTTGGTTCTACATCTATTACTTTTATTTTGTTTTTATAAAAAGTCATTGAGGTTTTAACGAAACTTTAAATCCCTTATTTTCTAATTCTTTAATATAAGGTGCTAGTACTGCTGGATCACAATTTATGAGAACTTCTCGCTCACTTACTTTTTCAAATCCGGTTATTATTTTATTCTTAATTGCAAGATTAAAAAAAGACATAAGTGTTGTATATATTTCCTGTTTCCAATCGTAATCGCCGCCTTCTACTTTTAATAGGTAAGCTGGCAATTCAACTTTTGGTAATGCTACTCGTACATTAAGATGTATTCTGGGAGTGGCTCCAAAATTCCCTGCGATATGCAATTTACTAGTATCCATCAACCAAAGTTCGCCGTCGGCTGGAATATGATACATTTTCTCGTTATCAAAATCTATTAAGAATGAATTTTTATTTGTAATAATAGAAAGATGTATGCGATCATCCGGATCCGAATGTGCTGTATAGCTTTCCCCGTGTTCTAATTTTAGTAAACGTGCCTCGCCCGGATTGCCTAACAGTTCTAATATATTTCCCAAAGGAGTTCCAACAAATTCTTCTTTAGTTGCATAAGGCCCATTAAGTAGATTTCCATCAGTATAATTTATGGCCAAACTTTTGTCAAAGACTAGACTGCTGACTTGTTGTACAACTGGATCAATATCTATTTTTATGCCCATTTTTTCTATCATAAATATATTTATCGTAGTTAACTGCGCACATAAATATTCTCATGCGACAGTTAAAAACAGCAACCGAATATTCTGCAGATTGGTTGGAAACCGAAAGACCAAGTCCGTTATCTGATAACAAGATAGTCCAAACTATACAAACAATATTAGCGGGCGGACTTGATAAAGATATAACAGACGCGGTATATATTAATCTTAAAAAAGAGATGACTAGTTGGTTATTTGCTAGTAGACTTAACTGCCTGTCCGGCTTTGATAATTTTGAAAGAGTAGATATTATCAACGGTTGTACTCAATTTATTGACAACTTGTATATGCAAGGTCCCGTACAGGTATTACGCGGCGATTACAGATACCATGAAAGATTAGGATTAGCGTATGTTAAAGATGTGGGCTCGCTAATTCCAGATATTCCTTTAATCGTAGCAATGCCGTTTCCTAGCATTGGTGCTCCACATCAAGATATGGAGGAGATTTTACATGAATGTAAAATTAAAAACATTGCAGTACATATTGACGGTGCTTGGGTTAGTTGTTGCCGTGACATTACTTTTGACTTTAACCATGTGGCTATTAGATCCGTTGGCATCAGTCTTAGCAAAGGTCTTGGTTTAGGATGGAATAGAATTGGATTACGGTGGACTAGGCAACCTAAACCTGATAGTGTTACAATAATGAATGATTTCAATATGAACCTTAGAGTTCCAGCTATGATAGGTTTACATTTTATACGTAACTTTGAGCCCGACTATTTGTGGAATAAACACGGCGAACGTTACTATAAGGTGTGTAAGGATTTTAATCTTATTCCTACCAGTAGCATTTATTTGGCAATTAAAGATAGCCATCCGGTTGGTGTTAGTCCTTTAATAAGGTATTTAGAGAATGCAGACATTTCATAATGTAGACAGTGTAAGTATTCCATACAATACAGAATGGAAGGACATTGCCGTCAGTGTAAGTGGCGGTGCTGACTCTGCTTTATTGGCATATCTTGTTTGCAATCTTGCTCACGAGCACAACACTACAATACATATTATTAATCATGTGCGTATGTGGAAGACTCGCCCATGGCAACAACATGATGCTGACAAAGTTTATAATTGGTTATTCCAACGATTCTATCATATATCATTTAAACGTCATACTAACTTTATCGCACCTGATATAGAGTACGGTAATATAGGTCCTAATCTAACAGACGAGTATGGAAAGAAAGTTAGCGGTGATAATATACAGCAACGTGCCTATGCAGAATTTATTTGTCATAAGCATGATATAAGTGCCTATTACAATGCTATCACACGTAACCCAATACTAGACGACTTTGACGGAATGCAAGAACGTAATATTGAACGTAATGAAAAAAACAAACATTTAGAATACATGATGCATATGGGTCGTGTTGCTAGCCATCCTTTTCGATTTGTTGACAAATCGTGGGTCATTAAGCAATACAAAAGATTAGATATTATGGAGTTGTTCGAGTTAACACGAAGTTGCGAAGGCGAGTTTGAAGGAATTGATTATACTACATACGAAAAAGGTCAGACTGTTCCTACGTGCGGCGAATGTTTCTGGTGTAAAGAAAGGGAATGGGCAATTGAACAAACTAAGTGAAACATTCTGTATGCATCCTTTTACGGGATTAGCAACAAGAGAAGACGGCGGAATTCAAGTATGCTGTCGTAGCCATCCAATTGGATTTATTACGGATAATACGCTAGAAGATATCTGGAATAATGACAATATGAAAAGGATTCGTCATCAGGTATTAAATAACGAACGGCCGCCGGAGTGCGCACCTTGTTTTAGTCTAGAGGACCAGGGAGTTGAGAGTCTAAGGCAACGTCACACTAAAGGTATTATTCCGGAAGCAAGAATTAATTTATATCCTAATGCAATGAAAGACTTGCGGCCGGACATGTCCATGCCTTTTGAGATTCCTACTATGGAACTTAAATTAAACAATTTGTGCAATTTAAAATGTCGTATGTGTCATCCTGGTGACAGTACTAGTTGGAATGACTGGGTAGAAATAAAAGATTTTTACAAAGGTACAGGCAAAGATATTTTGAAGATAGTAGAAGAACATAATTTAGAGAATAAGCCTCTTCTAGATAAATTTGAAGATAATGAAAATTGGTGGACGAGCTTAGAAAAGAACCTCCCTCATTTTAGACGTGTGGAGTTTGCTGGTGGTGAACCGCTAATGGATCCGCAACACTATCGTATATTAGATATGCTTGCACCGTATGGTGATCAGATCGAAATCAAATATGCTACTAATCTAAGTATGCTAGGTAAAGGCAATCGTACTGTCTGGCAGTATTGGCCTAAGTTTAAGTCAGTAGCAGTTAACGTAAGTATTGACGGCATTGGAAACAGTTATGAATACATCCGTGGAAATGCCTCTTGGGAAGAGCTAGTACACAATGTTAAACAAATACAAACGATTCCAAATATTAGTCGCATAGTTGGTGCGGTTGCTGTGCAGGTTAGCAACGTATTAATACTGGATAAAATGATAGAATATTTTTTAAACGATATTGGTATTGTCTTCTATACTAACATGGTAAAATATCCAGATGTTTTATCTATACAAGTATTGCCTGAGAATTTGAAAAACCTAGCGAGAGATCGACTACAAAATGTATCTGAAAGATTACATGATTTTAAATTAGTTAAAGAACATCCTGCACTATATGAATTGACCATGGGGCAGATTAAAGGTATTTTAAACTTCTTAACGGCTAAGGATGAAAATCATTTATGGGCTGATACTATTGATTTTAATATGAAATTAGATATTACTAGGAAACAGAGCTTCCTAGATGTGACTCCAGAATTTAGGGAGTACATATGAAAGAGATTTTTCAAAACGTAGAAGGCTACAACGCACTGGAAGTGGTTATTAATTGTCGGGCAGGCGATATCACACTTAATTATCAGCTTAATGATAACCCTGTACAACACATATGGCAGAAAATACAATTAGGTACTACTGAATACAAAACTGGTATTCCAATGAATGCATCGACCGACATTGTATTAAAATTAGCAAATGATATCTGCGAATCAATTAATATTGAAAAAATTCCTAATAATTTCACTAGGAATGATTTAAATAAAATGCATAGCTTAATGGTATCATTAGCTATTACGGACAGCGACGATAGATTATCTACGTTGAATAAATTAATACATGTTTTAGAAAATAAGATAAACAGCAAATATTCCGAATACAACGCTAATATAGTATTCTATTCTAAAAATAATGAACAATTCATACCCATAAAAGAAGAACATAAAATATGGTTAGAATCAAATAATAAATGGGGCGATTTAATTTTAGGTTACGGAACTTTAGGTAAAGATTGGTTAGACTTATCTGTTGATGACGACGAGTACGAAGAGTTATCTATACAAAGTACTATTAGCTCTGAGACTGTGTTATGCTTTAGACCTGAATATAGTTTTCCAAAAGCCAGCGAAATTTTCTTTTATCGCTGGGCCACCCAATCTAAGTTTCAAGTTCCATTAAATGATTTAAACAAATTATCATTGGGTAGATATGTTCTAGGTAAGTTAATCATTGATCAAACACTTTTAGATTACCACAATAATATTGGCAACTGGTATATACCAAATCATATATGTAAATTAACATGGAACAAAGATATCATAGGCAATAATGTTACTATCAAAAATTTAAAGTTTTATAATGGTAATAAGTATCACGACATGTCAATTGACCATGCTCAAATAAGATCAATATTATAATGCATAAGATAACAAGTCGTTGGCAACATCAAAGCAGTATCAAGGTTGAATGGAATATCGGCAAGCGTTGTAACTACGATTGTAGTTATTGCCCGGCAAGCATACATGATAATAGCAGTCCGCATACTAATATTGAAGTTTTAAAGTCTGCTGTAGATAAACTAGTATTATTAGGCAAACCTATACGTTTAAGTTTTACAGGCGGCGAGCCGTGCGTACATCCTAAATTTTTAGAGTTAGTAAAATATTGTAAACACGTAGGTGTTACTTGGATTAGTGTGACAACTAACGGAACGTTACCCTACGAATTTTATGCGGCATTGGAAGTGGATCAGATTGTTTTTAGCATACACTTAGAGTTTGATTGGAAACGTGTGTTTAACACTGTAGAAAGTGTTGTTGATTTAACAAATAAAAAAGTAATAGCACAGATTATGGCTCACCATGACCATATGCCTGCTGTACTTCAATTACGTGCTAGATGTTTGTTAGCCCACATACCTAACACAGTTCGTCGTATACGTTGGACTGAAGGTGATCACGACTTGTTTGACGACATGCGATATAACGCAAATGATTTGAACTGGCTCAAAGAACAAGAAGCTACAGTAGAAGGTAATTGTGTAATCGACGACACAAAAGTTATTCACGCAAACGATGTGATCAAACTTCATTTAAACAAATATAAAGGTTGGACTTGCAACGCAGGTATAGAAAGTCTCATGATTAATTGGGACGGTGATGTACATCGCGCCACTTGTAGAGTCGGTGGTAGTCTAGGCAACATATACGAAGGTAACTTTGTTGCTCCTAGCGAACCCGTTAGATGCGATAGAAATTTCTGTACCTGCGCTGCCGACATTCCGTTAACTAAAGAGAGTATTATATGAACAAATATTTTTATCCGCACTTGCCACCAGCGTGGGTTGCCGCACCTCCTATGAAAACAGTTGCAGGTTCTAGTTTTAAATTTGGTAGCGAGTTATGGCCTAAAAGCCCCGACAGCCCTAAAAATGCTAAGTTTGACGACGACAATATCATCTATAAAATTAACAGCATGGGTTACAGAGAAAAAGAATTTGAAGAGTCCTATAATCAATACGATGAGTTATTCTTAGGATTTGGCAATAGCTCAACTGCTGGTACCGGTGTAATCGATGACGATATTTTTCTTA
>Ga0078894_10004123_pt1 | contig 11079 bp, 10 predicted proteins | sample LauGreSu1BDMLBSD_2_FD_67506 | JGI IMG/M metagenome (GOLD analysis project Ga0078894, IMG submission 67506) | Freshwater lake microbial communities from Lake Michigan, USA - Su13.BD.MLB.SD (version 4) (version 4) | ecosystem: Environmental > Aquatic > Freshwater > Lake | place: Lake Michigan... | reverse complement strand
GACCTCCGCCAGCCGCAAGGCAATGCTGCCGGTGTTCGAAGCCAAGGATCACTTCCTCTTCTACCCGATTCAGTACGAAGGTCAGGAGTGCTCCAAGAACATCTTCTACAGCGGTGCTGCTCCCAACCAGCAGGCAGAGCCTGCCGTGGATTGGCTGCTGAAGAACAAGGGCAAAGACTTCTTCCTGGTGGGTTCGGACTACGTGTATCCACGTACCGCCAACACCATCATGCGGGAGCAGCTGAAGGCCAACGGTGGCAAGGTGGTGGGTGAGGATTACCTGCCCCTGGGTAACACCGAGGTCGCCCCGATCATCGCCAAGATCAAGCAGGCGATGCCCAAGGGTGGTGTGATCGTGAACACCCTCAACGGCGATAGCAACGTTGCCTTCTTCAAGCAGATGAAGGCTGCCGGCATCACCCCGGCCAACGGCTACTCGATCATGAGCTTCTCGATCGCCGAAGAGGAGATCGCCGCCATCGGTCCTGAGTACCTCGAAGGCACCTACGCCGCCTGGAACTTCTTCCAGAGCCTCGACACCCCCGCCTCCAAGGAGTTCACCAAGAACTTCAAGGCCAAGTACGGCGATAAGCGCGTCACCAGCGACCCCGCTGAAGCCGCTTACATGATGGTGTACCTGTGGGCCGCTGCTGCCGAGAAGGCCAACAGCGTCGACGACAACAAGGTGCGTGAAGCCCTGATCGGCGTGAGCTTCGATGCTCCCGAAGGCAAGGTGACCGTGATGCCCAACCACCACGTGGAGAAGCGCGTGCTGATCGGCGAGGTTCAGAAGGACGGCATGTTCAAGATCCTTGAGGACAAGGGCTTCGTGAAGCCTGTGGCCTGGAATCAGTACGTGCCTGAAACCAAGGGCTACACCTGCGACTGGACCCAGAACCGTCCCGATGCCGGCAAGTACAAGATGTGATCCAAAGGGGGGTGATCGCTCAGGCGCTCTCGCCCCTCGATCTGGCATCTATTGAGGGTGGGGGGGAGAGTGATCTCCCCCCTTTTTGCTTCCTTCGAATTCTGTTCTCTTTGCCTGAGACCCCAGCTGGTCGCGATGGATCTTCTCTACGACACACTCTTCAACGGCCTGGCCATCGGCTCGGTTCTTGTGCTGGCTGCACTGGGCCTGGCGGTGGTGTTTGGCTTGATGGGTGTCATCAACATGGCCCACGGCGAGTTGATGATGCTCGGCGCCTACACCACCTTCGTGGTGCAGAACATTTTCAAGGCGGTGTTGCCGGAAGCCTTGTTCCCGATTTATATCCTGGTGGCCTTACCCCTGGCCTTTTTGGTCAGTGGTCTGGTGGGCTTACTGCTGGAGAAAACGGTGATTCGGCGCCTCTACGGGCGTCCGCTGGAAACGCTGCTGGCCACCTGGGGTGTGAGCCTGATCCTGCAGCAGTTTGTGCGTTCGGTCTCGAGCGCTTTTGCCATTGGCCTGGTGGTGGCTGTGGTGGCTGGGATCCTTGTGCCGCGCTTCACACCGAAAGCCTGGTGGCAACAGCGTTGGACGCCCCTACTCGGCACCGGCAGTTGGATCGTCACCGGTCTCGTCGGTGTGGTGATCGCTTCCGTGCTCGGCGAGCAGCGCGTGTTCGATCAGCCTTGGTTCAGCGCCCGCAATATCGATGTCACGGCGCCGGTGTGGCTGCGCGGATCGATTGATGTGGGGGTGGTGAATATGCCCGCCGCGCGTCTATTCATTATCGCTCTCACCATTGTGGCCCTGTTGCTGGTGAACTGGTTCCTGCAGAAGAGTGTGTGGGGCATGCGCATTCGTGCGGTCACCCAGAACCGCACGATGAGCGATTGCCTCGGTATTCCCACTGAGAAGGTGGATGCCCTCACCTTCCTGATCGGTTCCGGTTTGGCTGGAGTCGCCGGTGTGGCGGTGACCTTGCTCGGCTCGGTGGGCCCCAACCTCGGCGGTAACTACATCGTGGATTGCTTCATGGTGGTGGTGCTCGGCGGCGTGGGCAAGCTGGCCGGCACGGTGCTGGCCGCTCTAGGCATCGGCATCCTCAGCTATGTGGTGGGTTCCGGTTCCCTGCTTCTGGTGTGGCCCGCCATGCCAGAGGGGCTGAATGCGGTGATCACCTTCTTTGCCACCACCTCGATGGCGAAAGTGTTGGTGTTCGCCTTGATCGTGGTGTTCCTGCAGGTCAGACCGGCCGGTCTGTTCCCGCAGAAAGGCCGCATGGTGGAGGCCTGATCGATGGCGGATCTGCTCTCCTCCCGCAACCTGCGGCGTTGGCTGCCCTGGGCCTTGATCGTGCTGGCGGCCTTGGTGTTGCCGGTGGTATTGCCGCCCTTCCGGCTGAATCTGCTGGGGCGCTTCCTTTCCCTGGGCATCGTGGCCCTGGGTGTGGATCTGATCTGGGGCTACACCGGTATGCTCAGCCTCGGGCAGGGCATCTTCTTCGCGCTGGGTGGTTATGCCCTGGCGATGTATTTGCAGCTCAATGAGCTCAAGCCCGGTGAACTGCCTGAATTTTTCTCGCTCTATGGCGTGAAAAGCCTGCCGGCGTTTTGGCAGCCCTTCAATTCACCGCTGTTCACTCTGGTGGCGATCTGGGTGATTCCCGCTGTTGTGGCGGGACTGCTCGGATTTCTGGTGTTCCGCAACCGCATCAAGGGGGTCTATTTCTCGATCCTCACCCAGGCGGCTCTGCTGGTGTTCTTCAACTTCTTCAACGGTCAGCAGAAGTTGATTAACGGCACCAACGGCCTCAAAACATCCACTGCACGCATCTTCGGTGAGCTGATCGGCAGTGATGTGATGCAGCGCAACCTGTTCTGGCTCACGGTGGTGATCACGGTGGCGGCCTATCTGCTCTGTCGCTGGCTCACCCATGGTCGCTTCGGGGATGCCTTGATCGCCATCCGCGATGACGAACCGCGTTTGCGCTTCACCGGCTACAACCCCACCGCCTACAAAACCGTGGTGTTCGCCGTTGCCGGTGCGCTCGCAGGTATTAGCGGTGCGCTTTACACCGTTCAGTCCGGCATCGTTTCGCCCCAATACATGGCCGTTCCCTTCTCGATTGAGATGGTGATCTGGGTGGCGGTGGGTGGCCGTGGCACCTTGATCGGCGCTCTGCTTGGTGCGGTGCTGATCAACTACGCCAAGAGCTTGGTGAGTGAAGCACTCCCGGAAACCTGGCTATTCATTCAGGGCAGCTTGTTCCTGCTCGTGGTGCTGGCCCTGCCCGATGGTCTGGTGGGCTGGTGGCGCCAGGGAGGCCCTGCCCGCTTGATCGCCATGGTGGGTGGGCCGCCGCGCGCGGTCACTTATCCCGCCCTGGATCTCGATCCGCAGGTGGCGGCGGAACAGGACCAACTCGAGCGTCGCGGCGGAGGCCAGGGTTGATGACCAGCACGCCAATGTTTCGTCAGTCGTCCATGAATCTGCTTGAACTGCAGGGCGTGACCGTCAGTTTCGACGGGTTTCTGGCCCTCAACGATCTCAACCTGCAGCTCGCACCTGGTGAGCTGCGTGCGGTGATCGGCCCGAATGGTGCTGGCAAAACCACGTTCCTCGATGTGATCACCGGCAAGGTCAAGCCCACCCGCGGCGATGTGGTGTTCCGCGGTCGCTCGATCGTGGGCCGCAGCGAGCACCACATCTCCCGCCTGGGGATCGGCCGCAAGTTCCAGACGCCGCGCGTGTATCAGAACCTCACGCCACGCCGCAATCTGGAGTTGGCCGTGCGAGGGCCCCATGGTCCGGCGGCGCTGCTGTTCGGAAGCCTGACCAGCGAGCAACGCGACCGGGTGCAACACCTGCTCTCGGTGGTAGGGCTTGAGCGTCAGGCGCAACAGCCCGCTGGTGGTCTCTCCCACGGCCAGAAGCAGTGGCTAGAGATCGCGATGCTGGTGGCTCAGGACCCGGAGCTGCTGCTAGTGGATGAGCCGGTGGCGGGCCTCACCGATGAGGAAACGGCTCGCACCGCAGATCTGCTCAAGCAGCTGGCCGGTGATCACACCGTGCTGGTGATTGAGCACGACATGGAGTTCATCCGCGATCTGCAGGCCCCGGTGACGGTGCTGCATGAGGGGCATGTGCTCTGTGAAGGATTAATGGATCAGGTGCAGAACGATCCGCGGGTGATTGAGGTGTATCTCGGCAGTGAAACTCAGGAGGACGCGGCGTGACCCTGCTCGATATTCGAGGTCTTAACGTCTATTACGGCGAGAGCCATATCCTCCGGGATGTCGACCTCAACGTCGCTGCCGGCGAGATGGTCTGCCTGATCGGCCGCAATGGCGTGGGCAAAACCACCCTGCTGAAAACCGTGATCGGTCTGCTGAAGCAGCGCAGCGGTGATCTGCAGCTGGAGGGCCGTGAGCTCACCGGCCGGCCGCCCCATGCCCGGGCCCGCGTGGGGGTGGGCTATGTGCCCCAAGGGCGCGAGATCATCCCTCAGCTCACGGTGCGCGAGAACCTGCTGCTGGGTCTGGAAGCCCTGCCTGGAGGTTTGGCCAAGAACCGCCACATCGATCCGCTGGTGTTTGAGCTGTTCCCGATCCTCGAGAAGTTCCTCGCACGCCGCGGCGGCGACCTCTCCGGTGGTCAGCAGCAGCAGCTGGCGATCGCCAGGGCCCTGCTCGGCAAACCCAAGCTGCTGCTGCTCGATGAGCCCACCGAAGGCATTCAGCCCTCGGTGGTGCTCGATATCGAGCGGGCGGTGCGGCGGATCATCGAGGCCACTGGCATCAGCGTGCTGCTGGTGGAGCAGCACCTGCACTTCGTGCGTCAGGCCGATCGCTACTACGCCATGCAGCGCGGCGGCATCGTGGCTAGCGGTCCCACCAGCGAGCTCAGCAAAGACGTGGTGGATCGCTTCCTCACGGTGTGAGTTCCACGGCAACCTGGGCCTCGCTGGAGGCCCGGGGTAGCCGTGCCCGCACCGCGATCGGGAAGATCACCAGGGCAAAGGCCGCCGTGATCAACAGCTGCCCGGCGTCGCCTCCCGGCAGGGCCCCTTGCGCACCGCTCAGCTCGGCGATCAGCAGCAGCCCCCCCAGATAGACGAACCACCAGCTCCCGCAAGCGGCGTGGAGGGCGTGTTTGCGCTGGCTCTGCAGCAGCCCAAACAGCAGCGCTGGAACCACCACCAAGGTCACGGCGCCCTCGAGGGCATTGCGGCCGCACCACTGCATGGCCCAACTCGCTGCCACAAAGGTGAGCGGGCAAAGCAGCTCAGCCATCGGCAACCGGAACGCTCGTGGTGCACGCGGCAATTGATGGCGCAGGGCCATCAAGCTCACCGGTCCTACCGCCAGGGCGATCACCAAGGTGGCGGTGAGGAAGCTCACCACCCGCTGCCAGCTGGGGCCGCCCAGCAACATCACCACACCGATCGCCAGGCTCCAAAGCAGAGCCACGGCCGGCACCGCCTGGTGGTTGAGCCGCGCCAGGGCCTCCGGCAGCAGGCCAAGCCGGCCCATCATCCAGGCCACCCGCGCTGACACGCCCATGTAGGTCATGGCGGTGGCGCCCGGTGAGATCACGGCGTCGCTGAGCAGCAGGGTTGCCACCCAGCCCAGGCCCAGGCCCATGGCAATGGCCACCAGGGGGCCGCCATGGTTGCTGAGCTGCAGCAGCGCCCAACCCTGGCTGAGTGCTTGGGGCGGCACCGCCACCAGAAAGCTCAACTGCAGCACCAAATAGATCGCCAGGGAGACCCCCAGCCCCAAGCCCATGGCCAAAGGAACGTTGCGCTGGGGGTTGCGCGCTTCGCCCGCCAGATCCATGGCGGTGCGAAACCCCAACAGGCTGAACAGGATGCCGCCTCCGCCGATGGCACTCACCACCCCGGCGAGTTCGGCTCCCTGGTTGGCGTCGTGCAGGCTGAGATTGCTCCAATGCCCCGCCGTGAGCATCAGGCTCAGCGACACGAGCAGCGGCACCACCAGCTTCCAGCTGGTGAGCCCGTCGATCCAGCGGGCCAGCCAGCTCACCCCGGCCAGATTGATCCAGGCCATCATCACCAGCAGCACCACCGCCACGCCCAGTCCGGCCGAGCTGAGCACCTGCCCCTGCCCGCCATCGGCCGTCAGCGACGGCAGGCTGCTGGCGAGGTATTGCACCATCGCTAGCACTTCAATCGTGGGCAAGGTGAGGTAGGCGATCCACGCGCACCAGCCACCAATGAAGCCCGCCCAGTGGCCATGGCTGAGCAGCGGGATCTGGGCCAACGCTCCAGAACTTGGCACTAGTGAGCCAAGTTCCGCGAACACCAGAGCCAGGCCGAAGGCCATCACGCCACCGGCCAGCCAAGCCAGCAGGCTGGCGGGCCCAGCGAAGCGAGCGGCGTAGAGCGGTGCGAACAGCCAGCCTGAGCCGATGGTGCTCGTCACCACGGCCAGGGTGAGGCTGCGCAATCCCAGGCTGCGCCGCAGCGTGTCCGGAGGTGTGGCTGGTGCGTTGGTTGACGTCAACAACCCATCGACAGCTGTATCCACTGTCCGGGATTGCGTGCACAATCGGGGCTGAAGTTCATCAATCCTGCTGATGTCGGTATCCCTGCGCTCCCTCGCCCGCGTTGCCGTGGTCTGCGCCAGTGGCTGCCTCCTCACTGCTGTAGCTCCTGCCTCGGCTCAGAGCTGCCAGTTCTTGGCGCCTGTGGGCGGTAACGGTGTCACCGACATCGTGACCAAGACGATCGGTGCCGGTAATCCGCTGCCCTTCAGCCGCCCCAACTGGAACACGGATTTCTTCGTGACCCAGCCCTACAGCTCCTACAAGCTGTTCTTCACCGCGAATTCCTCGGTGAGCGCCACCTATCCGATCCAGGGCTATCTCAAGTTCACCGATGGTTCCAACCTGCAGGTGATCAATGAGTCGTATGCCCCTCAGGTAGGCACAGGCCGTCAGTGGAATGTGCAGGCTGTGCCCGGCAAAACCGTCAGTCAGGTGAACTTCAAGATCGGTGCCAGCGCTGATCAGGCCGCTACTGGCTTCACCTATCGCATCTCCGTGCAGGGTTGTAACTGAGGCGCCAACCGCTCACAGCAGGCTCCGCCACAGCGCTTCGGCGTTGAGGTGGAGCTCCAGTGGATGCTCATCCACGCGGCTCAGGGGGCGGCATCCCAGGCTGTTGATCAACAGCCAGGCATCCCCGGGTTGTGGTTCCGGGGATAAGTCGGCCTCTTCGGCCAAGCCCCTTTTGAGCAGCTGAGCGCGCATCACCCCCGGTAGGCATCCACTGCCAAACGCCGGGGTGAGTAATTGGCCCTCGCGCCGGATCAAGAGGTTCGCGGTGGTGCCGCAGCACAGCTCACCGCCGCTGGCCAGCAGCAGTGCCTCATCCGCGCCAGCGCGGTGTGCCTCGAGGCGTGCCTGGATCGCCTGGCCATAGGCGAAGGTCTTGCAACGGCTCAGCAGGCTGTTGCTGTTGCGCCGTTCCTGGCGACTCACGATCGCCGTCTGGGGGCTGAAGCTGGGTCGGTGTGGACTGAGCTGCAGCCAGAAGCGATGTGGAGTCGCGGGGGCCGGCAGCTCGATGCCTCGCCCGCTGCTGTTGCCGCGGCTCCAGTTGAGGCGCAGCGCGCCGCTGCCGTGCGGGAGCTCTGCTCGGCGAATCGCTGCTTCGATCAAGGGCTGCAGCGCGGATGCCTCCGGTGGTGGCGCCATGGCCAGCAGCTCGGCGCTGCGTTGCCAGCGCTGGAGGTGGGCCTCCAGCAGCCTCGGCTGTCCGTCGAGCACCAGCACCGTTTCAAACAGCCCATCGGCCAGCTGCAGGCCGCGATCGCTTAGAGGCAGCTGGAGCTTTTGCGGTTCGCCCCAGTGGCCATCGAACCAGGCGATGCTGCGGGGGGTCATGCCAGGGCTTCCAGCAGCGGGTTGAGTTTCCAGCCCAGTTCGCTGGCTTCAGCGCTGGGATCGGAGTCGGCCACGATGCCGCAGCCCGCATGGCCGCGCAGCTGCGCGCCTTGAAGCAGCAGGGTGCGAATCAGGATGCTGCTGTCGAAGCTGCCGTCGAAGTCGCGGCGGATCAGCGATCCGCAGTAGGGGCCGCGGGCCACGGGTTCCAGTTCTGCCAAGCGCTGGCAGGCCCGCAGCTTCGGGGCGCCACTGATCGAGCCGCCCGGCCACCCTGCCCGCAGCAGATCCACCCAGCTGAGCCCAGGCTGCAGCTGGCCGCACACCACGGAGGTGAGGTGGTGCACCTGGGCGTAGCTCTCCAGCCCCACCAGCTGGGGCACATAGATCGAGCCGGGCACGCAGGCGCGGCCCAGGTCGTTGCGCAGCAGATCCACGATCATTACGTTCTCGGCCCTGTCCTTACCGCTGCACACCAGCTCCGCCGCCTGATCGGCATCGCGCCGCGGATCGCTGTGGCGTGGGCGCGTGCCTTTGATCGGCCGGGTTTCCACGCTGCCCTCGGGGCTCACCTGCAGAAAGCGTTCGGGAGAGGCCGAGATCACCGCTTCTCCGGCGGCCGCGCCGGCCGCCATCACCAACCCGGCAAAGGGAGCGGGGCAACGCTCGCGCAGCCGCGTAAACAGCGTGAGGGCTGTGTCGGGCTGAGTTTCTGGCAGCGTTGTGCTGCAGCAGGCCGTGAGATTGGCCTGAAACAGATCACCGCAGGCGATCAGCTCACGGATGTGCTCCACACCCTGGCTGAACGCGGCTGGAGTGGTGTGCCACTGCCAGCTCTCCACCGGCACCTGGGGCGTTGGCCTAATTACCCCGGAGTCCACCTGGGGCACGGCGGGCAAAGCCTCCAGCCAGCGGGCCATGGCCTGCAGTCGTTCGGGATCCTGCCCCTCCAGCCAGAGCTGCTGCTCCACCAGATCGAAGCGCAGCACAGGATCGTGACGGGCGATCCACAGGCTGGCCATGCTGTCGGCCTTCCAGGGATTGCCTGGCTCCACCCAGGCGGCGGCTTCGTAGCTGAGCCAGCCGCACCAATGGCCCGGGTCCAGATCAGCCAAGGCTGCAAAGGGATCGGTGGCGCCAGCTGCTTCGGGCAGTCCGCGGCAGCAGCGCTGCTCGAGCGGATCCACCGCCAGGGTGGCCCAGCGGCCCAGATCGGTGCCATCGCCGTCGAGCCAGATCAGACCCTCATGGCCCCAGTGCGCTGCCAGCAGAGGCGCCAGGCTGGCCGGCGATCGCCAGACCACTGATACGCGCCTGCAGCCCGGCATCAGCGCTGAGCCGCAGGGCTGGCCAGGTCGGGCCGGCCGGCTTCGATCAAGGCGGCATCGCGGATGCGGCAGCTGTCGCACACGCCGCAGGGTTGGTCGCCGCCGTTGTAGCAACTCCAGGTGTCGCCGATCGGCACGCGCAGGCGCAAGGCTTCCTGCACGATCCGGGTTTTGCTCCACTCCACCAGCGGTGCCCAGAGCCGGCTGCCATGGCCTTCACGGCCGGCCTTGCTGGCCAGGTCAGCTAGTCGTTGAAAGGCCTCGAGGTAATCCGGCCGGCAGTCGGGGTAGCCGGAGTAATCCACGGCGTTCACCCCCAGCACCAGCCGCTCGGCGCCACGCGCTTCCGCCAGGCTGAGGCCGATGGAGATGAACACCGTGTTGCGGCCGGGCACATAGGTGCTGGGAATCACATCGGCCTGCACGCCATCGCGCGGCACAGCGATGCGACTGTCGGTGAGTGCCGAGCCACCCCAGGCCGCCAGGTTCACGCTGATGGTGTGGTGCTCCGCCAGGCCGAGCTGCGCGGCGATGCGGCCAGCGGCTTCGAGTTCCCGCCGATGCCGCTGACCGTAATCAAAGGAAAGGCCGATCACCCGCTGCCCGTCTTCTATGGCCAGGGCCGCGGCGGTGGCGGAGTCGAGACCGCCGGAGAGCAGAGCAATGGCGGTGGACAAGGCAGGGGATCAGTTGCCGAATCCATGATGCCCACCGGTCTGCACCCTCAGCGCACACCCAGCCATTTGTGGCTCTGCAGGCTCAGGCGCCAGTGGGGATGGCTGCGCACGAAATCAACGGCCAGTTGCTGGCCCTCGGCGCTCTGCCAGCCGGGTTGCAGCAGCAGCTGTGGGGCACCCTGATCGTCGCAACGCCCCTGAGTGGAGGCAGCGGCCATCGCTTCGGCAAAGGCGAGATCGCTCGCGTCATGCACCACCACCTTCAACTCATCGCAGGCGGTGAGCACCTCCGGCTCCGGCGGCCGGTGCGGCTTAGGGGAGAGGGTGATCCAGGCAAAGGACCCCGTGAGCCTGCCGACACCACTGGTTTCCAGGTGGAGTGGCACACCGATTGGTTGCAGCGCTGCGCACAGGGCCGTGAGGTTGTGCTCCAGCGGCTCCCCGCCCGTGATCACCACAAAGGCGGCGCCGGCTGTGGCCGCTTGCTGCGCTTCCTTGCCCAGAGCCTCCAGCGATAGCTGTGGATGCACATCCTTCGGCCAGGACTGCTTGGTGTCGCACCAGCTGCAGCCCACACCGCACCCCCCGAGCCGGATGAAGAAGGCACTGCGGCCGGCGTGGATCCCCTCGCCCTGGAGCGAGTGAAAGGTTTCGACCACCGGCAGGGCGCTGGAGTCGCCGGACTCCGCTGCCCTCATGCCGTGGTGGGTGTGGTGAGGCTGTGGCCGATGGCTTCGCTGGGACTCCCCGGCAGCCGCTGCTGCGCCGCCTCCACCAGCCCGCGGAACAGCGGGTGGGGCCGGCCGGGGCGGGAGAGGAATTCGGGGTGGTACTGGCAGGCGGTGAAGAAGGGGTGGTTCTTCAGTTCGATCAGTTCCACCAGGCGGCCGTCGGGGGAGGTGCCGCTGATTTCGTAGCCCGATTCCAGGAAGAGGTTGCGGTAGGCGTTGTTGAACTCGTAGCGGTGGCGGTGGCGCTCGTACACCACCTCATCGCCGTAGAGGCGGTGGCCCATGGTGCCCGGTGCCAGGCGGCATGGATACACGCCCAGGCGCATCGTGCCGCCCAGATCCACCACGTCCTGCTGTTCGGGCAGTAGGTGGATCACCGGATGGGGCGAGTCGGCATCGAGTTCGGCGCTGGTGGCGCCCGTGAGGCCGGCCTGATTGCGGGCCCACTCGATCACGGCGCACTGCATGCCCAGGCACAGCCCCAGGAAGGGCACCCGCTGCTCGCG
>Ga0078894_10004122_pt1 | contig 11079 bp, 9 predicted proteins | sample LauGreSu1BDMLBSD_2_FD_67506 | JGI IMG/M metagenome (GOLD analysis project Ga0078894, IMG submission 67506) | Freshwater lake microbial communities from Lake Michigan, USA - Su13.BD.MLB.SD (version 4) (version 4) | ecosystem: Environmental > Aquatic > Freshwater > Lake | place: Lake Michigan, USA... | reverse complement strand
CATCACCTTCTTGCGGATTGATTGTATATGAAATAAATTTTCCTTGAGGTTGATAAATAACCTCTTTTATATTTTCCCATCTATCATAAACTGAATGATCTAGTACTTTTTTCTGTCCAATACTTATTAAACTAATTGAACATAGTAATAAACTTAAAAAATATTTCATATAACAATTTTTTTTAATTAAAAGTCAAGTTCTTTTTACATTAACTTTGATATGAATTTATAAAATAGTTCGAAATAATGAGGATAATTTATTTTATTGGTTTTTTGTTGCTTTTACCTTCATTTATATATGCTCAATCAAGGGGAAATTTAGTCGGTGAAGTTATTGATAAAAATACGCAGAAGCCTATTTATGGAGCTATGGTTCAATTAGTAAACACGAGATATGCAACGCAAACTGATAGTTCAGGAAAGTACAATTTTAAAGGAATACCAACTGGTCAATATCATGTTTTAATTAATTCATTGGGAAGTTTACCTTATCATTTATATAATGTAATTGTTGGATCCGGTAATATCAATTATATAACAGCCGAATTAACGGTTCAAGAAAATGTGTTGAAAGAAGTAATTGTTGGTAATGTTAGAAAAACAGTAAGAGCGGCTACTTTAGAAACACCTTTGAGTATACAAAAATTAACAGCCGAAGAAATTAAATCAAGTCCTGGAAGTAATTTTGATATATCCAAAGTTGTACAAACACTACCTGGAGTTACGGGTTCAGCTACTACTGGAGCGGGATTTAGAAATGATATTATTGTTAGAGGTGGAGCACCTAATGAAAACGTTTTTTATTTAGACGGAATAGAAATTCCAGTAATCAACCATTTTAGTACACAAGGAAGTGCAGGTGGTCCTCAAGGAATTTTGAACGTATCCTTTATTGATGAAGTGAAACTTACATCGTCGGCTTTTGATGCAAAATATGATAATGCATTATCATCCGTATTTGAATTCAAACAAAAAAAAGGGAATAGTGAAAAAGTACAAGGCAATATTAGATTAGGCGCAACTGAAGTGGCTACTACCCTAGAAGGCCCACTTTCAAAAAATGGCAAAACCACCTTTTTATTATCAGCCAGAAGAAGCTATTTGCAATTTTTATTCCGCGTTTTAGATTTACCTATTCGTCCAAATTATTGGGACTTTCAATATAAGGTATCACATCAAATTAATCCGAAAACGACACTTACATTTTTAGGCGTTGGTGCTATTGATAAATTCTATTACGTTGCTCCTAAAAACTCAACTCCCGAAAAAAGGTACGCTTTAAACATATCGCCATCCATCAATCAATGGAGTTATACAGTTGGTGTATCCTTGAAAAAATTAATTAATAAAGGATATTGGAATGTAAGTCTAAGCAGAAGTCATTTAAATAATTTGAATGAAAAGTATGAAGACAATTTAAATCCAGATAAAGGTGAAAAAACTTTTGATTATACATCAAATGATATTTCAAATAATGTCCGATTTGATATCACAAAAAGTTTTCTGGGACTTAAATGGACAACAGGGGCAAATTTACAATCCATCGAATATGATAATTCAACTTTTCAAATTTTACCTAGACCCTATATAGACAGTGCTTTGTTACCATATTATTTACCAGCACCTAATATATATAAATATGCAACAAATTTAAATTTTAGAAAATATGGTGCTTTTTTCCAATTAGGGAAAAGAGCATTTAATAATCGATTAGGTATAAGCGCAGGTATTAGAACTGATGGAAATGGATTTAATACCGCTGGCAGGGAATTTTATAATAGGTTGTCACCAAGAATTGGATTTAGTTATGTATTAACCGATAAAATAAATATTAGTGCATCAGTTGGTCGATATTTTAAAGTTGCACCAAATACTGCCCTAGGATTTAAAGATTTGAATGGCAATTATGTAAATCGCGAGGCTGATTATATTGGAAGTAATCATTATGTAGCAGGTATTGAATTTATCCCAAGTGAAGCAACTCGTTTTACAGCTGAAGTATATTATAAAAGATATTTTAATGTTCCAATTAGTATTCAAAAAGGCTTGAGCCTTTCAAATTTAGGTGCTGATTTTAATATTCTAGGTAATGAGCCTATCAGTAGTACTGGAAAAGGCCGAAGCTATGGTTTTGAACTATTTGCACAGCAAAAATTAACGAATCGATTTTTTGGAGTAGCTAGTTATAGCTTTTTTAGAAGTGCCTATACAAATTTAGCAGGCGAGTTCATTAAAAGTTCATGGGAAAATATCCATGTATTAAGTTTAACGGGTGGTTATAAGTTAAATAGAAACTGGGAATTAGGCCTAAAATATCGATTCCAGGGTGGTACACCTTATACTCCTTTTGATAATAACACTAGTAGAATTAATTTTTTAACACAAGGTTTAGGCGTTTTAGATTATTCAAAAATCAATACATTACGTTTACCTAATTTTCATTCAAGTGATATAAGAATTGATAAAAAATATAATTACAAGAAAACTACTTTTGACTTTTTCATAGATATTACTAATTGGTATGGTAGTATGAGTGTGTCCCCTAGTGTATTTATTTTTGAATCAAATCCTGATGGAAGCTATAAAACAACTGACGGGAAACCGATTAATAAAAATGGATCAAATGCAATACCTGGAATAGCTAATAGCAATAGAGTATTCGTAACCCCAACTTTTGGGTTTATTTGGGAATTCTAAGACTGTTTAATAATATTAATAAACTTACCCGTAGCATATAACCACTGCATATTTAAAACGCCAAAAATGGCTTCTTTTATGATACCTTTTGTCATTTTACTGACGCCTATTTTTCTATCCACGAATTTAATAGGAACTTCTTTAATTTTATATCCAAGTCTCCATGCGGCAAACTTCATTTCAATTTGAAAAGCATAACCAATGAACTTAATATTATTTAAATTCATACTTGCCAATACTTTACTTTTATAACAAACAAAGCCTGCAGTAGGATCCTTTACTGGTATTCCAGTAATAATTCTTGTATATGCTGAGCCTCCTTGAGAGTATATTTTACGATCCAATGGCCAATTTTCTGTTGATCCACCTTTTACATATCTACTACCAACTGCAACATCAGCACCTTCATCACATGCTTTACATAACCTGTCTAAATCATTAGGATCATGTGAAAAATCAGCATCCATTTCAATGATATAGTCATAGTTATTTGCTAAAGCCCATTTAAATCCATGAATATAAGCAGTTCCAAGTCCTAATTTTCCAGCTCTACATTCCATAAATAATCTACCTGGATTAGCTTCCATCATACCCCTTACTATATTAGCAGTTCCATCAGGTGAACCATCGTCAATTACTAATATATGATACCCTGACTCAAATGACAAAACAGCGTCAATAATTGATGCTATATTTTCTTTTTCATTGTAAGTTGGTATTAGAACAATTTTTTTCACTTTATAATATGGGGGTAGATTGCTTTAAAAGTACAAAATAGTCCTTAAAAAACCTTATATATATTATTTATTTAATATTGATTTATTTAGTATTTCTGTTAATTTTTGCTTGGTATGTAAAGCAAAGTCTCCCTTCATCATCCAATCATAATATTGTGGTTCTTCCTTAAGAACCTGTGTAACAGGCTTTCCTTTATGTTTTCCAAAATTAAAAACAGGTACCCCATTCTCATAAACAAATCGTCGGGCAAAGTCAATTATTTCATCCTCACCAGTGAATTTTACGATTGAATCAACTGTATTCCCTATTTGAGGATATTTTAAAATTTGGGCTTCCAAAATTTCCCATGTAGCTGTTGCATCCGCTTCGGCAGTATGAGCATCTTGTAAGGTTTTGTGACAATAAAATTGATATGCTGCACTTAATGTTCTTTGTTCCATCATGTGAAATACTTTTTGGACATCTAGCAATTTTCTTGTTTCAATATCAACTTGTATTCCAGCTCTTAAAAATTCTTCATTTAAAATAGGCACATCAAAACGATTACTATTATATCCACCTATATCTGAACCTTCCATAAACTGTTTGATTTCATTGGCAAGAACTTTAAAACTTGGTGCGTCTTTAACCATTTCATCCGTGATACCATGTACATCTGAACTTGCTTTTGGAATAGGCATTTCAGGATTTACAAGGCGACGTTTAACTTGTTTTGTTCCATCCAAACCAATTTTAACAATGGCGATTTCAACAATTCGATCTAAACTAATGTTGATTCCAGTAGTTTCAAGATCAATAAAACAAATGGGTCTGGCGAGTTGTAATGACATAAAAAATATTGTTGTTCGAAGTTAATCAATTTGGCTATTAAATAGTATGAAAAGTCACTTAATACTATAGATAAAATTCATAATTTTGCATTTCAAATATGTAATTATGAATTGGCTTCCTCTTACTGATATTGAACAGATTGAAATGATCAAAAAAGCTTCATTTTCAAAACCTCAATTAATTTTCAAACACAGTACAACTTGTAGTATTTCTAGAATGGCTCATTCAAGATTTGAACGTGCTGATGCCCCAACAAGCATTGATTTTTATTATTTAGACCTTTTAAATTATAGAAGCATATCTAATGCAATCGCAGAAACATTTCAGGTGCATCATGAATCACCACAAATTTTATTGATTAAAAATGGTGAATGTACCTATGAGGAAAGCCATTATGGAATTATGATGGACGATGTCATTGAGCAAGCAGGCGTTTAATTCAATTTAATAACTAACACTTTTCTATTATTAACGCACTTGCTCCACCACCACCATTGCAAATAGCAGCAGCTCCATACTTACCTTTATTTTGATCTAATACATTTATAAGTGTTACAACTATCCTTGCACCACTACATCCTAAGGGGTGTCCTAAGGATACTGCTCCCCCATTGACATTAACTTTATGATTATCCAAATGAAGTAATTGGGTATTTACAATACCAACCACCGAAAATGCTTCATTAAACTCAAAAAAGTCAATATCAGTAGCTTTTAAATTTGCCTTATGTAATGCTTTGGGTATTGCTAAAGCAGGACTTGTCGTAAACCATTTTGGATCCTGTTCAGCATCAGCATAACTAATAATTTTTGCAAGCGGTTTTAGTCCTAACTCATTTAATTTTTCACCACTCATTAATATTAAAGCTGCTGCACCGTCATTCATTGTACTTGCATTGGCAGCAGTAACTGTCCCATCCTTACTAAATGCAGGACTCAATTGTGAAACTTTATCAAACTTTACATTAAATGGTTCCTCGTCTTTTGAAATAACAATTGGGTCTCCTTTTCGCTGTGGTATGATAACTGGAATTATTTCAGCTTCAAATAAACCCTTTTCAATAGCTTTTTGTGATTTTTGATAACTATCTACAGCAAATGCATCCTGTTCGGCTCTTGAAATATTATTTTCTTTAGCACATAAATCAGCAAAATTCCCCATAGCCACTTGATCATAAGCATCCACTAAACCGTCCTTTGCTAATCCATCCTGCATAGTGATGTCACCATATTTATTGCCCCACCTTTGTGTAGTATTATAAAAAGGAACATTACTCATACTTTCCATTCCACCAGCAATCACAATATCCGCATCACCTAATAAAATATTTTGAGTAGCCATTGCAATGGCTTTCATACCACTCGCACAAACTTTATTAATTGTAGTTGAAATTACTTTATCTGGTAGTCCAGCAGCTTTACTTGCCTGTCTTGCAGGTGCTTGACCAAGTCCAGCTTGAATCACCGAACCCATAATTACTTCATCAATTAAAGCAGGGTCGATATTTGCTTTTTCAATAGCCCCTTTAATCGCAATAGCGCCAAGCGCAGTTGCAGATAAAGATTTTAAACACCCACCAAATGAACCAATTGGTGTTCTTACCGCAGAAACAATAAATACTTCCTTTGTCATAATGTTAAATTTACTGCTATAAAAATAAAACTAACTTTTTATTTAATCATGATTAGCATCCTTTGTTCCATTTGCACTGCTGTTTGTTGGAGCTTCAGGAGCAACTTCGACTAATCGAATTCCAGCATCTTCAATACTGATTAATTTAGACTTATATAAAATACCTACGTTCATTTTGAATGCTTTTTTACTCATCGCAAAAAATGCATAAATATCTTCTGGACTTGATTTATCATGATAGGGCAAAAAACCTTTGTGTAGCTTTAATAACTTTATAATAGTTTGTTGATCCCCATCTAATTTCTCAACACCTTGTTTGCCAATCCCAATATCTAACTTATTATCCTCTCTAATTTTCTTGACAAATGCCTCGTCTATAAATTGTCCAATATGTAAATGTGTAAATACTTCATTTTTATACACCAAACCTTGGTGAACACCATTGACAATCACCACATAGCCAATTTCTGATTCACGGTACACTTGCACTTTAACTTTTTCACCTTCTTTTACCGTTAAAAAGTCATTGCTTATTTGGTTATCAATTTTTTCAGTTGCAGCTACCCTTCCGGTTTGTTTATCAATATATAATTTCACCAAATACTTGCCACCTAATCGCATAGTAGATAGCTGTTGAGATACAGGTACGAAAACATCCTTCATTAATCCCCAATCCATAAAAGCGCCTTGACGAGTAATTTCAACCACTTTTAATGCCGCAATATCACCTACCACTGCATAAGGTTCTTGTGTAGTAGCTATTAAACGATTGTCCGAATCATGGTAAACAAATACACTGATCGTATCTCCAACTTGTAAGCCAGATGGCACAAAACGTTTGGGTAATAAAATACCCTCACCTCCGTCGTCCATATAAAAACCAAAATCAACCTTTCGGTCTACGCGCATCAGATTAAATTCACCTACATTAATGGTTGACATGGTATTTGATTTATGGTTGATTAAACCGTATAATAAAATTAGAACAATTCCGGCTGTTCGTCGTTAGGATCCTTAATAACTATTTTTGTTTCCCATTCCATTTCAATTGATTTATTATAATCAACCAATTTGGTTCCTACTGCTTTCCATCCCATGATATCAACCATTTTGCTCACTTTAAATTTAGCCTTTCTAATTTGTGCTCCTCGACCTGTATTCACAACAAGGACAGGCTCAATGGCAGTTGAAACAGCCATTAAATAATTACCATCACCTTCTTTAATACAACTAAATGGCGACCTTAAAGTAGTCGTTTCAATTTTAAATCGCTTTATATTAAATTGTAATTTATCCTTGTCTAAATAAACAGCAGTTACAATTTTATCAGGATTAAATTTTTCTATGGACAATACCTTCTCTGGATCAAAACGTTGTGATTGTTCTGTATCAGTTACTTCATAATATCCATCCTTGGTAAATACCAACAATTTCTCGTCTTCGAAAGTACCTAAGTACAAACCTTTCTCTTCACTATTTAAACGGCCAAACTTATCATCGAACCAAAGTTTACGTCCGACTAAAGTACTTTTTCCAGCTTCTTTTAAACGAACCGCTTTGATAGGATACTTCGTAACCTGATTGCCTACACTGCTTCGTCCTTTTACTTCCAATGTTTCAAAATAAAAGTCAAATTCTTTGATTCTAGCAGTACAATTTGGACTTAAAATTATTTTTACAGACTCCGCTTCCCCATTTGCATTAATCGACATATAATGCACTTTAGACTTTTCAAGACTCTTAGCTAATGGATATTCCTTGTCGCGGGTTATGCCCGTTACATTAAAACGTTTTGCATAACTGATACCACTTGCACCGTCAACATAAACCATATTATAAGTGGTACGTTCATCGTTTTTTTGAAAAACAGCTGCATGTATAATATCCTTACCAATAAAAACTTTATCCGATACCTTCACCACTTTCATGATACCTGACTTGGTAAATGCAATAATATCATCATAGTCAGTACAATCACACAGAAACTCGTCTTTTTTTAAGCTTGTTCCGATAAAACCTTCTGCTTTGTTAATATATAGTTTTGTGTTGGCTATAGCTACTTGCTTAACTTGTATGGTATCAAACTCTTTAATCTCAGTTTTACGCTCCTTCCCTTTTCCGTATTTTTTTTGCAAGCCTTCATAATACGCAACTGCATAATCAACCAAGTTATTTAAATGATGTTTGGTTTCTTTAATGCTAGCCTCAATATCTTTGATTTGCTGAATTAAATCCTCAATATCTAATTTATAAATACGTCTAACTGGCTTATCCGTTAATTTTAATAGATCCTCGCGTTCGATTTGTTTTTTGAATTTCTTTTTGAAAGGATCAAAAGCTTTATCAATAGCATCAATAACTTTATCCCAATTCAAATGCTTTTTTTCTAATTCTTGATAAATTTTTTCTTCAAAGAATATTTTTTCCAAACTTGTAAAATGCCACTTACTCTCTAATTCTTTTAATTGAATTTCCAGTTCCGCTTTCAATAAACCCTTAGTATGTTCAACCGAATGTTTTAACAAATCACTTGCACCTAAAAACTGTGGGCGATTATTTACAATTACACATGCATTAGGTGATAAACTAATTTCACAATCAGTGAAGGCATATAAAGCGTCAATGGTAATATCTGGAGAAATGCCTGTTGCTAAATCAATTTGAATTTCAACTTCAGCAGCGGTAACGTCTGTTACTTTTTTAATTTTTATTTTACCTTGGTCATTAGCCTTGGTAATACTTTCCATTAATTGAGTGGTTGTCACACTATATGGAACGTCTTTAATTAATAAAGTCTTTTTATCTAATTCCTCAATATGGGCACGCACCCTCACTTTCCCTCCTCGCTTTCCATCATTGTAGTTAGAAGCATCAATCATACCGCCTGTTTGGAAATCAGGTAGCAATTCAAACTTACGTCCTCTTAAATGTTTGATGCTAGCTTCCAATAATTCATTAAAGTTGTGCGGCAATATTTTAGTTGATAAACCAACCGCAATACCATCGGCACCTTGCGCTAATAATAAAGGGAACTTCATTGGCAATGTTATGGGTTCGTTTTTACGACCATCATAACTCAATGACCATTCGGTGGTCTTTGCATTAAATGCTACCTCCAAAGCAAACTTACTTAAACGAGCTTCAATATATCTTGAGGCAGCAGCCGAATCACCTGTACGAACATCGCCCCAGTTACCTTGCGTTTCTACCAATAAATTCTTTTGACCAATATTAACCAAAGCATCGCCGATACTTGCATCACCATGTGGGTGATACTGCATACTTTGTCCAATGATATTAGCAACCTTGTTGAATCTTCCATCATCCATTTCCTTCATGGCATGAAGGATTCTTCGTTGAACAGGTTTTAATCCGTCTTCAATTGCAGGTACGGCTCTTTCTAAAATTACATAAGATGCATAATCTAAGAACCAGTTTTTATACTGTCCTTGAACACCTGATTCATTTTCCGTTACCCTACTTAAATTTTTCTCTTTTGCCATAACTAATCTTAATTTGAACTTTTATCAAGTTCATTATAGTCGGTAAGTGTCTTCACTACCGTCTGCTAAACTATTTAATTCTACAAAAACAATATCCGTAATTGCCGTTAACGCATGCCAAACATTTGGTTGAATTAATACCCTTACTGGCGCAATCAGTTCAACTGTTTCTTCATGATTTGAATTTAAATCCTTCCAGTGTAAAGTTGCTGAGCCTTGCACTAAAAGCATATCTTCCGGATTTTTACCAGCCGAACTGCCTTTGTGATAATGTTGTCCACTAACACTTCCTGCATTTCGATACACCAATAAAAATTCCCCTGTTCTATCGGTACTAAAATAATGAAGTGCCCCACGCGCATCTGCAGCTTTCAAATCAATTGGGGTAATAGTTACACTCATTTATTTTAATTTTCTTCTTCTTCTGATTCTTCTTCTTTAAATTCTTACATAAGTAATTAATATTATTAAAATATTAAACTACTTTTAAATTATACCTCTTCTGCATCCACTACAACACCGGTTCCCCCTGGCATTTGCACCACCATGTCTTTCCAACCTTTTCCCCAATCGCCAACAAAAACAATTTTACCAATTTCTTCCAAAGCTTTTAATCGAGACACCACAAATGCGTCGCCCAACTTGACTTTTAATTTAGCCATGATATTATTTAAAGCACTTGGTAATTTTTGAGCATTCTTAGTAAGCAAGCTTAAAATTTCTTTGTCATAACAACCAATATTCATGCTCACCAATTTTTTACCACCTTCTAAAAAACGAACTCCTTCATTTTCTTGACATAATTTTTTCCATTCATCAGGATCTAACTCAAATTCACTTAAAGTAATTGGCCTTGCTAATTTCTTAGCTTTTAAAAATTCCTTAGGTTGAATTTGACTTAAATAAGTTGGATAAAATAACTGCCCTTTTTCATTTAAAAAAGGGAGATTGTTTAAATATAAAACTTGGATGCGGCCTTGATATTCTTTAAACTGACTCATTAACCAATAATAACCAGATACATCATGCGCATTTTGACCCATCCAAAGCCATATCATTTCATTTTCGTCATGATTCAATGCATTCATTAATTGATGTACGGTCAATTTATCATCAACAATATCTAATTGGTCAATATATGGAGAATGCTCCAATATAACTTGCCACCAATCACGACGTGCTTGATAACCTTCAGTTTCATAAATATCAAATAAAGGGCCAACTGAATAATCGTCTTTAATTTCGATTACTTTACCAGCAAGGGACTCGTCCAATTCAATGGCAGCTTCAATGGCAGCAATATCTGCTGTGTTAAACACTATGTGTATCATGCGCTTTGTCTAATTCTACTTTTAAATTATTGATAATGAAATCTTGTCGTTCTGGCGAGTTCTTACCCATATAATATTCCAACAAATGTTGAATATGATCACCTTGTTCTAATATTACAGGAGCCAATTTAATATCGGCATTAATAAACTTTCCAAATTCTTCCGGACTAATCTCACCTAATCCTTTGAATCGAGTGATTTCTGGTTTACTTCCTAATTCAGCAATTGCTTTTTGTTTTTCATTTTCGTCATAACAATAAATGGTCTTTTGTTTATTTCGAACACGGAATAAAGGTGTCTCTAAAACAAATACATGTCCACGTTTTACTAGGTCTGGGAAAAATTG
>Ga0078894_10004121_pt1 | contig 11080 bp, 16 predicted proteins | sample LauGreSu1BDMLBSD_2_FD_67506 | JGI IMG/M metagenome (GOLD analysis project Ga0078894, IMG submission 67506) | Freshwater lake microbial communities from Lake Michigan, USA - Su13.BD.MLB.SD (version 4) (version 4) | ecosystem: Environmental > Aquatic > Freshwater > Lake | place: Lake Michigan... | reverse complement strand
AGTTTTAGTTGATAAATCGGTAAAGAATTTTTTTGTAATAGTTTCGTATGGCTCCCCTATCGCCAATGTAGTAAAACAATATTTCATAGTAATGGTACTAATTTTAAAGTATTTTCTGAATAACCTCCGTTATCATGAACAATATAAGCATCTAGTTTATTTAACTGCGGCCTGTTATTAATAAAGGAAACATCATTTTTATTTAAATAAGAGCTAAAAAATATACTACACTCTTGATCTATTATAATATCTTCTTTGTGAAGATACTGAATAGCCCATTTCGCTTGATCGTCTTTATGACCTCTTTGGTCTTGTATTATCTCTTCTAAATACTCGACAATTTTTTTTGTATACCCTATATAGGCTCCAGAGTTCAAATATTTCTTTTCAGATAGTACCCTTTTATTACTATATAGATGGTTGTAATCCATGGGAGGCCATAACCCTTTTTCAGCACAAAATAGTATTGAACAATTATGTTTTTTAAAATCTTCTTCTAAATTTGATGGGTCTTTTAAAAAATTTGTATCAGTAGCATCTAAAAACAACATAAATTCAGTTTTAATGTTGTTTTTTACATAATCTTTAAGTTTTTCGATTTTATAAAAATAAAGCTTTTCGTAATAACATTGGGTGTTTATAAGATTAGAGAATCTTGCAACGTGAATATTTTCTTTTAAAAAATATTTTTTAGCATTATTAAAAAATGTTGGTGTGTATTCTGTATGGTAATCAAAAACAACAGAAACTAGAGAAATATTATCTAACATAATTATTATTTAAAAATAAAAAGTCTTGCTGAATTAATGTATGATGAATTGGGTGATTCATGTCTGCTATCTTTTCTACAGGCTCGAAACCAATAGAAGATAGAAATTCAAACACTTCTTCTTTTTTAGGTGCTCCTATGTTAAAATCGATTAATGATACCTCTACAAGCAAAGCTTTTGCTGCTTTAACTAAATTTAAACCTCCCCTTATTATATCTAATTCTGAGCCTTGAACATCAAGTTTAATTAAGTCGAATTTTTTTCCTTGCAATACAGAGTCTAACGTTTTAGTAAAATATTGCTTTTTAAAGTAGCTACCTTCTTTATAAAAATCAGAATTTTCTTTATATATGGAATTGCCTGTACAGCTTGTTTCTCCATCTCTTATGAAGAAACTCACTTCTTTTTCCTTATCGCTTAAGAGAGCTATAGTGTAATCTATCTCAAACCTTTTAAGGGCTGGTTCGCAATATGGGTTACCCTCTATTAAATAAAAATAACTTTCCGGAAAAATCTTTCTCGCTTCAGAATAAAATTGACCGTGATTAGCTCCAACATCAAGAATCGAAAGAGGAATAATGTGTTTTTTTATTAATTCTAACGACATATTATGCCTTTATGAAGCAACCCCATGCCACATTTAGAAAATCTTCATGCATAAAAGGTTGAAGATTAAACTTTTCGCAAGAGGTTTGTATTTCTGAATATCGACATTCAAGCCAATTCCATACATTTAAAGTTTCAAAAGATTGACTATCTGTACTATAATCATGCAACATAATTACATCTCCCTTATTTAAACTGGGAGCGATACAATTAAACTCAGCTTTTTTATTTCCTCCATCACAAATGACAATTTTTGGAGAAATATCGAACAAATTTTTCCATTTTTCATTTAACTCATAGCAGTTCCAATCTTTAACATTATCATTAAATATATTTTCATGTCTTATGTTAATGTTATTTTCAATAAGAGCGTAATGATAACTGTTATCGCAAATATCGAAACTATAAATATCAGTAGCGTTTGGCAATTTGTCTCTTAAAAACAAAGTCAAACCTCCAAAACCAGTACCTATTTCAATAATTCTTTTTGGGTTGATTTCCTTTAATAGATTTGGAAAAATGTCCATTACCTCTTTTCTTTGTTGTAAACAAAGACCCTTATATGAACATCTTGTTAAAGTATCCTCGATCATGCTTTTATTTATTAAAAATAAAAAAAGAGCTACAGATTTCTCTGTAGCCTTAGAACTTTCTACCACTTATTATTCGCTCTTAACCTTTGCACCACCATTACTAAACAAGATGTTACTCATAATGATAACCGCAAGAGCATGACCGAAATTAAGGAATGGGGCATTGAACAATTCAGGAAATGTAATGTTCCACAACCATTGCAGAATAAACGAGTTAACAACAATAACAATAACACCAACAAGCAAAGTATAAAGAAATTCTTTCATATTAGATAACTCCATTCCCTTCGAACTTAAACTTAGCATTCAAAACATACTGATCCAACTTAGCCTTGGTAGAGACATTCATAGCCTCTCGCACCATCTTCATCTTATCCTTTTGGTTAATGTTAACAGACTTAATAAGGTTGATAAACTCAGCCTTTGCGTTGTCGAATGATTCGTTCTGCCAGATCTTCTCTTGCAAGAACTCGTTAGAGATAATAGATGTCATTAGTTATATTTGTTATGCAGAGCGTGATTCAAAATATTAAGAAATTCAATACCGAAAGTCTCAGAAGTTTTCCAATTAATAGTCTTCCTAGCCTCCTCTTTACTCTCTTGAAGAATACTAGAAACGCCTCGAGTAGCAGTAACACTGTACTCCCCTACCTCAACAGTATAAACCGTAAGCTGCAGGTTAACCTTGTCGAAGTACTCGTAGTATTTGTAAGTTTCGTTGTATTTAAACAAGTTCATATCTTATTTTCTACAATCAGTATAGGCGAAAAATGCAGGAACCTCAAGCCAAATCTTCAGGAACCTCGGTGAAGACTTCGTCCTGGCACTTTTGGCACATGCCCGAAATTCGGTATTCGCGCTGAGAGAGCTCGTCTCGAAACTTCTCGATAGGATCTCCGCAAGTGACGCAGGTGAGGTTAAACATAGACAGCGAGCGGCTGCGATCAAACAGCTGCTCAGCCATTTCGTCGAGTTGCTTTTCCATCTCAATGCTCTTCATTGTGGAAATAGTATGGCTCCAGCTCAGAGGAACCGCCAGCAGAAAATCAGGCTTTTGCTAGGCGAAAGTAAATGTCGAGATTGCTCTCAGGAGCCTCTTTGTATGTACCAGCATGCTCTTCAATAAACTCAAAGTCAATACCATATATCTTTCCATAGTTACGATGCTTACCGTCTCTACAGAAATAACTAAAGGTATCTTCTGTTACAAATATCTGATGAGTAAAGTCAGTAAAAGCATTCTTAGAGGTATAATATGGGCAATATATCTCTATAATACCCCCTACCTTTAACACTCTATGAACCTCTCTCATGAAAGGTATAATATTCTCTTTTTTAATATGCTCTACTAAATGATCAGCCTGTATAATATATGCTACGTCACTTTTAATAGGCCATGGAAACTCTTCTAGATTCCAATCTATATCTTTTTTACAATTACCGCTATCTACATTACACCAACCTTCTTTATACTTGTCTCCGCAACCAAGATTAATCTTTGTAAAATTCATTATCCTTGAGCTTTCTAATTTCTTGAGGCAAAGTATAGAACATAGCTTCTTCCATAACAGCAGTACCATCAACTACTGGAGTCTTGGCGTTAACTGCATTAGCAATCTCAAGTAGAATCTTTCTGTACTTGTCTACCTGCTTGGCATAATAGCGAGTGTTCTCTTCCCATTCTTCAGAAGTAGAATACATCTCATCAACAACCTTGAGCATACAAAGCTCAATGTGATTTAGCTCTTCTATAGTATAGCCCCAAGCATCGTAGAGCTCTTTCTTTTGCTCTTCAACAAGCATCAGGGCTTTCTTACCTGTTTCCGTTTCCACAAATTCGTAATTTTCCATAGAATAAAAGGACCGTCGCAAGTTTCAATTAATATACCGCATTTAACACACCACCAACATTTGTTTCGGCCAAGATCAACTATCTGACCTTCACCTTTAACGTGTTCACATACAAATATATCATATGTGTACCACTTAATCCACTCAAAAAGCTTCTTCATAATTTTCTAAAGGCAATCTATCTTCGGATTCAATTACTGGAACATCAATATCTGAACTCTCAGATACATAGCCTATAATATTAATTATGAGCTTATTAGTATATTTACCGTCTAAAGAACTAACAATAATATAACTCTCTTCTACTGAACCATCAGAGAAGAATACTATTTTAGAAGCATCAACGATGTTGAGCTCATTAGTAATTTGATTTAAATCTACTTCTACAGTCTTCTGATCATACGCAGCCTTGTGTCGGTGGCTTATAATTAATGTTTTGAGATTCTCTTTTGCCTCTCTGTATTGAGCGTTCTCAGATAAACTATTGAAGTTAAAGGCTGCTACCCCTATCAGTGTCGCTAGGAGCACTGTCGCTAAGAGAATCTCCAAAAGAGTAAACGCTCTCTTGAGCGTAAAATTCCTCAGATGAGACAAAGGCTTCTGCGTACAGGCTGCTCTGGGCATCAAGCATCTCATTCATTGTTAAGATTATGGCTGTTCCTGCTCAGGAACTCCACAGAAATTTATGATTCTTTTGGCACACAGCTCGATTCCATATCTGGAGGTATTGAGAAACAAAGCGTTACTCAATGGAGGTTCATAATCAGATACATTGTTATTATCTACTCTATCACTGAACAAGTAGATTTCATACACATTGTGTTTACTCTTAAACTCTTCTCGCATCTTTCTATAAGGAGCGACTACCGAAACAATGACAAATTTGCCTGGGTCGGTAGTACTTTCCTCATATTCAACTGCTAGTTGTTGAGCTAGCTTAATATTATTAAGACGGCCTTCTTTAGAGTAATCTACATTAGTACTACCTTTACGAATGTCATCACCATCAATTACTGCTTTACATCGAGAGCCAAGCAAGGCTTCAACGTGTAGAGCTAATGTTGTCTTTCCTGATTTTGGTTGCCCTGTTAGCCAGATTATTGCCATATCTCTTCTTAGATTTATTCTTGGCTTTTAGAATTACAATCTCTTTTTGGGCATCTTCCAAATCTAGGCGCAATTGCTCATTTTCAATTCGTAGAGAATCTATAACTTTAGAATAGCTTACAACTAGATTCCTAATTGTATCCATGGTGTCGAGTGGGTGTTTCATTTACTTTTGAGGTGCATTAATAATACTCATATCCATACCTTGGAGTAGCATCTTAATCTCTTGTTTGTGATTAATAGCTTCTAAGAGAGTTTTATATTTCTCAATCGCTAGTTCGATTTCAGCATAGTTAACATTGGCAATAGCCTCTCCTTGATACAACCAACAGTTATAATTGCTCCAGATTCTACGACTAGCAAGTGTATTATTCTCGTCGTACTTCTGAAAGATATCAATACTTTGCAAGGCAGTAGCCAAATAATTAGTAACAGCCATTAGCTGCTTGTAATCATTCGCCAATTGTTCGACAGTCATGTAATGATTATAATGGCTGCCAAATCGAATGCAACTAATAATCCCAGGTTTTTGGACTGAAATATAATAACGACTCTACTGGTACACTATATTCCTTCTGAAACTTTGTAGTTTTCTTATCATTTGGTGCTCCAGATTCATCATGAACATCTAAGTAAATTAATGGTTCAACCTTCATCTCAGAGTTCTTTTTATAAACACCAGCTCTCTTAGGTTTAACGACTAAACGAGTAACTGGATCATAAAAACGATCGTGTAATGATACATTGGTTTCGTCTTTTTCAAAGTGCCCATAACCAATTGCTTTATGATAATCTTCAGGATATACAGTTATTACTGGAATTGTCTTCAATCTTACATCACTAATAGGCTCAGCAGCTTTAGTTGTGGCTTCTTTTTTATTGTTTAAAAGATCAAAATTGTGTTTCAGTAAGAACTCCATAGGCTCCTTTGAGATATATTGTAAGTTGTTAGAATCTACTTTATAAGGCTGCCACCAGAAACGCATATAGATAGGAGTAAAAGGAGTTTTAGCTAAAGGCAAAGCATATTTTATACCGTTTTCAACACTAGTAATTTTTACATATTGCTTGTAGGCTTTATCATAATAAGCATCACCCTTCATAGGAGCATAAGTTATAGGCTCTCCTGCCTTTTGATAAGGAGCTCTATATTCTGGTGCTCCCATAAAGTTATCCATTACCTGATCAGTCGTATAAAGACTGTTAGATTCTTGTGATGTTAACACACTGTTAATTGGATCTGGATCACCCTTGTAGTTATACGGCTTTACCTCTATATAAATTTTACCTTGGACTTCTTCAAATTTTACAACTCTACACACTGTTCCAGAAGTCAAACCTGGTTTGGAAGAAAGGTAAACATAATTAGTTTCCGGTGTATATTTAAGAATTGCAAACTTACTCTGTTGAGCAGGAGTTAATTGCTCCCAAATATTACTAGGTAATATAGATGTTGTTGGAATGTCACTTTCAATATTTGTATTTGTTTCAGTAGGCTTTTCTTTAGCAGCTCTCTTAACAGCCTTCGCATCATATTCACTAATAGAAAGAAGATCGGTTTTACGGGCTACATAAGCATTGTTTTTACCTGACTCTTTTTTATATATTTGGATTTTATTGTTTAATGTCTGCCATTCAGTTTCCCCTGTCGCAGCATATAAAATTACTATTTTATAATCTGCAAAACCTCCTTTTGTCTCATAATTTGGATTATATTTTACATAGGTGCTTAATTTGGTATCATAATAAATCTCTCCTTCTTTAAAGGTTGTAACTGATTTTGCACCTCCAACTGGCAATGAAGCAATAGGTGTTTTCTTTTTTAATTCTTCTAACTCTCCCTTTTTACTAGGAATAGCTGCTGCTATAGCCTTTTCAACGTTTTTTTGGTCTCTATCACTTAACACATAAAGGGACTGTGTATTAGGAACAACATATGTTTTTTTTATATCAGTAAAAACGCTTATTTTTGTATATGGAGTATAAGCTATTGTGGCAACTTTTACTGCTCCCATTCCTTCCTTTCCAAAATACTCAACAAATGTTTTATAATTATAGTCAAAATAAATTTTAGAATGATCAAAAGAGACAAAATTATTTGTGAGATCTTTTGGTGTATAGGTTATAGTTGGTATGTTACTTTCAATATTTGCTTTTGTTTCGGTGGGAGGTTCTTCACTATATACGTTAGCTTTATCTGCTGGGTTTAAATTAAATACATCCATGTTGACACTAACATAAGTATTATCTCCTTTGTTATATTGATTAATTTGTGTCTTTAAAAGATGTTTAGGAGTTCCTTTTGTTATAGCAGCCAATTTTACAATTATTCCAGATTTTGTTTCTGGTACCTTTTTAACAAAATACACATATGTTTTTAAATATTCGTCATAATAAACATCATCTTCTTGATAGTTGTATACTACTGAATATCCAAACTTAGGTTCTGGAACTACCTTTACTTCGTTTAAATCAACATTCTCTTTTTTCTTAGTTTCTTTTGTTCTATACTTCTTAGGAGCTCCTTCATTAAAGGCATTTAAGTACTCTCCACCTACCTTAGATGCTGTTTGCTGCATTACAGTCTCTGGAGCCGGAGTCTTCTTCTTCATGTAGTCAATTGGAGATAAAGCCATAGCCTGAAGAGCTAATCTCTTCATATCTCCACTGCATCTATCAACGAGCTTTTTCATGGACGTAGCGTCGCGCTTAAGATCCAATGCATCACCCATCCATGTGAAGTCCTCCTTACCCTTCTCATCGGTAATGTAGAAATCCTTTACCTTGTTAAGAGCAGCACCTGTGTTATGCTCAAGATCATATGCATGGTCAATAGCTACAGATACCTGATCCTTTGTCTTAGCATCTGATAATAATAGGTAACCACCGCAAATATTAGCCCAGTTCTTACCACCATAACTAGGAGCCCAACTCATGTTACCAAAAGCATACTGACACATCTTTACAAACTCATAAGGTGTGGAATTAGTCTCTTTTATAGCCTTTACTGCTGCCTGATAAGATCTCTTGTACCCTTCAGCTTTTGGAATAGCTCCTTTTGGCTCTCTTAAGTTTCTTAGTTCAAACTCCTTTGGTAAGTTCTTATCTAATAAGAGAAAGTTTCTATAATAGTTTTTGAATACCTTAGAAGAGGCTAATGGTGTTTTGGCATAGTTTTGTGGTCTATCTTTAATGTGTCTGATTTCAGCACAGATAGATACAAACAAGCCTTTTGTGAGCTTCTCTCTTAAAACAGGAAGGAGGACATCTTGAGCGTACTCAATGTCCTCCTTTACTCTATCAGATTTACCAAGAAAACCACCCTGGAAACCTACGTCTCCAAAGGTGGTTGTCTTTGATTTCTCTGGTGATAGGTTAATGGTTGAGATGAAGCTCAAGACATAGAAGTCATAGAGCATCTTCTCTGGGTTACCACTACCAATCTTGTAATTTACTGCTGCCTCTGTTAAGAAATTACTCAGTGTCATCACTGAATATTTATTAACATTCGTTACTTTTCACTCATAAGATATTTGTTACTAATAGCCTTGAAGCTGAACTCCTTCTCAAGCCCTCGAACAACAATACCTTCGCACTCAACTTCTGGATTAATCTCGCTCTTAGCCTCAGCCATCAACAACATGTAATCCACAATATCTCCCTTAGGCAACACCAGGTTGCTTTCAATCACCGGCACCATCTGCAAGTTCAAACCAAACAAAACCCACTCGAGTTCATCAAAAAACATACGACGACCCTTGCTGATATCATAGCCAGTAAAGAAATACAACTTATGCTCTCGGAGATTATAGTGATTACCGTTAATATTACTGCCAATCAACTCACCCTGCAAGGCAATGTTCTTGCCGTGCTTAGTAAGCTTCTCCTTGAGCTGCAACATGTTAGCCATACGCCACAAGGAGTTATCACTAGTCTCAGACAACTCCCAGTTACGACCACAAACACCGAACTCACCATTGTTGTAGTAACAAGTGAAACTAGTACCATCAAGCTTCTCAGTGATATAAACTCGTTCACCAGCCGGTGAGAAGTTCATATCAGCTTGGAAGTTCTGAATACGAATCTCATCAGTCTTAGGGATAAAGCTTGGGAAGTTACCCTTGACCTTACCAGACAACTGAGCAGGGATAGGAGCCTCATACTTAACGATGCCAAGAGTTTCAGTCAAGTCATCTCCAACGTTAGCAGAGATATCAGCTGGAACAGGGGTCAAAAGACCTTGGCTAATCTGTCCGCGCAACCTAATAGTCTTGAGTCGAAAGCCTTCAAGGTCTCCCATCTTCTTGAAAGAAGACTTACGAAGAAACTCGAACTCAGGACGAATTGGTAAGAAGCTATCAATTTCGTAATAGATAGCAGAGTCACCAACCTTGTACTCTCCCTTCTTAACAACAACCTTCCACCCCTTGACACTAGCCAACTCAATGGCATCAGCACCAGAGATAGGATTAAGGTCAGCAATCTTAACAACAGTAGCAAGTTTACGTTCCATATTTTCTACGTTTATTATGGCAGCTCCGGGTAGGAACTGCAACTATTCTTTCCAAGGGTTTGTAATTGTAACCACACCAATTTTTTGGTCGTTGGCATCAAATACGTCTCGCGATACACAAGTCGCATCTGTGCCAACGACTTGCATAATCATTTCGCCGATATCCCTGGAGATCTTAGTAACTTCTCCAGACATATTATTTCTGAAGCTGTCACCTTCAGTATCGAGATCAACAAGGATTTTAATCATAACATTAAGGGACCACAGGCAAACGATTATCGAAAGAAACAACCTGCTGAGGATAAGCCTCAATAGGAGCCCTAAAGTACTTCACAGCCCGAGAAGACACTCGATCAATCACCTTCATCACGTCACGAGGCACGAACTTATCAGTACCAGTAAAGACTCGATTCATGGCGATAGTCTGGCCAAGGTGCTTATCGAAGCGATCTCCGGCCTTAACATTAACATAAGACCAGCCAAGACCAACCTTACCATTCTCGAGCTTAGCAGCGACAACATAACCACGAGGATTACCCTTGCGGTCCCGAACGATGTTAACGATTTCTTTGTTCATTTTTTTTATTTTTACTACGTTTAGTTTAACTGAAATTAACAGGAACTGCAAATAAAATTTGAAACAAGTTTCAGGATTTCACCTACGCTCTCTCGTCGAGATGGCAGTTTGTTCCCTAATAAGCTCCTGGGAATTGAACCCAGTCACCCAAACGCATGGGCGGCTTACCAAAGCTTACTTACGCGTCTATCTGTCTTGTTAAATTGGTGTCAGGGGTGGTTCTTTATCCACCTACAAAAGGTTAGCCGGTAATTACTACATCTAGCTGAAGGCGTATTACTCACGCTCTCCTGGCATAAAATTGTCGCCCGCTACTAGCAAGTTTCCCTTTAGAGGAGGTTTCTTTCCGTGTTGCGTATTGATCGGATATTCTCCGGGCGTAATTGTTCATCTGGTTGGAATCGAACCAACGGCTACTTTTACAACTTGTACAATATCAGTACAAGGCAATTTTACGACCTAACATAAGATTTTTAAGGGCTTTACCCATAGTTAGGAACTCTGCTCTTACCGCTGAGCTACAGATAAATTTAAAGAGTTGGATGGAACCGTCGTAGTCCGGTGAAAGACTGCATTTCCAATGCTTTCACTAACACCATGCTGTCCTTGCGGATACAGCTCCAACTCAAATGTAAAAGAACTAAATTGAACGGCAAGATGGAGGACTTGAACCTGCCTCGTGCCCTCTGCAGGCACTTTACCATGTCTGATCAGGACTCTTGCCGAAAATGGTGCGTTCGAAGGGACTTGAACCCATAACAAACAGATTAAGAGTCTGCTGCTCTACCATTGAGCTACGAACGCATAAGACTGTAAAAATGGTGCGACCGGCGGGACTCGAACCCACAACACCCGGCTTAAAAGGCCGATGCTCTACCATTGAGCTACGATCGCATAAAGAACATAGGCTGTTGTCACTACGACAAGACACTTAGCTGACACTCTCTTTTTCTACGTATTGTCAGCACCTACTGAACGTTGCCGTTCTAAATTTTCTACAATCATTATGGCTGCTCCTTTGAAGGAACGCCACTACTTTTGCAAATATCTTTTGAAGGAATTG
>Ga0078894_10004120_pt1 | contig 11081 bp, 11 predicted proteins | sample LauGreSu1BDMLBSD_2_FD_67506 | JGI IMG/M metagenome (GOLD analysis project Ga0078894, IMG submission 67506) | Freshwater lake microbial communities from Lake Michigan, USA - Su13.BD.MLB.SD (version 4) (version 4) | ecosystem: Environmental > Aquatic > Freshwater > Lake | place: Lake Michigan... | reverse complement strand
ACATTATTTTTTGCCACATGACCTATGTTTTTTTGATAGTTTTATGAAAAAAAAATATTTCATGATTTTTGAAAAAAATATTCCAGGATATGATATATAAAAGAAAACACATTTATTATGTCAAGAGGATGCGCGGTGACCGTAAAGCTTGGATCTGACTACGCAAATGATCCAAGAACGCACTGGTCTGTATATTTCAGCCGGTCTGCAATACAATTCCCTTATAGGGTCGAGGGAAACAACGGAGGCGACTACGATGTAGACGTAGACTTCGTGCAGTATTGGAATCTATCGAATGAAAGAGCCGGAAGGAGCCACTCTGTCAAATGCTACAACCCATGGATAGGAAAGCCTTATATAGTGATAGACGACAAAGCATACTACCTTAGCGAGGGAGATTCTGAGAACCATTGGGACAACCAGTGGCACGACTCTACTAGAGGCCAGCACGTATACTATAAGGTGAGTAGGCTTGGCGATTCTGGCGACTACAAAGAATATGAGCTGGTCATATACGATTAGAAAGAACTTTTTTGCCTGACGCGAATACAACAGGTATTCATTTTTATCTATATGAACAAGATCGTTTTGCAGCTTTGGGAAGAATCCATAAGAGGATCTGGCATCCGTCCAGACGGATGCTCCATACACGTCGACGCTGTGGAGAGAGACCGCTATGTCGAGTCTATATACGCGTCAAGAAGAGGATCTTCTTCTGTTCCTGAGGAATACGAAAGGATTGTGGGCTCGCCGGTAGAAGCTTACATAGACGACGTGATGTTCGAATCTCTGAAATCCGAGAAGTCGATAAGATTGGCTCAGCATCAGATGAACAATTTGGTGGAAATGGAAGACATAATATTGAGAGACGAATGATAGATGCTTTCTACGCCATAGTTGCGGCCTTCGTGCTAAACGACATATACCATGTATTAAATAGGAAGAGGCTTGACCTACTCTTCAAGAATAAGGAGCCTGAGAACATGCGAAAGATGGACATACTCTACTATCTGGTAAGAGTCCTTTCCGCTGTATGGCCTATCATAGGATTGTTCTCGTCGATGTGGCCTATGTTCGCCGCTCTCATATTCGCCTCGCTGCTTAAGTTCGCGTTTTACCATATAAGCGAAAAGTCTTATGTTGCCTATTCTATATTGGCCTATCCATTGATATCTATATCGATATATGTGGCCATATTGGCTATGAAGTTCATACGTTGAACCTCTTTAGATGCTCTTCGGTTATGATTATGAAGTCGTAGCCTTTCTTGTCGCACCACTTTATCATCGTTTCCCACTTCTGCTTGTTCTTGTAGGCCATCTTCAAATCGTATTCGAAGCTCTTCAGCTTTTTGACTCCTTTTTCCGGAACTGAAAGCCTTCCTTCGTTTAGGTCCTGCACCATCTTGTATTCCTTCATGGGCTTCACTTCCATCACTACTTCTCTCAATACTCCTTCCGAGTTCCTCATCCTGTAGAAGAAGTCTGGATAGTACCTGTGTGTCTTTATCTCTATGTTTCCGTTGTCGAAGTGTGTCATCTGATATGGAATCTCGATACATTCGGCGCCCCATTGGAATATCTCGGCCTTCATGTCCAGCCATACCATTATCTTCTTTTCCCATGAGCTTCTGTAGAATACTCCGCCATAGGTGTTCAGCTTCAGCACTTTGTCTTTGTTCTGAGGAATATAGTTTCCTCCGTGGTATTTGCTGTTGTTCGGCTTTGAATTCAGCATATGGTTCTTTCGTTTTTTTTATATATAAAAGAAAAATCCTTTCATGGGAGAGCTGATAGAGAGAGTGAGGCTGAGCTTGCTCGTATACGGAAATGGAATAGAAGACAACTTCAAGAATAACTCGCTTTTCATGGCTGACAAATACTCCAAGAGTGACGAGATGGTCACTGCGGTCGACGTAGCCACGATCGAGCCGGGCGCTTTCTATTTCTTCCAATATATGGACGATTCCAACTGGATGAGGTATTCGCCGGTATTCGTGGCAGGACACAAGAAGTTCGGAAACCAGATAGTGATATTCGCCATAAACTTCAACTTCATACCTCTCGAGATAAGGCCAATGATGTTCGACGAATATCTACTTCCTGAGAACTTCGAGAAGAACATTCCGATAAAGACCGAATACGAAAAGACGTATCAGGAGCTTCTGAAGGTTGGATTCGAATACGCTCTTATGGAATACAACGCCATACAGATAAAGATGGTGCATAGAATAAATATGGAGATGCTTCCTAGATTTTTGTATTCTCAGCATCCTAGGGCCACATATGATCCAAACAAGCTCATGCAGATATGGACAAAGAAGCTAGAGACGAAGAAGGAGAGAGACAAAGAGATGATGAAGGCTATGATAGAGGAATTCTACGAAGTAGACAAAGAAATATCTGGAAAATACAAGGTTCTGAAGGATCACATAAAGAGATTGCAAAAAAGCGCCAAAAAGTATGGTGGCAAATAGAAAATGCCTATCTTTGTAGTGTCTTAAACACTTCTATATGAAATACTCCACTTATATTGCCGCTGCCGAGAAGATGAGCCTTTTCGGTCAGAAGAAAAGAGCGGCATCTGTCGTTTCACATGCCATCGAGATGGAAAGGAAAAGGATAGACGAGCTCAACTTCAACATACTTGTGGGAGAAGTTCGTCCTTTCAAAGGCGCAAAGTTTCACTCTGCTCAAGTTCTCAGAGAAAGAGAGGCGAATACCATAATGTGCATATTCCAGTCTGATGTCAATACTCATAGGATCAGCGCCAAAGTCAGGCCGTCAGGCGAAGTTCAATGGTCTGACGGAAACCTGTTTTTGGACAGGCAGTCTGTGAAGAGCTTCGAGAAGCTTCTCGAATATCTGACAGACTATCAGCAAGACGTTCAGAAGATGTTGCATGAAATCGAGCTGAAGAAAGAAAGAATCAGAGTCGTCAACCGAACTTTCTATATCTAATCAAAGGCTGCCATTCGGCAGCCTTTGATTTTTCTGCTCGGAGAGAGGATCGTAATTTTATATATACATGAAATTTCGATTTTTTTTTCAATGGCATCTTACAATTACAATAACAGCAGAGAGGCTCAAGGAATGGGATTCGTCAACTCGGCGGTCGAGAACAAAGGATTGTTCAGTCGTATATTGAGGAATCTTTCAAACTACGGCATGAACTACGACGACATGATCGTCAGAAACCAGGTAGGTATTGGAATTAACGAAGATCCATATGCGGCGAAGGGAAACTCGATGTACGATTTCTTCTCTCAGAGGGCTGTCGCTTCTGTCTTGAGCAGAAAATCGATTCCTTATCTCGACAAGGCATATGCGGACAAGCGAAGGATATTGAGAGAGTATTCCATAAAGGACGAGATAAGAGATATGGTCAGCATGGTCGCAGACGAATGTATCGTCTACAACGACGACAGAGACTTCTGTTCTCCAAGACCTATAGGAAACGACTATTCTCAGGAGATACAGGACAAATATCAAGAGTATTTCGAGAAGATATACAGCAAGTTTGGATTCTCCGACAGCATCACTGCATGGAACATGATGAAGGATTTCCTCATAGACGGATTCGTCGCCATCGAGATAATATACGACGACAAGAAGAAGAACATCATAGGATTCAACAGGCTTAGGCCAGAGACTATCGTTCCTGCATACGAGCCGAACGTAGGGCATCTATGGATACAGTTTCCAGAAGACCCTCAGCTCAGGAGGATATTCCTCGACTCTCAGATAGTATTCGTGTCTTATTCGACTCAGAACGACTATTCCGAGACTTCTTATGTAGAAGGGCTCATCAAGCCTTACAACCAGCTGAAGATATTGGAGCAGACAAGGATAATGTTCAACGTCATCAACGCGACAATCTATCAGAAGTTCACTATTCCTATCAAAGGCCTTTCTAGGCAGAGAGCCGAAGAGCAGATAGGCCAGCTTATACACGACTATTCGGAGGAAGTAGAATGGGACGACACTCTGGGAACGCTTACCCTAAACGGAAACAAGCATCTTCCTTACAACAAGCAGATTTGGTTTCCGGAAGGAGACGCGGGTACTCCTAACATGGAGCTTGTTTCTCCTCAGGGCCACGACCTAAACGAGGAAAGCATGCTGAAGTGGTTCCACCACGCTCTGAAGAGAGCTTCTAAGATTCCTATCCAGAGGTTCGAAGCGGAAAGCGGCGGAGGAACTTTCATCGCCGACCAGGCCGGTCTGACAAACGACGAGGTTAAATTCCACAACTTCATCAGCAGGCTTAGAGCCAACTTCAAAGAGCTTATCGTCAAGCCACTCAAGCTTCAGATGCTTATCGAGTTTCCAGAGCTCAAGGATGACGACATCATAATGAACCAGATGGATATCGTCTTCTATTCGAATCAGATATTCGAAGAGTGGAAGAAGATAAACAATCTCGCTAAGAGAGCCGAGGCCATAACTACACTTACTGGAATCATGAACGGAGAGAAGCCTTACTTCCACATAGAGTGGATCATGGACAACGTGTTCAAGCTCACTCCTGAAGAGAAGGCAGACAACCAGAAGTACTGGGCCAAAGAAGCCGGTGGTGCTGGCGCGACTGGTGATATCGCCGGCGGCGCTCAGGGCGGCGCTCCAGCTCAGGGCGGCGGAGATATGGGTGGAGAAGCTCCTGCTCAAGGAGGCGGAGAAGTTCAGGCACCAGCTGCTCAAGCTCCTGCACAGGGTGGCGGACAGGCCGCGCCGGAAGCCCCTGCACAGGGTGGCGCAGAATTCGAATTCTAAAAGAACATATAAAAAGAAAGCCTCTCGATTACGAGAGGCTTTTTTTATGCCGCCTTTTCAAGACGAGTGTCTATATAGAAGAACTTTACCTGATAGTGTAGTATCATCTGCTTCATTTGTATGTCTATGTTCGCGTCCATCAGGTTCGAGACTACTTTTCCCATAGGAGTCTCCATTCTCCTGCATTTCAGCACGAGCTTTTCTACGATTCCTTCTTTAAGTATGAAAGTCATTCCTTTTATGTGTATCGCCGCGTCTTTTAGATTCTGGACATGGACATAGTCGCTTTCGATATTGGCAAACACAAACGAAATTGAATCTATGTCGAATTGTATCTTCTTGTCTGGATTCAGAAGGCTTGCCAGCTTTATCTCCCTCTTCGACGAGATCCACTCTCCGTATTTGGAGAGCATCTCTTCGTATTGGTCTATCGAAACAGATTCCAATTCGGCGACTTCCCATTCGAACTCGCCGACTCGGTCTTCTCCGTCTAGATATATCTGTCCCATTTTAGAATCTAGTGAAGTTTATCTGCTTTTTCTCCAGATCTACAGACTTGACTACGACCTTTATAGGATCTCCCAATCTTATCTGGTTTCCTAGATCGTCATAGGCTAGGTATCTGTCTGCGTCGGCTGTCCATTTTCCGTCAAGCGTCTCGATCCTTATCAGTCCTTCGCATTTGCTTTCTACTATCTCTGCGTAGATTCCTCTGTCCAATACTCCAGTCACTATCGCGTCGAATACCTTTCCGATCTTGTCTTGAAGATATTCGGCTTGCTTGTACTTTATCGAGTCTCTCTGCGCCTTCGCTGCTATCAGCTCTCTGCTGGAGCACCATTTTGCCTGATCTTCTATCTTCGTAGGATTTCCTTGCTTTCCACTGCTCAGCCTGTCGAACAGTATCCTGTGCGTTATCAGGTCAGGATATCTCCTTATAGGAGAAGTGAAATGAGAATAGTGAGTGAATCCCAGTCCGTAGTGTCCTATGTTCTTTATGGTATATACTGCCTTGGACATGCATCTGGTCACCAGCGTCTCTATCATGTTCTCTTCGGGAGTTCCTTTTATGTCCATCAGAAGCTTGTTCAGGTTCTTCTTCAGGGCGTCTCCTTCTTCGTCTAATTCCAGAGAGTATCCGAAATTTTCGCATACGCTCTTCAGAGAGGATAGCTTTTCTTCGTTTGGCTTGTCGTGAACTCTGTATACGTTATGCCATTGGTCTTTCGCCAAAAGCTTGGCCACCGACTTGTTCGCCAATAGCATATACTCTTCGATGAGCTTGTTCGCTTCTTTCTGCTCTTTGAAGTATACTCCTATCGGCTTCTTGTTGTCTTCTGCTAGTTTGAACCTTACTTCTATTCCTCCCATCTCGATAGATCCGTTTCTTATCCTGGCCTTCCTTATCTTCCTGGCTAGCCTATCCAGCTCTATTATCTCTCTGTCGAAGTCTCCTTCCGCTCCTTCGATTATTTCTTGCGCCTCTTCATATGTGAATCTCCTGTCAGAGTGTATCACCGTCTTGCCGTGCCATTCCTTCTTTATCTTTCCGTCTCTGTCGAGAGTGAATATGACCGAGAACGCCAGCCTGTCTACGTGCGGCTTCAGAGAGCATATTCCGTTAGACAGCCTTTCGGGCAGCATCGGTACGCATCTGTCTACTAGATATACAGAAGTAGCTCTTTTGTATGCTTCTTTGTCAAGCTCAGTTCCGAACTTCACGTAGTGAGCTACGTCTGCGATGTGTACTCCTACGTGTATGTTGTCTGGATCTCTCATATCTATCGAAATAGCGTCGTCGAAGTCTTTCGCGTCTACAGGGTCGATTGTGATCGTCGTCACTCCTCGCATGTCTTTCCTCGCCTTTATCTCGCTTTCGGTGATTACTTCGGGAACCAGCTCCGACTCGTTTATTACTTCTTGTGGGAAGTCTACTGGAAGACCGTATTCGTACATTATGGCGTTCATCTCGGCGTTGTTCTCTCCTATCTCTCCCAATATCTTTCTTATTTCGGCTCTAGGAGACTTCCTTTCTGTATCCCAGTCGATGAATCTGACTACCACTTTCTGTCCGTTCTTCGCTTCGGATTCTCCTTTTATGTAGAAGTCTACGGATATCTTAGGATTGTCTGGTATAACGAAAGTATTTTTTCCGTTTATGTGCACCGTTCCTACGAAGTCTGACTTGAATCTGTCTTTTACTTCGACAACTTTGGCCTCCATCTTCTTCTTTCCTTTGAATATCTCCGCGACTATCGTGTCTAGATGTAGCGAATTTAGCGTTTTCGTCCTGTGTATGAACACTTCTTTTCCTTCTATCTTTATAGAAGCGTTTCCTGAGGCCGTGAACTCTATCTGAGATTCTATTCTTTCGCCTTCTTTTATCTTATTCATTTTTCTTGTTCTTTTTTGATATGTTGTCTACTCCGTATTTCTCCATTAGAGTATTCTTCATTTTCGACAACACTTTTTTGTTCTGTATGGGATAGTCTACTCCGTAGTTCTTCCTGAGAGTTTCCTTTCTCTTGGCTTCCGAGCACTTCCTGCAGGAGTAGTCTCCCCACTTATCGTTTCCGTATTTGAGATAGTTTTTGTATATGACTTCCTTCTCGATTCCGCATCCGTCGCACTTGAACTTGACCTTGTAGTGCGATCCGTTCGGCAGCAGCTCGACGGGTATGGTTACGACTTCCCCGATGGATATGTCGTATCCTAAGTCTTCGTAGTACTGGTAGTTAGACTCGTTTATCTTTATGTCTATTTCTCTGGTGAGTATCATCTTCGCGTTCGTAAAAAATCCGCCTATTTGTTCTATTCGAAAAACGAGATTTGTTTGCAAAATCATGTCCTTTGATCAAGACTGATTTCGCCGGCTCTTCCGAATCCTGTAAAAAATCCACTTATGGAAATTTTAAGTTTTTTAAAGTCAATATATACACTATAACTGAACAAAAAAAAATCTTATTACATGAAGCCAGTTTTAATCGTAGAGAATTCGATGAATTCTCTTGTAAGAGAGAGCAACGGTACTGGCAAGAAGGACTATGTTATGAGCGGAACGTTCACCGAATTCGGAGTAAAAAACCGAAACGAGAGGATCTATACTGCTGACAAATTTCTTCCTGCATTGCAAGAGATGAACGAAAGAATGAACAACCTTGGTGTTGTTTATGGTGAGTTTGACCACCCGGATGTCTTCGATACTTCTCTATCCCGCGCTTCTCACGTAATCACGAAAGCTGATTACGTAGCAGAGTCTAACCTGGTGGCAGGTGAAATCAGATTGCTAAGCACCTATTGGGGAAAAGAGGCAAAGTCGCTTGTTGACGACGGTTGTCCTGTTTTCGTTTCTTCTAGGGCGGCAGGTATTACCGAATCTGACGGAACCGTATCGTTGAAGAAGCTTTTCACTTATGACATCGTCGCGGATCCTGGATTCGCTTCGGCTAAGATGAATGTGAAGGTTCTTAACGAGTCGCTAGGCTTCAGCAACCCGAAATCTAACTTTAGGATATACGAAATGTCCGATGAGTCAAAAACCGAAGAGTTATTCAATATGAACAAAAACGAATTCGTCACAAAGCAGCAGCTTACTGACTATTCTCAGTATTTGGTGAAAGAGCTCGCCTCTACTAAGAATATCGTTAAGAGCGCTATCAAGAAAGGCGACATGAATCCTAAGAAACTGGAACAGTTGCTTGAGTATTACGAAGAGCTTAACAAGACAAACTCTCAAGTAGTCAAATATCTAGACTACCTAGCAGAGAAAGTACAAGTTATGGTAAACGAAAACAAGTCTTTGAAAGAGACTACAGAAAAGCTAATCAAGCACAACGACTATTTGGCTGAGAACCTTGAGAAAGCAGTCAACTATTCTGAGTATCTAGCTGAGAATCTTGACAAGAACATCGCATACGCTGAGTATGTCGCTGAGAATCTTGACAAGAATATCTCTTATACAGAGTACGTTGCTGAAAACGTAGACAAGAACATCTCCTATACAGAGTACGTTGCTGAGAATCTTGACAAGAACATTGCTTATTCTGAGTATCTAGCTGAGAATCTTGACAAGAACATCGCATACGCTGAGTATATCGCTGAGAATCTTGACAAAAACATCGCTTATTCTGAATATATCGCAGAGCACGTAGATAATTCTATCGCTTACTCTGAATATTTGGCTGAGCACGTAGAAGGTAACATCGCTTACTCCGAATACATCGCTGAGCATCTAGATGACAATATCGCTTACTCCGAATACATCGCTGAGAATCTTGACAAGTCTATTTCTTACCAAGGAATGATCGTTGAGAAATTGAACGGTGGTAAAATCAACGAGTCTGCCGAAGAAGCATTTCCTTCTCTTAGCGCTGCAGGCTTCGATAGCCTAGAAGACGAAGAAGAGAACGACGAGGAAGAAAACCACGGACACGAGGACGAGGAAGAGGATGAAAACGGCATCGCCGAAGTAGCTCCTAGCCATGTTCACGCACACGAAGATAACGAAGAAAATGAAGACGAGGACGAAGATTGCGGTCCTGGAAGCTACGAAGTTTCTGGACACTCTGATTCTGAATTGTCTGAGTCTATCGATAAATTAATCGAAGAAGCTACAAAACGTAAAGTTTCTGAGACATCAGATATGAATTTCTTGAAGTTCATGTCAAAATCACAAGTTGACAGCTTCTATGCTCTTACAAACGAAGAGCAGGAGACAGTTAAACTTCACATAAACGAAAGAAGCTACTTCACACAAAAAGAAGTATTGTCTCTGATCGCTGAAGCATTGTCGACTAAGAACGAGACTCTTGAAGAAAGAGTAATTAGGATGATGCCTGAAAACACAAAGGCTATCTGGAATCAGCTGAACGAATCTGCTAAGAAATCTATCTTGTCTCAAGCTAGGCTTTACCCTACAGAAGTTCTTCAAACTGAATCTCAAATCGAGCATTTCTGGGCGACTAGAAACCTCAAGAAAAACGAATCTGCTTCTAAAAAGCTTGTTTCTCACGAAGCTCTTATCCAAGAAGATAAGCTGTCTGACTCTGAAGTCAACGCTATAATGGAAAGATTCAAAAACATCTAATCTATAAAAAATCCACGCCTGTAAAATAAGGGTTTTTGGACAGTATATATAGATTATTGAAAAAAACAAAAAAATAAAAAAACTATGTCACACATTAGAATAGACAAGGCGAAAGCCACTAAGAAATGGGCACCGGTTCTTGAGAACATGGGTGTAACAGGTGATAGAGTAGAATGGATGGCAGAATATGCTGAGTTCCACTCAATCAACGAAAACGCGTATGTAAACGCTTCTAACGTAGCTGGTATGGGCGGCGTATTGGCTGCACAGCCTGCAGGATTCTCTGGAGTTACCGTAGGTGGTTCTTTAGCTACTTCTACATCAGTAGGAACTATCGGTTCTGGCGATGTAGGTCAAAACCTTCTTCCAGTTGCGATGAAAATCGCTGCTCAAACAATCGGTCTTGACCTTGTTGCTGTTAAGCCTACTCCAGGTCCGAAAATCGACCTTCTTTACATCGATTTCCAATACGATGATACAAGATTAGGAAACTCTGACGAGAGACCACAAGTATTCAAGCTTAACGCTGGTGCAACTGCTTCTGCTCTTGCTGCTGCAATGAGAACTGGTAAAGGTGAAACTCTAAGCGAAAACACAGGAGGTCTTAACAACGGTAGATATTTCTACTCTCTTAACTCAACTGGTACTACATCATTGGGTGCTACGGTTTCTCTTTCTGAGCCTACTAACAAGAAAGGTGTTGTTGAATTCCTTGGATTCTCTAGGATCGACGGTTTCCCTATCTTCAGGGCATACAGACAAGCAAACTCTGCACACGGTGTTGTTGGTTCTGCTAACTTCAACTGGCAGTTTGACGGTGAAAGAAACACATTCGCTCCTACAGCGTCTATGATTTCTCAAATCACTGCAATCTCTAACGTTACTCTAAACGCTGGATTCGCTAGCATCGAGTTGGTTTCAGCTCTTGAAGACCACATCCCAGGATTCTCTACAAACTTTGGTGGCGTTCCTACAGGTTCTGCACAAGGTTCATATCCAATGAGCAGGGCTGAAGACGACGACTCTTACGCAGGCGTTATCGGACCTAAAATCTCTTCTAAAACTATCGCAGTTGGTACTATCGAAGTATCTTCAGCTCTTAGAAGAACAGAAATCGAAGACATCAAAGCTAACACAGGTATGGATATCGTTCAAAAAATGGAATCTATCCTTGTTAACGAATTGTCTCAAACAATTTCTAAACAAATCGTTGCTAAAATCTT
>Ga0078894_10004119_pt1 | contig 11081 bp, 6 predicted proteins | sample LauGreSu1BDMLBSD_2_FD_67506 | JGI IMG/M metagenome (GOLD analysis project Ga0078894, IMG submission 67506) | Freshwater lake microbial communities from Lake Michigan, USA - Su13.BD.MLB.SD (version 4) (version 4) | ecosystem: Environmental > Aquatic > Freshwater > Lake | place: Lake Michigan, USA... | reverse complement strand
CTGGAGTACAAGCAAGACACGCTAGTAAAATTATTTTCAAAACAGTTTGGTAGCAGGCTCAATATTGGTTCCATTAGTTTTACACAGGATGGCAGGATGGCTTATTATACGCGCAATGGTAGCAAAACCAAAAAGGGCTATTTATTAGAAATTTGGGAGGCGCGATTTATGAATGGTCGTTGGACACCGATTAAAAAAATGTTCTTTAACCGAACTGGCTATAATTATTTTCATCCATCGGTATCGCCCGACGGCAAAAGGTTGTATTATGCTTCCGACGAGCCGGGTGGCAATGGAGGTTCAGACATTTATTTTGTAGACAAAAACGAGGATGGTTCCTGGAAACCTACATCCAATGCAGGACAGGCCATTAATACAGCGGGCAATGAGTTGTTCCCTACATTTTATGAGGGTAATTTATATTTTAGCAGCAATGGACACCCGGGTTTAGGGGGATTAGATATATACAAAGCAAGCATAGATGCAAGGGGTGATTTAATTGCTAAAAATGTGGGCTATCCCATTAATAGCAATAAGGATGATTTAGGGTATTCTATTAAGGGCAACACGGGCTTTTTTAGTTCCAACCGCAATGGCAGTGATGATATTTATGCATTTGATTATGCGCCAGCGTATATCAAGTTAGAGGGAAAGGTAGCGGTGGATAGTGTCAATGCACCGGGTAAAAAAATATACATTACCAGCACCAATGACAATGGCCGAGTGATGGTGGTGGACAGTGCAGTGGTGGACAACAATGGATCCTATACATTAAAAGCGAGACCCAATAAAGAATACACCATTGTAACTTTTGATGCAGACGGTCAGCGTTTTGACACAGACATCACCACCGACGGTTATGCAGCCAATAAGGGAGGTATCACTAAGAATGTGACCCTTATTAATATCCCATTAACCGAAACGGAAAAAGTAGAGAAAAAAGCGCAGCAGGATGCTTTATGGGCAAGCCAAAACAAATATGGTTTAAATGCTAGAACGGTGGACTCTTTAATGAAACTCAGCAAGGATTATGTGGAGCTACACCATCCGTTTAACCAGGAGCGCATTATTGAAAAGGATGTGAAGGACTACAATAAACTAATTAGTCGTATCCGAAATATGCGAGGCAAAGAAATTGTGATTGTATCGGCCACCGATTGTAATGGTACCGAGCAGTACAATGAAGGTTTATCACAACGCAGGGCCAAGCGTATTTACAATAAATTAGTTACCCTGTCTAACAACAAAGTAGTGATTAAAAACGTAGGCGAAAGAGAACTATTAAAGGCTTGTGACGACGTTCAAAAAAGCATCGAGGAGCAAGTAGTTAACAGGTATAGCTTTGTATTTATAATTGATAAAAAATAAATGTTATTATCCAATGATAAATGATATAAAAATAGAAAGCAACGTCGAATTAATTGCTAAATTGGCTTCAAGAGAGCGAGAAGTATTCGATTGTATAGTCAATGGCATGCGGACTAAAGAAATTGGCGATAAATTAAATATAAAACCCAATACCGTTTCTACAATTAAGAAAGTTGTTTTCAGAAAACTAAAAGTGGATACTAATATTAAATTATATAAAATAGCACAAGAATGTCAATTGGTGTAAGTATTATACACAATCTAACACATTGCTACTTTTTAATAATACTTATCGCATATCCTCCTCCAGCAACAGATACTTGATTTAATTTAGTTGTACTGTTAACGATCATCTTTTTTATTTTGTATGCTTGTGGGTTTGTTTTAAAATGAGCATCCTTCGCATCCGCATAAATGGTAGCTTCATAATTTACCCCCTTGTCTAAGAAGTCAAAAGAAATTGTTGAATTTCTTGCTTTGTCACTGTTCACGTTTCCAACAAACCAATTGTTAGTTCCTTTTGCTTTTCTTGCAACGGTGATATATTCACCTGGTTCTGCCTCTAAATATTTACTGTCGCTCCAATCCACTGCAACATCTTTAATAAACTGAAATGCATCTGGGAAACGATTGTAGTTTTCAGGTAAATCTGCAGCCATTTGTAAAGGGCTATACATGGTAACATATAGGGCTAATTGATTGGCGATGGTACTATTTACATGTGAATTATTATTACGACTTATTTTGCTTACATCCATTTCAAAAATACCTGGTGTATAATCCATTGGCCCTCCCAATAATCTTGTAAATGGCAGTATCGTTACTAAATTAGGTTTAGATCCTCCAAATGCTTGGTATTCGGTTCCTCTTGCCGATTCATTGCCAATTAAATTAGGATAGGTTCTTGAAATACCGGTGGGTCTTACAGCCTCATGTGCATTCACCATAATCTTATAAGTAGCTGCTTTTTCTAAAGCATATTGATAATGATTTACTGCCCATTGGCTATAATGAAAATCACCTTTTGGTAAAATAGGCCCTACATAGCCACTTTTTACTGCATCATATCCATTGTCCTTCATAAACTGATAGGCTTTATCCATATGACGCTCATAGTTCCTTACTGCTCCAGAAGTTTCATGGTGCATTATCATTTTAATTCCTTTTGATTTTGCATAGGCATGAATACCTTTTACATCAAAGTCAGGGTAGGGTGTTAAAAAGTCAAATACATAGTCCTTTGCATGACCAAACCAATCTTCCCAACCCACATTCCATCCTTCTACTAGCACTGCATCAAAACCATGTTGTGCAGCAAAGTCAATGTATTTTTTTACATTTTCAGTGGTTGCACCGTGCGTGCCATTGGGTTTGGCTTTTGAAAAATCAGTTACCCCTAATTGTACGGAAGGGAAGTCATTGGTATACGACCAACTGCTTTTTCCAGCAATCATTTCCCACCATACACCCACATATTTTACGGGTTTAATCCAAGAAACATCGGATAGTTTATTGGGTTCATTTAAATTTAAAGTCATTTTTGATGCAATAATTTCTCTTGCATCATCACTTACCATAATAGTTCTCCATGGGGTAGTGCATGGGGCTTGTAAATTCCCTTTATCGCCATTTGCGTTAGGCGTTAACCAAGATTCAAACACCATGTTCTTGTCATCTAAATTTAAATGCATCGCACCATAATTATAAAGTGCTGCTTCATGTAAATTAATATATAAACCTTCGGCTGTTTTTAACATTAAGGATGTTTGAACTCCAGTAGGAGAGAAAGAGGTTTGGGAAGCATTTCCTGTGACTGCTCCCTTAAATAAGCCCCTTATTTCAGAAAGTTTTGAAATGGTATAGTCATATTCCTGTGTATCATAATCACCAGGTAGCCAATAAGCAGTATGGTCATCTGTCATAGCAAATTGTGTTTTTTCCTCTTTAATAGTGAAATACACTAGGTTCTTTTGCTGAGGGAATTCATACCTGAATCCAACACCATCATTGAATACGCGAAAACGAATAATTACTTGTCTATTGGTACTTGTTTGATTAAGCGTAATGGCAAGTTCGTTGTAATTGTTTCTGATACTTGCTACTTCACCCCATACTGGCTTCCATGTTTCGTCATATGTGGTGGTTTTGCTATCAATAATCGTAAATCCATTTAATAATGAAACGGGATCCTTTTCAAGTTCAAAACCCAATTTACTGGGTTTGATTACAGACTTATTTTTAAAATTCACTGTATATGATGGACTGCCATCAGCCTGAAGTGAAAATTGTAAGGTCACTAATTGATTAGGAGATTTTATTTCCTGTGCAATACCTGCATTTAAAAATAAAATAAAGGCAAAAAATAAGGATATAATTTGTTTCATATATAAATAATTAGTGCAAATTTAAGGGTTTGGCTTTTATATCATCAGCCCCAATTTCCTCTATTGTTAAATAATAGTAAATATTATCAAATTATATTATTATTTTATATTTTATTGCTAATATTGGTCTTATTAAATCATTAAAATATTCCTCATGAAACTCAAATTTTTGCTTGCGTTTTTATCTTTTGTTGTATTCACGAATGTACAGGCTCAAAAAAATCAAGGAAAATGTAGTGTTAATGTCTCTGACTATGGACGTACAGTAACTTTTGGTTATTTAGTTGCCTATTATGTTGAATTTAAAAATGATTCTAAGAAAACGGTAGATGGAATTTATTTTACGACGAAGTTTTATAATAATGAAGGAGATTTAATAAGTTCTAAGAGCGAATCATTCAATTCTAGTAGTATGGTGGATCCTATTGCGACTGGGTTTACGAAGAAAATTGCTAGAACACCCAATATTAAAGGGGCGTCTAAAATTGCATTTGTAATTAACAGAGTGCACTTTACGGACGGAAGTAGTTGTGAGTAGGTAGGATGGTTGCTTCGCAACATCCTTTTCGCAGTTGTCATGACTAAAGAGGATTGCTCCCTTCGGTCTCATCCTTTTCGCAGTTGTCATGACTAAAGAGGATTGCTCCCTTCGGTCTCATCCTTTTCGCAGTTGTCTTACTCAAAGCCCTTTAAAAACATCAACGGAGTTGATGTTTTTGCTTTTTCGTTCTCCTCGCCGCATTAAAGCAAGCTTTATGCGTCTCCTTAAACGAAAAAGCCCGCACTGTTCGTGCGGGCTTTGTGACCCCGTCAGGATTCAAACCTGAAACCTTTTGATCCGTAGTCAAATACTCTATTCAGTTGAGCTACGGGGCCATTCCATTTTCAAGCTAGGCTTGAAAGGGGTGCAAATATAGCCCAAAATCCTATTTTTCCAAAGTATTTGGGTAAATAATTGGCTAATTTATAAAGCTTAATGGGCTTATAATTTTAGTAATACCACCTTACAAAGGCCTCAATGGCTGCATATTTGGTGAGTCCTAATCGAGCATATAAATTGGCGGTATTGGCATTGCGTATTTCAGCTCTTTGCCAAAATTCCCTAGTATCAGTTCCTTGAAATGGAACACTGTCTTTTTGGGACTGATGTATAAATATACCAAATCGCTTTTTCATTACCTGATCGGGGCTCATTGGCACTGCCATTTCAATTTCTGAAATATCCCATTCCTGCCATGCGCCTTTATACAACCATACCCAACAATCATTAACCCATTCGTCACCGGCTGCTTTTAATCGTCGCATACTTTCAAAAACAATTTCCAAGCAAACCTTATGGGTGCCGTGCGGGTCGGCTAAATCACCTGCACAATACACCTGATGTGGCTTAATTTTTCTTAACAATGCCATCGTAATTTGAATATCCTCTTCCCCCATGGGCTTCTTGTCAATGGCACCTGTTTCATAAAAAGGCAAATTCATGAAATGATAGTTCTGCTCTGCAATGCCAACATATCGGCAGGTTGCTTTTGCTTCACATCTTCTGATTAAACCTTTAATAGAGCGGATTTCATTGGTATCTAATTCACCTGGTTTCTTATTCCCCAAAAAAGCACGGGCTTCAGATAATATTTCATTGCTCTTTTTATTGTCTATGCCAAACATGTCTTCAAATCCAACAGCAAAATCAAGAAAACGAGTTACGAATTCATCGGTAACGGCAATATTTCCACTTGTCTGGTAAGCTACATGAACTTCATGTCCTTGATCATGTAAGCGCATAAATGTCCCACCCATGCTAATTATATCATCATCCGGATGCGGGGAAAAGATCATCACACGTTTTTCACTAGGGCTACTGCGTTCTGGATGAGCAGGGATCACTGCATTGGGTTTTCCGCCTGGCCATCCCGTGATAGAATCGCGCAACATATAAAACACTTGCAAATTGATATCGTACACGGATTCTTTTAACACCAATAAATCGGCTAAACTATTTTCTTTATAATCATCGGCGGTTAAACTTAAAACCGTTTTGTCTAATTTTAAAGCCAATTCAATCACCGCTTTTTTTATCATTTTTGGAGACCATTCAATGGACCCGGTTAACCATGGCGCTTTATTGCGGGTTAACTCTGCTGCGGCATATTCATCAATAATAAAAGTACAGTCGTCATGATTTTGCAATACACTGGCAGGCACTTGTTCAGTTACATCTCCTTCCACTGATTTGGCCACTATTTCAGCTTTGTTTCCCCAAGCCAATAAAACTATTTTCTTTGCTTTCATGATACTGCTAATGCCCACCGTAATGGCTGTGCGGGGCACTTTGTTCATATCATGCCATTCATATAAATTGGCAATTCTTGTTTGATTGTCTAAATGAATTACCCTGGTTTTGGAATGGAAGCTAGACCCTGGTTCGTTAAAACCAATATGTCCATTTTTTCCAATACCTAAAATTTGTAAATCAATGCCCCCGATTTTTTCAATGGTTTGCTCATAAGCTAAACAGCTATCTTTTAATTCTTCTTTGTTCCATTCTGAATTAGGCAAGTGAATATTTTTTGGGTCAATATCTACATGGTCAAATAAATGACGATGCATAAAACTCCAATAGCTTTGATAGGCGTTTCTTGGAATAGGGTAGTATTCATCTAAATTAATAGTAATTACATTTTTAAAACTTAAGCCTTCTTCCTTGTGCATTCTTACCAATTCCTTGTATAAAAGGATGGGTGTAGCTCCTGTAGCCATGCCTAAAACACAGGGTAGATTCAAGGCTTGCTTTTCGCGGATCAACTGGGCGATTTGTACCGCCAATGCATTGGATCCTTCTGTAGGATTATCGTAAATTTTTACTGGAATTTTTTCGAATGATTCTAACATAACTATCTTTCTTATTGCATTATAAATATACAAAAAAAACGCTCCTTTTTGGGGAGCGTTTTTAGTAATTATTCTACTTTATTAATTTTAATCATATTGGTAGGCAAGTGTAATTTAACGGGCGTACTACCTGTATTTACTACGATATCCTCTTTTTTCACAAATCCACTTTCTTTTAAGATTTGAATTTGATCGGTAATGATTTTATCTAAACTTTCCTCTTTGTCATAATAAAAAGCTTTTACGCCCCAACTTAAACTCAGTTGATTCACCAAGCTTTTTTCTTTGGTGAAAATAAACAATGGCGATTTTGGACGGAAACTACTTAGCTGAAATGCGGTATAACCACTTTGTGTCATACCTACCAAACCTTGTGCATGAGCATCCTCCGCCAAGCGACATGCATTGTAACATAAAGCATCGCTAATAAAAGAAGGCGAGTGTGGTTGTGGTTTTAAATCCTCAGAACGGTTGTAATTATAGCCATACTCTTCCACTTCAGAAATAATTTTACGCATGGTTTCGATTACTAAAACAGGGAATTGGCCTGTTGCTGTTTCACCACTTAACATTACCGCATCCGCTCCTTCAATTACGGCATTGGCAACGTCAGTAATTTCTGAACGATTAGGTTTTACTCTGTCAATCATTGATTCCATCATTTGTGTTGCCACAATTACTGGTTTCGCTCTATGTAAACACTTTCTAATAATTTCTTTTTGAATCAACGGAATTTTCTCTACTGGCAATTCAACACCCAAGTCACCTCTAGCAACCATGATACCATCACTTGCAATAATAATATCACGAAGATTTACAATGGCTTCAGGCATTTCAATTTTAGCAACAATCTTTGACTTGCTTTGATGCTTGTTTAAAATGGCTCTCAACATTTCAATATCCGCAACACGCTTTACAAAACTCAAAGCAACCCAGTCCAATTCTTCTTTTATAATAAACTCTGCGTCGATTAAATCTTTTTCAGTTAATGCAGGCAATGAGATTTTGGTATCTGGTAAGTTCAATCCTTTTTTTGAAGAAATAATCCCCCCTAAGCTCACAACTACTTTAACATCATTATTGGCTTCAACACTTTGTACTTTAACTTCAATTTTACCATCGTCAATCATAATGGTATTGCCCACTACCACATCTCCAGCAAGGTTAGGGTAGGATACGTAAATTTTTTCCATGGTACCAATGCATTTTTCATTGGTTAATGTTAATACGTCACCTACTTTTACTTCCAAACGATTATTTTCAATTTCACCTACGCGCAATTTCGGGCCTTGTAAGTCGCCTAAAATAGCAACTGTACATCCAAGTTCTTTATTGATGCCACGAATATGGTCAATAATTTTTTTCTTATCCTCATGACTGCCATGTGAAAAGTTTAAACGAAATACATTCACTCCTGCTACCACTAATGCCTTTAATTGATCATAGGTTTCACAGGCTGGGCCTACTGTTGCTACGATTTTTGTTTTGTGATGTTTTTGTTTTAAAGTTTGTTCGCTCATTTTATTTGTTGGGTTATTTTTAATGCTTTGTTGTTTGATTAGCTAGCTAAGATTTTAACAATCTTTAACCACTCTTCTGAAATTTTTTGTTTTGCTTTTACAGCATTGTCTAGTGGAGTGTATTTCATTTTATTGTCTTCAATACCCACCATCACATTGTATGTTCCATTCATTAAACATTCTACTGCGTGATAACCCATTCGGCTCGCAATTAAACGATCCAAACAACTTGGGGCACCACCTCTTTGTATATGACCTAAAATACAAACACGGATGTCGGCATTTGGTAATCTTTGTTTTAAGAAGTCACCCACTTCAGTACCGCCACCAAATTCATCTCCTTCGGCAACAACAATAAGGTTGACTAATTTTTGTCTTTTTTCTTTCTCAGTTAAAGAACTCACTAATGCTTCCATATCTGTTTTAGATTCTGGAATCAATATATTTTCAGCGCCTGTGGCGATACCACTATGCAAAGCAATATATCCCGCATCACGTCCCATTACTTCCACCACAAATAAACGATCATGTGCGTCGGCCGTATCACGAATTTTATCGATGGCCTCAACAGCGGTATTAACAGCAGTGTCAAAACCAATCGTAAAATCGCTACCTGCTATGTCCTTGTCAATGGTTCCTGGCAATCCGATACAGGGTATATCAAATTCATTGCTGAATTTTTGTGCACCTTTAAAGCTACCATCACCTCCAATGACAACGATCCCGTCAATACCTCTTTTTTTAAGATTGTTATAGGCGATTTGACGTCCTTCAGGGGTGAAAAAGTCTTTGCTTCTTGCTGTTTTTAAAATGGTACCACCTCTTTGAATGATATTGGCCACTGATTTTGAATCCATTTGAAAAATGTCGTCCTCAATCATTCCATTGTATCCTCGCGTCACTCCAAAAACGTCTAAACCGTGAAAAACGCCTGTTCTTACCACTGCTCTAATAGCAGCGTTCATGCCTGGGGCATCGCCTCCTGAGGTTAATACTGCAATTTTGGTAACTTTCTTTGCTGACATAATTTATTCAATTGTACTTTAATGTATTGATTTACAATTGCAAATCAATTGACTATCGTCTAAACGGAGCCATAAAATTAAACATTTGACACCAATTTTCAACGATATCGTTTTCGATATCAGTATTTTTCTCTTATTTTCCAACCATTTGTTAGTTTTTTTGTTGCTTTCATCCAAAATTTTACTTTTCAATTTGAATAATGTTTAAATTGAAGCAAATATTATAACATGCAAAAAACGGTAAAGTCTTATTTATTTCTAATGTTCATGATTGTCTTTTCTGTCAGTTCAATGGCACAAGACAATTCTAGTTATCAATTACCTCCTAAAGTAATTGCAGATTTATTATTAGCTCCTCCAACACCTTCAATTAGTGTAAGTGGAAATGCTAAATACATGTTGGTCATGGAGCGCAATTCTTATCCAACTGTAGAGGAATTGGGTCAGCCTGAATTAAAAATAGCAGGTATCAGAATTAACCCTTTAAATGCATCCCTTACAAGACAAACTTATATCAATCAAATTTCTGTTAAACAGGTGGGGGCAGATAAAAATTTAGTGATTAAAGGTCTTCCAACCAATTTGTCTGCATTGAATCCGACATGGAATCCTGCCGAAAATAAAATTGCTTTTTTTAATGTTTTGTCCAATAGTGTGGATGTGTATGTAATTGACATCACGACTTTATCTTGTAAAAAAATAAATACAACTTCGGCAAACTTGGTTTTAGGAAATACACTTGTATGGGTAGATGATGTAAGTGTTTTATACAAGACCAATGTTAATGATCCTGCTAAAGTGGCAAAAAAACCAATCACGCCAAAAGGACCAACTATTCAAGAAAATTTAGGTAAAGTGGCTCCTAGCGTTACTTACCAGGATTTAATTAAGTCCCCTTTTGATGAATATTTATTCGAATACTTTACTACAGTACAATTGGTGAAAAACAACAATGGAGTTGAAACGAAAATTGGTAAACCAAGCATCTTATCAAGTATTTCCATCTCACCTGATAAACAATATTTTTTAACACGTACGCTTAATAAACCATTTTCTTATTTAGTTCCTTCTTATGGTTTTGCATCTACTGTATTTATTACAGATACTAAAGGAAATGTAGTGCATACCTTAGCTAATTTACCATCTGCTGAAAGTACGCCTTCAGGTTATGACAATGTACAAAATTTGCCAAGGGGTTTTGATTGGAGAAACGATGCTCCTTCCACTATTGTTTATGCAATGCCTTTGGATAGTGGGTTAATTAAGAAAAAAGTACCTTACCATGATGCTGTATTTGCTTTAGAAGCACCTTTTAACGGCGCTGCAAAAGAATTATTTAAAACTGAAACTAGGTATGGTAGAACAACTTGGGGCAACAATCAAATTGCCTTGGTTTCTGAACAACTTAGATCTAAGCAACAATATAAAGTAAGTGTATTCAATCCTAGCAACGGAACATTGGCAAAATTATATGAAGGCAATAGCACGGACTTATACAATAACCCAGGTACGCCAGTAACTGAAAAAAATAAATATGGGGAAGAGGTGATTGCTTTGTTGAATGATGGACAAACTATTTTGTTCAACAACACCACCGGAGCCTCTGATAAGGGGGATTTACCTTATATCGCGAAGTTTAATTTACAAACAAAACAAAAAGAAATTTTATGGCGTTGTGCTGAAGACTGTTTTGAATACGTTGCTGAAGTATTAGACATTAATGATTTAAAAGTGGTTACCCGTCGCGAAACGGAAAAAGAAGTGCCTAATTATTATATTAAATCTGGAAAGGGCTTAACCAACACAGTAGCTATTACCCGTTTTGCGAATCCTTATACTGGAATGGAAGGGGTTACCAAGGAAAAAATTAAATACAAGCGTAAGGATGGGGTAGA
>Ga0078894_10004117_pt1 | contig 11087 bp, 14 predicted proteins | sample LauGreSu1BDMLBSD_2_FD_67506 | JGI IMG/M metagenome (GOLD analysis project Ga0078894, IMG submission 67506) | Freshwater lake microbial communities from Lake Michigan, USA - Su13.BD.MLB.SD (version 4) (version 4) | ecosystem: Environmental > Aquatic > Freshwater > Lake | place: Lake Michigan... | reverse complement strand
GGTAGAAATTAAATAACTAGTATATTCCTGCTTGGCATCAACGAGATAATAATCCTCCATTTATTACTATGTAACAAATATTATTAGTAGAAAGAACGATGGATTGATTTTAATTCTAATATTAAATAAAGATGGCGGATCAACTTACTAAAAAAACGCTAGGAATTGCATTGGTTGTTTTGTTAGGCGTCTATCTTTTGTATAAGACTACAAAAGTAGAAGGATTTGCCTATTATCAAAATTTTTTTCCACCTAATCCATGTGCTAAAAAAAAGAAACCATTAACCTTTACTGCTACAAAACAAAAATCAGATGCATTATTCGAATTCCCTAAAGGAACACCTAGAGAAGTGATGGTTCAAAGAGTAGCAGATTTAATAAAGAAAAAGGCAACTTTTGCTTTTACAAATGTGATAGATGTACAAGTAGAGCATATCGGACCAGGCTTATCTGATTATACGAATCCTCCTTCTACATCAGAATCATATGAACACGCATGGATTACTCTTGATGTAATTAATACTAGACCTAGTCGGATTAGTATCCCAAGTGTAAACCATCGTTTAAAAATTCCATTACGATTTACAGAAAAAGGTATTATTGCAGAAATTAATCGAACAGATGTTGCTCCTCCGATAGATAACTTTTTACATTACTTTTTTGATCCATTTTATTGTAAGGGACAATACGAAAGTAAACTAACTGCTGTTGGAAAAGATGATTCAAATTATGATTTTGTAGTATCACCGGACAGTCCATTAGATTGTTTATGGGAGAACAATGATCCAAAAATAAAAACATGTAAACCACATCCAGAAATTGCTCGATTTGCCAGGGCACTTTCCATTGAACCAGATAGTGATGCACATGAACGTCATTATGTTACACCGGCACAAGATATCGATGAATGTAAAGTAAAAGAAGACTACTTTAAAAAATGGGATGCAAGAGGTGTACCTATTGAAAACTATGAAAAAGATATTAAAATGGACCAATATATTCCTCATCCTGCCCTATATCAAAACAAACTTAACGGTCTATATGATGATGTATTTGGTATGTCTAGAATTATACCAAGCTTCCCGACTGGTAGAACAACAGTTGGTCGTTAAGGTAAATAGAATCTATCTTATGTATAAAAAAAATATAAGATACATTAATAGAAGATGGAATGTCCTCCTGGTAACATATGTTTTCAACAAGATCGTTTTGCTATGGGTTTTATCGTAGTCATTGGTGTCTTGTTGTATATTTATATACGTAATAGTGATCGTATTTCTCGTAATGCAGAACTAAAAGCGGATCAAACAAAATTAACAAATAAGATTGGTTTGTTGGAAAAAAATATTACCCGTCTGAAACAACAGTTAGGTGCGATTCAATCAGAAGATGGGAAAGAATTCCAAAAGGTTAAAAAAGAGATCATACAAGATATTGGTCGCAAAGAAAAAGAACGAGAGATCTACTTTCGCCGACTAGGTGATCCCATGGAAGAACCCCGTAGAACTTATCCGTTTACAAAAGATATTTATGACAATGTTCAAGAGTATCAGGCAAAAACTGCAACCAATATTCCTACTAGAGGAATCTCTAGTGATTTCCAGCCCATTGGTATCTTAACCAACATTGATACAAAAAGAACTCCTAATATTCTACAGCTCTACGGCAGAGCTATTTATGCAGGAAGTTATCGATGGCAATATTACACTAATAGTGATAACTTTCAAAGTGTAAAAGTTCAAGTTGTTCATAAAGGGAGAGAATGTATGAACGATAATGGATGCGAAGAACTTTATACGGGAGATGTTGTTCGTATCCCTTCTTACGATATGCAATTTAGAGTGGAATTATATCGTCTTGATAAACCAGCTTATATACCTCATTTGTAAATTGAGCTATAGCATTACTCTTTCAGAGTAATGATTATACCGCATCTCTAAAAGAGATGTTGGTTATTTCAGCCAATAGGCTGAAATTTACCACATTTGTAAATTGAGCTATAGCATTACTCTTCCAGAGTAATGATTATACCGCATCTCTAAAAGAGATGTTGGTTATTTCAGCCAATAGGCTGAAATTTACCACACTTGTAAAGTGATGTTTGTTGTTTTTGTCATTCGACAAAAACTTACCTCATTTATGAAGTAAATGCTTTTTTTGATTATTCTTATTAAACTAGAATCATCAAAATATTTATTGATTGGATTTTTGTTCACGTTCACGGGCGGGTCTTTGTTGCGTTTGAGGTTGCCCCGATGCTTGACCTACTGGTTGTTCCGGTACATGTTCAGTTTGAATATCTTTTAATTTTCGATCAATAATTCCGATATGACCATCGATTTTATTGATGATGACTTCTAATTGACTAATGATTTGAATATCTAGTTCATATGTTTTTTGAAGATTGTTAATTCCAACTTTTGAATTCTCCATTTCTGTTCGGATTAAAAAAAGAGTACTGAGTGCTTTTGTAAATTCAGTTTCTTCATAGCCAGTTTTCTTTACTTTGTTAGTAATATACGTAGAATTCATTAATTCTGTAGTAACATTAATAGAATCAGAAATAATTGTTTTAATAAAGTTTACAGTTTTCGTTCTGGAATCCCCATAATACCAACGCATCAATAGGGCTGCTAATCCTTCCTTTTCAATCGTAGTTATATTATTAAAAATTTTTAGTTTATTATATGGCACAATCTTAGATATAATCTTTAGATTGACCAATATTGTATCCGTTATATCATTCATATTTACTAATAAGTGATTTATTATTTTTATACTCCTTTTCATTTCATGTGAGTGGATGAAATAAAAATGATTTAGGCTTTGTTGATTGGATATTTATATTCGGCGCCTTTATTGTCGCATTCTTCGCACTTGTTCTTTTTAACAGCTTCATAACGGTAATTTTGAATCATCTTGTTACCATTGTTAATAAGGAACATTCTATAGTCAAAGTTGTTATTAATGTTGTTTTGACTACGAATAGTACTATTAATCATGCACGTTGAACGATAATCGGTAAAGTGACGACCATCCGACATTCTAGGCGGACATTGATTATATTTAGGAATGTTATTCATTTAACTTAAAATAAGAAATTTATTTTAGCAGTGGAATTCTTTTTCTAATGAAAGGATAGTAGATGGAGAAGATATATCTAGATGGTCGTCTTTGCAACGGAAAAGGTAGAAAAATCACGGAATACACTAAAAAGGATCTATTAGAGATCGCTAGAAACAACCACATCGCCTTACCAAAAGGGAGTACCAAAGATGATATATGTAAACTATTAATCGCTAAAAATATCTATTCAGAGTTTAGTCTTCCTCCTCCACAAAGCTTCTCTTCTATAGAAGAACTGATGAATAAACTAGATGTAAAGGATGCGCGAGAGCTGATTCATATGACGGAAGGAGAACTAGAAGAAATCATTAGTAGAATTAAACTATATAATGGTACAGTGACGATGAAGGATTTTTTACAAGGTAAAACTGGATCGGAAAGAGCAAAAGCTTTCTTGATTTCCATGGCAGATAAATATTGTCGTTGTTTAAAAGGAGTAGAATCGAAACCAAAAAAGGGAAATTATAATCCAAATGCAATTTGTAGTAGCAGTGTTTTTAATTCAAAAGGATTAAAAGGACCAGGTTCTAGCTATCAATGCCGTCCGATGCCTTTATTATTAGCACCAAAAGGAAAAACATATCTATTAGAAAAAAAATAAAATATTAATATACTGTATAAATGTCAAAGTGGTTAGAATTTCTAAAATTATTTTCTGAAAAAAATAAACACTTAACACAAAGAGAGGTTTTACAGAAAGCAAAAAATTCTTTTATGAAACTAACAAATTATTATGAACAATATGGAGGTGGTAATTGTGGTTTGTGTGGATCACCAGACACTAATAAAAGTACATGTCCACTAAATCTAGATGCAAAAAATCCAAACCCAGCTAAACATCCAAACGCATCCGCAGCTTTAGTTCCTAGAGCAACTTCTGTGAAGCCACCAGTTATGGTTAGACAAAAAAGTGTTAAAATGAGTGACTATATTGAAGATAAAGTCAATACATTAGGTGCAGCATCATTATCTAACGAAGAAATAGAATATATCATTAAGGTAAGTACAGGTTTAGATAAATCATCACTCGGATCTGATCTTGGAAAATTTATAACGTTAAAAGGGTTAATACCCGATACAAAACATAGAAAAGGTTGGACAAATTGTTTCACGGGAACTGTGGTAAAATCTGAAGAAGACTATTTCTATAACCAACTTGTTTCCAGAATTCAGTGCTATAAAAAGTATTCTGATGAATCATATTTAATAGATGTACCTATGGCAGCCGTTAGAGCAAATTCTGTAAAACCTGTAGCAAAAAAAGGTAAAACTGCTCCTGCAAATGACGAGCGTGGCTGTACAAAACAAACCGACGAGAAGTATAAAAAAAGACCTAGTCCACCATTTCCTGCGAACCAATGTTGCGGCGAGAAAATGTTAGGAAATGATGGCAACATGTATGAAAGCCGCGCAGATAAGAATGGTACATGTCGATGGATTTTATTAAAATAATTATTCACTTTTTCATAGCTTTTGGGTTAATTGGTAAATTATCCATAAAACCGTTTTTACTTAGTGTCATGTATCCTTCTTTTTTATTTTTTATTCCTTCTATATCTTTCTTTTTCCAAGAAATATAAACTGAATATGTTTTAGGTACATGGATAATATAAAATCCATCTTCTTTTAGGGATTCGACTAGATGTTCTAGTACTTCATGTTGAACATAAGGTGGTAATCCAATAACGAATTCAGGGACTTCAAATAATATGTCTTCTCTCCCAAAATTGTTATAGCTATCGATTCGAATATGACAACGTTCTAAGAACATGTTTTTTACGTTTTCTTTTTCCTTTACACGAGTCTCATTCTTTGAAACTAAATCCTTTATCGACACTTTTTTAGGTGTATAGTTCATCACTTATAATATGGTAATAAAATATAAATGTGATAAAGAACAAATATTTTCCTCTATTGTATTAATAGATAGAAGATGTTTATGAATCTACTTATTTTGATTCTCTTTACAGGTACTATTTATTTATATATCAATAAATACTGTATCAACACCTCAGCAACTCAATGTACATCTGATTTAACCACTAGTATCTTTAACGTTGGTAAATATATCTTTACTATCTTAACTAAGGTCATTTATGCTATATTTGATATCGTTCGTACAAACCCCTATCCTAAACCATCGATTCCAAAGAAAGAAGATTAATAGATCCCAAATGATTTAATTGTAATATTTAGGAATTTCGAATAAATTTTTTATGTAATAATAATATAGAAACAATGTTTGGAAACAATATGAACCATATCTTATTAATTGCCGCCATCGGCATCGTTCTTTATGTTGCCTTAACGAAACAGAATCGCCCTCCAGTTCGTGAACGCTATGAAGACTCGAAGGATTCAAAGTCGGTTACCACAGCTACCACGGATTCTTCTTCTGAAAAGCCCGCCCCTAAGAAAGTACAAATGAAAGTTTCGCCGAAAGAAAACATTGCTCAACATGGATCATCCGTTGATGAACCCAGTGTTTTAAATCCGAATGTAAAGGTAAGTGAAATGAGTGCCTACCCCGGTCCGTTTGAAGGTTGCTTCCCGAAGCAAAAGGAGCTCAAACCAGAGGATCTCTTGCCGAAAGATATGAATACCAAGTGGGCTCAAGTCAACCCGGCTGGTCAAGGTATGTTAGCTGATCGCAACTTCTTAGATGCAGGACACCATGTCGGCATTAACACAGTTGGTCAAACTCTACGCAATGCCAACTATAGCGTCCGTTCCGAAATTCCTAACCCGCAAATCAAGGTCTCTCCTTGGATGCAAAGTACCATTGATCCGGATGTGGGCAGAAAGCCTATGGAAATTGGCGCAGGCTGGTAATGTTAATAAGAAAATGTTTATTATTGCGAATCAATAATAATCATTTAGATATAGTAATTTTCTAACTTAATGATATATCATGAGTAATCCAAAATCGAATTGCGGTACCTATGTAGATCCTGCCAGAGAATATACTTGTGGCGGAAGTAAAAAGAAAAAAGGTGGTGCTATGGATGTACCTTTTGCTTCCGAACATCATAATTTTCCGGAAGCTCCCATGGTTAGTTTTCCAATTGGTAAAGAAATCTCTACTAACTTTGTTTCTGATAATGACCTATATGGATGCAAACTAAAAGGAGGTGCAAATAAAAAGAACCAAAAGAACCAAAAAGGCGGTGATTGTGGATGCGGTACTAAACAAATGCAATTAGGTGGCACACAAAAGAAAAAGAAACAAAAGGGTTCTGGGTTAGGCTATACGTTTGATCTAGAGCACCCGATTACTAATAAACCAGAAGTTGTTCGATATGAAACAGTAAGTGCATATGCAGGTGTCAACACCGTCATGAAAGGAGGGCAGAACAAACAAAAACAGAATGGTGGTTCTGCGGCAAGTGATGCTCTTATGAACTATTTTTTAGACTTTCAACATAAATGCAGAGGTTCTGAAATTTATTAATACTATCATAAAGGATATATGTTTATTTTATGATTTTATTTACTTGGTAACATTAGATTTGCTATGTCTAAAAAAGATCAGCCTCAAGATTTTAATATTGATTTAAAAAAATTCGATATGGGGATGATTAAAGATGATGAAACTGTAGTTTTTATTGGTGCACGAAACACAGGTAAATCTTTCTTGGTGAAAGATTTATTATATCATCATCGTCATGTTCCAGTCGGTACGTGTATTTCTCCGACAGAAGAAGCTAATAAATGTTTTGGTGATATTATTCCCCCCATTTTTATTCATAATGAGTACACCCCAGAACTAATTGAAAAGGTATTGACTAGACAAAAAGATATCGTTTCTAAAATACAAAATGGGGGAGCTGAAATGAAATCTATTGATCCAAAAGCTTTCTTGTTAATGGATGATTGTTTATATGATCGAGGGTGGGTAAAGGATCGATCGATTCGTGAGATCTTTATGAATGGTCGCCATTGGAAACTTCTTTTTTTATTAACCATGCAATATCCCTTAGGTATTACCCCTAATTTACGTTCTAATATTGATTGGGTCTTTATTCTTCGGAATAACATTATGAGAGATCGTAAAACATTGTATGAACATTATGCCGGTATGTTCCCCACTTTTGAAATCTTTTGTGAAACGCTTAATGCTTGTACAGAAAACTATGAATGTTTAGTACTTCATAAAAGCAGTAGAAGCAATCGTTTAGATGAACAGGTTTATTGGTATAAAGCAGAAGCTCACGATAATTTTCGAATTGGATATGATGTATTTTGGCAACACAATCATAAATATTATGATGCAACTCAGGATACGAAACAGACAAAAAATACAACAGAGAGTAAAGTCAAACGAAAATACAATGTAAATATTAATAAAAAGGGTTCAAAAGATATTTCCTAATACTTTAAATAAAATATTGGATAATATTAGAAACAAAAGATGTTTGAAGCTGTAGTTGATTTTTTTAATCGTTTTAACAAAGAACAAAAGCTCATATTAGGATTTTGCGTAATTGTTATCGTATGCACTTTATATCGCGATTGCTTACTCTGCAAATGGATTCCTAAATTAGATGGATTTAAAATGGGTCGCGTCGAAAAATTTGAAGATGGAAGTGATGAAAGTATGGAAACATTTGAAGATGGTAACGAAACCTCTATGGTTTTGTTCCATGCTCCCTGGTGCGGACACTGCAAGTCCATGATGCCTGACTGGAAGAAACTAGAAAAGATGGCTCCCAGTGGAATAAAGATTGTCAAGGTAAACTGTGATGAAAAACCTCAAGTAGCGGAACGTCATAAGGTTCAAGGCTTTCCCACCATTATTCTTTTTAAAGGCGGAAAGAAGGTTTATTTTGAGGGAGCTCGTAACCTAGATAACTTTCTAGAGTTTATTAAGACCAATTAAGTGCATTGTATATGTTGTTGATAATAAGATAACATATTTAATATATAAAAAGGATTAAAATATTAGGTTATATATATTATCCATGTTTGAAAAAGTTTCTACTGAAAAAAAATTAATACTAGGTTTCTGCCTACTCGTTATTTTATGTACCCTATGTAATGATTGCATGGTATGCAAATTCGTTCCGAAATTAGGTGCATTCCGATTTCCTAACGAACATTTTGCTGGTACTCCAGTAGGATATAATTCTGCTAATATTGCTTATAATGCTAAACCAGTCCCGAATAGTAATGCTGTCAATACTGCTATGATTGCAAGTGTTGCTGCCGCTAATGCTGCTGCCGATGCTAATGCTGCGGCAGCCACTGCTAAAGCAGCTGCTGTTAATAAACCATCCGCTGCTAAGTCAGCTGCGGTTGCTATGAAAGCCGCTGATAAAGCAACTGTTGCTGCCACTAAGGCAGAAGTTGCTGCTAACAAAGCATCTAATCCAATGACAACTACTTCGGCTGCAAACAAAGCAGCTGCAGTAGCACAAGTAGCTGCAACAAAAGCACAGTACGCTGATGCGAAAGCTCAAACTGCTGCAAATAAAGCAATTGCTAAACCGGTTGCACCAAATTCTGTAGCTATAGCTGCCGGCGCAGCAAGCTTTGCTGCCGTTGCAAATAATGCTGCTAAAGTTGCCCAGGATGCAGCAAAAGCTGCTCAATCAGCAGCTGCAGTAAAACAAGATGCCGCAAAACCAGCAGCAACTGCTGCGCAAGCCGCAAATAAAGCTATAGTTGCTGCTAATAAAGCCGATGTTGCTGCTAAAAAAGCTGCTGATCCGATGGCACCACCATCTGTTGCAATGAAAGCAGCTGCTGACGCCCAAGTAGCTGCTAAAAAAGCACAGGTTGCTGTTACGAAAGCTCACAGTGCTGCAAATAAAGCAGTTAATACAGTTGAATCAGAAAGTGGGAAATTACAACAAGAGTTACAAAGATATGTTACTCAAATGGAAGAACTCCGTAGAGAAATGAATAACTTAGAAGAGGCTAAAAAAACATTAGAAAATAACATTATAAAAACACAGCAGGAATTATTAGATCGCGAAAAAGAGGAGCATAAACTTAAAAAAAAGATTGAGGATTACTTTAAAGAAAGAAAAATGATAGAGAACAGACTCCAGCAGCACCTTGAAAACAAACACAAAGTAGAAAAGAATATCTATGAAACAAGTCAAAAATTATCTAAATTAGGCGTACAAAAATAAATTCATTTATACAATCTGAATAAATGAATGGATTCTCATTACATGTACATGGACAAATGCTTTCCGCTATCACGATTACCTAGCGAAGTCTTTCCAATCAACTTCTCTACAATCCCACTCGTAATTGTCATAGGGAGCTTATAGTTATTTAGATAATATGGGATCAGTTGAGAGGCAGGGGAAGAACCGAGTGTTGGATTTTGAGAGGTTAGACGAAGAGTATTCAACTTCATGATCACACTTTCAATGCTTCGTTTAAGATTACGAACACCACTCTCATTTTCCGTATATTTCTCAATCATGTCTTTAATGGTTTCATCCGGGAAAATAATCTCTTCCTTCGTGAACTTCACATTCGCCAAAATCTTGGGAAGCAAGTAGTCTTTCGCAATAACCAACTTCGCTTCCTTTTTACACTCATCAGTACGAATGACATGAATACGGTCCTTCAAAATGGGATTCAAACGAGACTCATCATTGAAGCTAAAGATAAACAAGGCTTTTGAGAAGTCCATTGGAATCCCTGCGAAGTATTTGTCATGGATGGTGCTATTTTGTGAATAGTCAATCAGATGTGTCAATACACCAATGATCTCCTCGCCATGTTTCGTTTCTGATACTTTATCCAACTCATCCATAAAAATCACTGGATTCATACACTTGCATTCCATTAAGATTCCAGCGAGACGACCCCATGTCGATCCTTCATATGTGTAGCTATGACCTTCGAGATAAGAGGAATCGGTGGCGCCACCTAGAGCAAACATGCTAAATGGACGTCCTAGTGCACGAGCAACTCCATCCTTGATCAATGTAGTCTTACCCGTACCAGGAGGACCTTGTAGACCAATCACAGTTGGCACAGCGGTAGGATTAGTCACCCAACTGGCAACAATTTCCAATAGTGTCGACTTTGCCTCTACATGTCCATACACACTTGCATCGAGTTTCTCTTTGACATTGGTCAAATAACCAGTGATTTCTTCCGGAGTAGATTTTTCTAAGGATACATTGGTATCGACAAATGTATTGAACGGAATACGTAGGAGACCATCAATCCAATTCGTCATCTTATGATATTCAGAGGATGACTCCTCCATCTTTTGGAGGGATTCCAGTTTACGAATGGCAGCGGCTTTGATGTCAATCGGTAGGTGAGATCGTAGGATTTGATATCGCAATGGAATTCGTTTATGAATGATTTTAGAGATCTGATTTTCAAGACGAAGCAAATCTTGTTTTTCTTCTGGGCTAATCGTATCTAGAAAATCTTCATCTTGTTCTTCCTCCTCCTGTGCTCCTAGAATCAAATTAATCACATTTCCATCTTCACACGTTTCTTCCTCTTCCTCCTCTTCTTCCTCTTCTTCATCCTCGATGACTTGTTTCTTCGTTCGAATAGTTTCTTTTACCAACTTCTTGATTTTAGTTTGATCTTCATCCTCTTCTGAATCGTAGGGAAAAATATCACTAGCAACACTATTATCATCGCCGATAGAAGATAAATCTGTATCGCTGTCCGAATCACTATCGGTAGAGTGATCAGAATTGTAGGTAACTTCTTCGTTCGGAAGGCAATCCATGGAATCACTTTTGAGTTTGCGTTGTAGTCGAGTTAGGTAGCGATGGCTCATCGTTGTTTTCTTTAACTAGTTCTAAGATTTTAAAAAAGAATGAATCAATTTTTTGCTTTCTAACTTGTCATACTGATCATAAACAATAAAACCGCTAGGGTAACCACAGAAATGCCAACATACACCATTCTATCACCCTCTATAAAAATACGAATAATATTTCTTAGACTATATTCATCTGTATTTAGCA
>Ga0078894_10004114_pt1 | contig 11091 bp, 11 predicted proteins | sample LauGreSu1BDMLBSD_2_FD_67506 | JGI IMG/M metagenome (GOLD analysis project Ga0078894, IMG submission 67506) | Freshwater lake microbial communities from Lake Michigan, USA - Su13.BD.MLB.SD (version 4) (version 4) | ecosystem: Environmental > Aquatic > Freshwater > Lake | place: Lake Michigan... | reverse complement strand
TCAGACTGTCTTGAGTTAATGTCAATGCTACGATTTTTGGCACTTATTATACCTGCTGTAATGGTTACGTCCAAATTTAAGGGATAGCCAATAGCAAGTACCCATTGCCCTAATTTTATATCATCGCTATTACCGTATACCAAATAGGGAAGATTTTTCTCATCAATTTTAATAACAGCTAAATCACTACTTGGGTCTACTCCAATTACCTTTGCTTTATACGTTTTTTTATTATTTAAGGTTACCGTTAATTCATCTGCGCCATTAACTACGTGGTTATTTGTAACAATATATCCGTCCGCAGTTATTAAAACCCCGCTACCGCTTGCACGTTGTTCAGGAATTATTCTTGGGCCTCCGAAGAAGTCACCGAAATTATCATCCCCAAAAAAGTCAAAAAACGGATTTCTTTGTCTTTGTTGATTTCCGTTATCTACTTTTTTTGCGTTTGTTTTAGTTTTGATATGCACAACTGCAGGGGAGGCTGCATTCGCAGCAGGGGTAAAATCAACTGTTGATCCTGGCGTAACACCACTTACAAAACTGGCATAGTTGGCTGGAAGTTTTCCATTATTTTCAAATGCAGTGTTGTTTTGATTCCATCTAGTAAAGCCCCAAATGCTCACTAGTGTTGTACAAGCACTAATACCAATAATGGCCAACACATTCTTAAAACTTAGATTCATAATTTTCTTTTTTGATGGTTACTTTTAAATTTATCAATTGTCATACCATTCTTTACACAAAATAACGATGCCGAAACTTTGTCACAAAATCATTTGTCATCTTTAACAAAACATTTACGAAAATGTTCGTTTATGTCAAAATTTCGTGATTTCTAACTTAAACTTGACAAAAATTCAAGGGTATCTACTCCGTCAGCATACTGGCTTAAACTAGGTTTTTGCAAACTTCCAAAGGGCAATCCTGTTTTGCCAACCACACATTGAATATTTTGGGGATTGATTTCAGGTAGCTTTTTGGTCTCGTAAAATTGATAATGTATTTGAGATAGGGCTGCAAAAGGCGATGAGTTCTCACTTAGTAAAATCCCGCCAGCATCCATATAATATTGTCTATTCATCATTAATAGGGCCAATTGATAGTCATAATTATGCTTGTACTTATGCTGGTCAATCAAATAATCGTATTTTTTGAGTGCGGTTACAAGTGGCAAAAAATCATATCCTGTTGGCACCCACACTTGCGTAACATTTCTGCAACCCATTCCAAAATACAACATCATATCATCGGCAAGTTGGTTTAGTTCATCAATTGTTTCAGAACCGTCAAGAATGGCAATAGATGTTTTATTTTTTCGAATGATATTTGGGTATTTCCCAAAATATTGATCAAAGTATTCACCAGCGCTATTGCTGCCTGTGGCTATATATGCATCACAGTTTTTGAGTTGCTCTTGAATGATGATAAGTTCTTTGAAAGTAGGGTTTATTTCAATTAATGAATCAATTATGTATTGCATTAAGACCTTGTCTTTCGATGATAATTTTACAATAGCAATATGTCCCGCAATTAAAACACTTAATAAGTCGTGAAACCCGACCATTGGAATATTGCCTGCCATAACAATACCAACTTTAATATTAGTGGAGGAATTGGTAATTGATGGGTACAAGTTGACCCACTCTTTCAAATCGGATTTTTGTAAAAACTGTTCAACTATTTGTTTTGCTGATTGGTCAATGAATTCAGGTAAAAACCAGGCATTTTGAACATTTGCCTCCATTTTAGCACTTAAAAATGATGGATTGTTAGTGTTCAAATATTTATCTCCAAGGGTAAAAAAAGCCTCAATTCTTGCTTGAATGTTCATATGTGTTCTTTATATTTGTAAGGCAAAAGTACGTCACTAATTATTAAATTATTTTTATGGCATTAAAAATCACCGACGAATGTATTAACTGTGGAGCTTGTGAACCAGAATGTCCAAACAACGCAATCTATGAAGGTGGTGTTGAGTGGGCTATGGCTGACGGCACAACAGTAAAAGGAAGTTTTAGTTTATTAGATGGATCAGCAGTTGATGCCGATGCAAGAATCGCGCCAATCGCCACTGATACCTACTACATTACTCCAAACAAATGTACTGAATGTCAGGGTTTTCATGAAGAACCTCAATGTGCTGCAGTTTGTCCTGTAGACTGTTGTGTTCATGACGAACTTTACCAAGAGACTGTTGAAGTCCTCCTGGCTAAAAAAGATAAATTACACGCTTAAGATTTAAGATAAAAAAAGGGGAAGTTTTTCCCTTTTTTTTATTGGTTATTTTTATGTTTTAATATCAGTTGATGATGAAAAAGAAAGTGGCCTTAGTGACTGGAGGATTAAGTTCAGAAGCACAAATCAGTTATAAAAGTGCTAAGACGGTTATGCATGCCTTGGATAAAAATGTGTACGATGTTTATTTAATTGATATTCATCCTACAGGTTGGTGGTATGAAAATTTAATAGGAGAGGAAGTGGCAGTAAATAAAGCCGATTTTAGTATTGAGGAAGGTGGCGAGAAAATTACTTTTGATGTGGCCCTTATGTGTATTCATGGTACACCTGGTGAAGATGGTAAATTACAAGGTTATTTTGATATGATTGGCTTGCCATATACAAGTTGTGATACGGCAACATCAGCATTAACTTTTAATAAAAGATATACTGTAGCAGTTGCAGGTTTTGGAGGTGTTAATGTTGCAAAATCCTTGCATTTGTTTTTAGAAAACACTTTAACCCCTGATCAAATTTTAGCACAACTTACACTTCCTGTATTTGTTAAGCCAAATAATGGAGGAAGCAGTTTGGGTATTAGTAAAGTTAATAATGCACAAGAACTTGCCCCCGCATTAGCAAAAGCTTTTAAAGAAGATGCTCAAGTGTTGGTTGAGGAATTCATAAGTGGAAGAGAATTTACAATAGGTGTATTTAAATCCAAAGGAACTTTAACGGTTTTACCAATTACCGAAATTACGACTGACAATGAATTTTTTGATTTTGAAGCAAAGTATGAGGGAAAGAGTAAGGAGATAACACCAGCGATTATTACCGATAAAATGTTCGATGATTTAACTTCTGCTGCCAAAAAAGTATATGCAACCTTAAATTGCAGAGGAGTAGTTAGGGTAGATTTTATATATGACGAAGCTGCTCAAAAAGCCTATATGTTGGAAGTTAATACCGTGCCTGGCCAAAGCGAGGCGAGTGTAATTCCACAGCAAGTAAAAGCGATGGGTTGGAATTTATCAGATTTTTATGCGACTATTGTTGAGGATGCAATTTCAACAAATAAGTAATTTCAAAATTATGCAAGCAATTGATCAATTATTAAAAAAGCCACTTTGGGTAAATATCTTAATAGGTATTGGTGCTTTTTTGATTGTAATTATCATTTTTTTCTTTTCATTGGGTTGGTTAACGGGCAATGGTATTACTGAGAAAGTGCCAAATATTGTTGGCTTGGAAGCAAGTGTGGCTCAGAAAAATTTAAAAAATCTTGGGTTTAATGTTGTTTTACAAGATTCCATATATGTTGATACATTAACAAGAAATAGTGTGTTGAGGCAAACGCCTGAAGCTGACGAAGTTGTAAAAAAAGGGCGAACCGTTTATTTAACAATTAATAGGGTGCTTGCTCCTCAAATTGAAATGCCTAACTTAATTGGTTTCTCGTTACAGAGTGCTGAAGCATTTTTAAAAGTTTTAGGTTTAAGGGTAGGTTCAATCACAATGGTCCCTGATAGAAATAAAAATGTGATTATTGATCAAATGACAAGAGGCTATAGCATTGCGCCTGGAACAAAAATTTCATCTGGTTCCATTATCAACCTAACTGTTGGGGATGGCGGTATGACTGCTATTGTTGAGGTTCCTGATTTAATTGGTCTTACTGTTGGCATGGCCAAAGAAAAAATACTCGGAATGGGGTTTTTAGTCGGCAACTATACTGCTTATTCAAATATAACAGACACGGCAAGTTCATTTGTTGTTGGCCAAGATCCTAATCCTTATTCAATGCAATTGGATTCCTTAGGCATGCCAATGAAAAATAAAATGAATCCAGGTGGGGCTATCAATTTAATTATTGATAAAGTAGCCCCTGTAAGGTCATCAACCGATTCGATTAGATAATATTTTAACACAAATTTTTTAATAAATCTTATATGAAAACAATTACTGTTGCTGAATTAAAAGCTAAAATTGACGCAGGTGAAAAACTTAATTTATTAGATGTTCGTGAGCCGCATGAAAATGCTGCTTTTAATATAGGTGGACAATTATTGCCACTAGGTTTGGTTCAAGCTTTACAAATTGATGAAATTGAATATTTGAAAGACGAAACTGTTTATATATACTGCCGTAGCGGTAATAGAAGTGGACAAGCTTGTTTAATGCTGGAGCCATGTGGATTTAAGGATGTTATAAATGTAACAGGCGGCATGTTAGCATGGCAAGAGCAATTTCCCGGTTAATCAATTATTTAATTTCAATTTTTAAACTTGCAAAATAGTTTCTTCCTGCCATCGGGAAAAAATTATTTGAAGTTGTTGTGGTGCCTCCATATATATAACTATAGGTATAACCATTGGGTTCGTATTTTACGTCAAATAAATTGATTGCATAAAACTGAAATAGGGCACGCCATGTTTTTTTGTCCAGCAACTTATAAGATAGGTTCAAGTCATTTAAAAAATATGCATTTAACACGCGTGACTCGTTTTGCGTATTATCCAAATATTGTTTCGATACATATCTGCTTGTCCAAGTGAAATTAATTTTTTCATTTGGCTTGTATACTAAATTATGTGTGGCTGTGGTATTAGGAGAGAGTGCAATATTGGTATTATGATGTTTAATGGAAGCTTGTCCGCCATTATCATAATCATCAAAATACTCAGTAAAATGTTCAATTTTATTTCGGCTAAATGAAACTGATCCATTGCTAGAAAAAGTTTTGCTAATTTGCCAATTTTCTTCAATTTCTATACCTGCTCTATAACTTTTTGGCACATTGGTTCTCGTATAAGCTCCTACATCATTAATTTGTCCAGTTAAAACTAATTGGTCTTTATAATGCATGTAATAAATATTTACACCCCAGTTAAATTGATCAAATTTTGTTTTAAATCCTGACTCCCAATCATATAATATTTCTTGTTTTGGCTGCTGATTAATACCAGCCTCAAAGTCGTCTCTATTGGGCTCCTTGTGAGCAATGGCGATGCTTGAATAATAGGTTGTATTTTTTACTTTGGTAGACAAGCCAAATTTTGGATTTATGAAGTTAAACTTCCTGTCAACTAATAAACTTGGATTTGAATCAAACCCGTTCATAGTATGTTGAACACGTCTATATTGAATATCTACAAAACTTGTAAGCTTATTAAATAATTGATGTTCCCATTTAATATAACTATTAATATCTTTTTTAATTCCCCTGTTATTATAGTATTCTTTATTTAATGTTGAATAACCATTCAAGCTAGGAATTCCGTATGGCAAATTGCCAAAGTGAAGTCCATCATAAATATTCCAACCGCTACCAACAGTTATGATGTCATTATTTTTTTCATATGTTAATGAGGCGATTTGTCCATAAAAATCATTATCCAACCATCTTCTTCTAATTAAATCAATTTGTGAACCTATGTTTAAATTAATGCCATAATCATTTAAATTAACGTCGGCTTTATATTCTTCATAATAGCCACGCCCCTTTGTTAAAAATAAGGCAGTATTCCATTTTAAATTAGCATTAATATTTTGGTTGTAAAATATTTGATAATGCGTTTGCGTATAATTGTCGGTTTGATTGTCGTATGGACTATCTGATTTTTCGGTACCTGCTGGGTTATAAGTTCGGTTGGTTAACAAGCTATCTTCGGGAACACCATACCAAGCCTGATATGTTTTTTCCTTGCCAGAGAATACATTAAATCGCAGTGATGAGTTATCTCCCCAATAAGTGGTACTTAAAAAAAATGATTTCAAATTTGATTTTGCACGATCAATATAACCATCGCTATTTATACTACTAACTCGACCGTCTATCGTGAATCGATTATTAATCAAACCAGTTCCAAATTGTAAACTATTTTTCAAGGTATTAAATGAACCTAAACTATTTTGAAAGCTCACATAATGTTTTGGGCGATAATCGTTGGTAGCAATATTAATGGTTGCTCCAAAAGCACTTGCTCCATTCGTTGAAGTTCCAACGCCTCTTTGAATTTGAATACTGCTTGCACTAGTTGCTATGTCAGGAATATTAACAAGAAAAGTTCCCATGCTTTCCGCGTCATTATAGGGTATTCCATTGATGGTAACATTTATTCTTGTTGCATCTGTACCTCTAATTCGCATAGCGGTGTATCCAATTCCATTACCAGCATCGGCATTCGCCACAACGGAAGGTGTATTTTGAATCAGAAAAGGGAGGTCCTGTCCAAAATTGACACTTGCAATATTTGCTGCACTTATATTACTTTTTGCAAATGGGCTATTTTCACTAACTCGGACTGACCTGATTTCCAAAGGCGGTAAATTTCGGATACTATCAATAATTTTTTGATTACTATCTTTTTTTGAGAATGAAGTTTTGCTTTGCTGGGCAAAGATGTTTGAAACCATGAAAAACAATACCATTGTTCCCAATAACTTAGTCATAACTAATATTTAAGTTTTAATAAATGGGAACAGGAATAATAAGCTATGAGAAGTGCACAGAAAAGTGCGGTACCTTCCCTTCGCAGGAATTACCCTGTTCAGGTTCAACGGGTTTTTTCTCAGCTTTTTACAGCACCCCGAGGACAAAACAAAATTATAATACATTTTTTATATAGCCAACTGTAACTTTATGCTTTAGCTTTCGTTATAAGAAATATAATATACTCTTTATGAAAAAAATACTTTTTGCCTTATTGGTTTTATCATCCATTCAGATCAATGCTCAAAAATCTTCCGTTATTTATGATAATAATGCCCAGATAAGAAAAGTGGGTAGTTTTTCAGCTATCAAAATATCCAGTGCGATTGATTTGTATTTAACACAATCATCAGCCAATCAAGTTGCTGTAAGTGCTAATAACAATGAAAATAGAGATCGAATAGTGACTGAAGTTGTTGGGGGCACTTTAATTATAAAAATGCAAGACAATGATGGTTGGTGGTCTTGGAAAAAATGGTCTGATACTAAGGCTAAGGCATATGTGAGTGTAAAGGATTTAGATGCCTTAACTGCTTCGGGGGCAACAAATATTCGTTTAGTGAATAAAATTGAGTCACCTAAGTTAAAAATTAAATTATCAGGTGCCAGTGATATGAAAGGAGAAATTGATGCTGGTTTTGTTTCGATAGAAATTTCAGGGGCTTCCGATTACAAAGGACAATTAGCCGCTAAATCATTTTCTCTTAATGCATCCGGTGCAAGCCATATCGAGTTGACAGGCAATGTAGATGATTTGTCAATTGACATTTCAGGAGCTAGTGATGCTGACCTTTACAACTTATTCTCAAAAGGAGCTATTATTAATGCATCAGGTGCAAGTTCAGCTAATGTTAATGTAAGTCAGCTGCTTAAAGCCGATGCGACTGGCGCAAGTAGCATTAATTATAAGGGAGATGCAAGACTTCAGGAATCAAGGAATTCAGGTGCTTCAAGTATCAAGCACAAGAATTAATTGAAAGTAAATTGTCTGCCAAGTACTTATTAATCCAATAAACTTGTTTTACTGGTAATATTGGTGTAACTTTGCCGTCCAAACATCGCGAGGTAGAGCAGCGGTAGCTCGTCGGGCTCATAACCCGAAGGTCGGAGGTTCGATCCCTTCCCTCGCAACATAATCCCGCTCCCGATTTCCATATCGAGAGCGGATTTTTTTTGTAGTAGCTTTGTATTTATTATAAGGATTAATATTTGATCAATGAAAGTAGGGTTTGTCAACATATTTGGAAAGCCAAACGCAGGTAAGAGTACCTTACTGAACGCCATCATGGGCGAGAAGATGGCTATTGTTTCATCTAAAGTACAAACCACCAGGCATAGAATTAAGGCTTTCTTGAATAAGCAGGACGAATATCAAATCATATTTTCTGACACACCAGGTATCATAGATCCTAAGTACAAGCTTCATGAAAAAATGATGGGTGCGGTTAAAAGCGCATTAGAGGATGCAGATGTAGCCTTATTAATGGTGGATGTGCGTGACGACTTCGATGAAATTGACCAAATGTTTACTGCGTTAAAACTAAAGGTGCCTTGTATTGTAGTTATGAATAAGTCTGATTTGGCTGTTGGTGGAAGGGTGAAGGAAGCAAATGCCTACTTTAGTACAAAACCATATTGTTCTAAAATAATTTCAATTAGTGCATTGAATATCAGTGATATAGAAAGACTATTGAAAGTTATACTTGAATTAATTCCAGAAGGTGGTCATCCTTTCTTTGATCAGGAAGACTTAAGCGATATGCCTACCAAGTTTTTTGTAAGTGAGATTATTCGGGAAAAAATTTACCAGTTGTTTGGTGAAGAAATTCCATATCATACTGCTGTTTTGGTTAACTCGTTCAAGGAACAGCCTTTATTGGTGAAAATTCAGGCTGATATAATAGTAAATAGAGAGACCCAAAAGTCAATAATTATAGGTCAAGGTGGTAAAATGATAAAAGAGATAGGCACATTGGCAAGAAAAGACATTGAAGACTTTATCGGTTCAAAGGTTTACCTCGAGTTGTTTGTGAAAGTGAAACCAAAGTGGAGAGACAATGATACGAAATTAAAAGAATTTGGATATCAATAATAATTGATTATATAATTAATAAAAAATTGAAATACAATTATTTAAGATAGTTTATTTGAATATTAAAATGAAATAAGATGAGTTATACAGTTGCGATAGTAGGAAGGCCTAATGTGGGCAAGAGTACATTATTTAATCGTTTGTTGGAAGAACGTAAAGCCATTGTTGATGACATAAGTGGTGTTACCAGAGACCGTCAATATGGTGAAACAGAATGGGGTGGCAAGCATTTTAACGTGATTGATACGGGTGGATTTGTACCAGATTCCAAGGATATGTTTGAAACTGAAATCCGTAAGCAAGTAAAAATAGCCATTGAAGAAGCTAATGCTATGATTTTTATGGTAGACGCTGCTGTAGGCATGACCGATTTAGATTCAGCCATGGCCGATTTATTAAGGAGAACAACTAAGCCGGTTTATGTTTGTGTGAATAAGGTTGACAACTCGGCTAGAGCATTAGAAGGAACTGAATTTTACGGAATGGGGTTTGAGCATAATTATTTTGTAAGTGCCATTTCCGGAAGTGGAACAGGTGAATTATTGGATGCGGTTATTGCTGATATGAAGGAAGAGCCAAATCGTAAGGCTATTGCTTATGCTGCTGAATTACCAGAAGGCGAGGAGCCTGAAGAAGCACCAGCTATTCCAAAAATAGCCATTGTTGGACAACCTAATGTTGGTAAATCAAGTTTGTTAAACGCAATGATTGGGCAGGATCGAACCATTGTAAGTGATATCGCAGGTACAACTCGTGATACAATTCATACTCATTATAATATGTTCCAAAAGGAGTTTATTTTAATTGATACTGCTGGAATTAGAAGAAAGAATAAAGAAAAGGACGATTTGGAGTTCTATTCAGTAATTCGTGCTATCAAGGCTATGGATGAGGCCGATGTTTGTTTAATGGTCATTGATGCTGTTAAAGGAATTACTGCTCAGGACCTTAGCATTTTTAGTTTAGCGGCAAAAAAAGGAAAGGGATTAGTTGTTTTAGTGAATAAATGGGATCTAATTACCAAAGAAACCAACACCGCTCGTGATTATGAAAAGGTATTAAGAGACAAACTGGCACCATTTACCGATGTGCCTATTTTATTTATATCTGCTGTGGAAAAAACAAGAATTTTCAAAGCTATTGAAATCGCTTTGGATGTTTTTGATAATAAACACCGAAAAATTGCCACTTCTAAGCTTAATGAGGTGATGCTCAAGGCGATAGGAAATTATCAAGCACCAGTTGTTAGAGGGCATGTTATTAAAATCAAATTTGTACAACAATTGCCAACAAGGGTGCCAAGTTTTGCCTTTTTTACCAATTTTCCAGACGATATTAAAACGCCGTATCGTAATTATTTAGAGAACCAGGTAAGGGCTAACTTTAAGTTTACAGGAGTACCAGTCCGCATTTATTTTAGAAAAAAGTAGCCTTTTAACCATAAAATACTACTTTTTTTAAAAAAATATTGTTAAAATTTGGCTCATTTGTGCAAAAATCATATCTTCGCAAACGTATTTTTATACCAAACTTAAAAAAACCTTGAAAATGAAAAAAGTATTCGCAATTTTCGCTATCGCTGCATTAGCTGCTTGTGGTGGTGCATCTACTGAGCCTGCTACAGATTCAGCTGCAACAACTGTTGACACTGCTGCTACAACTGTAGATACAGCTGCTGCTGCTGCTGACACAACTGCTAAAGTTGATACAGCTGCTAAAAAGTAATTAGAAGTATAAAACTTCTTGCAAGAAGGTCCCTCCGCATGCGGAGGGATTTTTTTTGCCTAAAATTCTCCTAAATACGTCTTTTTCAATGCCTTTGGCATTAATATTGCCTACTATACCATATCCAAGCATTTTGATTTTGGGTAAATGGTAAATGCCATTTTGACTTTATTTAAAATAGAAGAATCGTGAATAAATTTTTATTAAAAGGAGAAGAGGAAAACGAGTTTATCCCATTGTTCTCATTTAATGAGCAGGATGTGGAAAATGAGCCTGAATTAGAGATGGATACACTTATCCCAATTCTGCCATTGCGCAATACCGTTTTGTTCCCTGGGGTGGTAATACCCATTACCGTAGGAAGAGATAAAAGCATTCAAGCAGTGAAGGCTGCCTATAACAAGGATAAATATATTGGGGTGGTAGCACAAAAGGATGGGAATATAGAAGATCCCACACCGGCCGACCTATGCCAAATTGGTACTGTTGCTAAAATCATGAAAATGATCAAAATGCAGGACGGAGGTACCACTATTATTATTCAAGGGAAAAAGCGATTTGA
>Ga0078894_10004113_pt1 | contig 11093 bp, 9 predicted proteins | sample LauGreSu1BDMLBSD_2_FD_67506 | JGI IMG/M metagenome (GOLD analysis project Ga0078894, IMG submission 67506) | Freshwater lake microbial communities from Lake Michigan, USA - Su13.BD.MLB.SD (version 4) (version 4) | ecosystem: Environmental > Aquatic > Freshwater > Lake | place: Lake Michigan, USA... | reverse complement strand
GTACGAAATCGTACCCGCTCCGGGCGTGAAAATTTCCAAGATCAAAAACTTGGAAGACGATATCGCGTTGAGTTTGGCGGCCTTGGGTATCCGTATCATCGCCCCAATTCCGGGCAAGGGGACCATAGGTATTGAGGTGCCGAACAAGAATCCAGAGATGGTGCCGATGCGCAGTGTGTTGGCCAGCAAGAAGTTTCAGGATTGTGATTTCCAGTTGCCGGTGATTTTGGGTAAGACCATATCGAACGAAATCTTTGTGGCAGATTTGGCGAAAATGCCTCACTTGTTGATGGCGGGGGCCACGGGACAGGGTAAATCGGTGGGTTTGAACAGTATTTTGGTGTCGTTGCTATACAAGAAACACCCGGCTTATGTGAAGTTTGTGTTGGTGGATCCCAAGAAGGTGGAGCTTACGTTGTTTAACAAGATTGAACGACATTTCTTGGCGAAGTTGCCCGGCGATGGTGAGGCGATTATTACAGACAATCATAAGGTTATTAATACGTTGAACAGCTTGTGTGTGGAGATGGACAATCGATACAAGTTGCTGCAGGACGCTTTGGTGAGGAACATCATTGAGTACAACAACAAGTTTTTATCGAGGAAACTGAATCCGAACGATGGGCATCGTTTCTTGCCATATATTGTGGTGGTGATTGACGAGGTGGCGGATTTGATGATGACGGCGGGCAAGGAAATTGAGACGCCGATAGCTCGTTTGGCGCAGTTGGCGCGTGCAATAGGTATACACTTGATTTTGGCTACACAAAGGCCGAGCGTAAACGTGATTACAGGTATGATCAAGGCGAACTTCCCGGCGCGTATTGCTTTTAGGGTGAGTTCGAAGATCGATTCACGTACCATTTTGGATGCGAATGGGGCGGATCAGCTGATTGGTAGGGGAGATTTATTGTACAGCGGAGGGAATGAGATCATCCGTTTGCAATGTCCGTTCGTAGACACACCAGAAGTGGAGCGTATCGTTGATTTTATCGGCGAGCAGCGTGCTTTCCCAACGGCGTATGTGTTGCCTGAGGTAAAGGAAGAGGGGGGTGTATTGAGTGGCGATGGTCTGGATTCGGGCGATTGGGATCCGATGTTTGAGGATGCGGCGCGTGTTGTGGTCTTGAACCAAGTGGGCAGTACGAGTATGATACAGCGCAAATTGAAGATTGGTTATAACCGGGCGGGGCGTTTGATGGACCAGTTGGAAGACGCCGGAATTGTGGGCGGAAACAATGGCAGCAAGGCCCGTCAAGTTTTGATTACCGACGAGCATAGTTTAGGCCAATTTTTGAGTAATTTGCGTTGATTTTTAAAATGATGATAAATAAGGGAATTTTGGGATTGAAAAAGAAAGTAGGCGCGCGTAGTTATGTGGGCGTTTTATACGTTGGATTGGTTTTTTTGCTGGGGCAATCGTTTACGTTGCAGGCACAGAACGATCCAAAGGCGGAGGCCATCATCAAGAAGGTGGCGGCGGTTTATCAATCTTACACTACGATTAAGGCATCGTTCACATTAACAACCACGCCAGTGAGCGGCAGGGCATCGGTTGAAAAGGGGAGTGTTTGGTTGAAGGGAAAGAAGTTTCGATTGGATTACGCTTCGCAGGAGATTTATTGCAATTCTCTATTTACCTGGACCTACAGCAAGAACGATGCTGAGGTGACGAAGGAGAATTTCAAGTTGAAGGACAATAGCATCACGCCGAACGAGATTTTTACGATTTACAACAAGGGGTTTAAGAGTAAGTATGAAGGTCCGATCGTACGCAATGGAAAGAATTACGATGTGATTCAGTTGGTGCCTAAGAATGCAGCGAATTACAGCTATGTGAAGTTAGAGATTGATAAGGCGACGAATAAGATTCAGCGGGTAATTCAGCATTACAAGAATGGAACTGAGGTTGCGATTGAGGTGACTTCTTTGGTGCCGAATACGCCCTTGGTTGATACTTTCTTTGAATGGAATGCTGCGGCGCATGCGGATGTGGCGATTGTTGATTTGACAAAGAAGCGGAAGCCGTAGTTGTTAGCTATTTAGATTTGTGTTTAAATATAAAGGGCCGCTATTGCGGCCCTTTTCAATGGATGTATTGATTGTGTTTATTAAGCAGGCATTCTACCCAACACTTCAGCCATTTTCTGACCTATTTCTGCGGGAGATGCTACTACGTGTATACCACACTCGGCCATGATGGCCATTTTTGCGGCAGCGGTATCGTCTTTTCCACCTACAATGGCTCCGGCGTGACCCATTCTACGGCCTGCTGGTGCGGTTTGTCCGGCGATGAATCCAACCACAGGCTTAGTTCCGAATTCTTTGATCCAACGGGCTGCTTCGGCTTCCATACCACCACCGATTTCACCAATCATTACGATACCTTCAGTTTCGGGATCGTTCATGAACAATTCTACGGCTTCTTTGGTGGTTGTTCCAATGATAGGGTCTCCACCAATTCCAATGGCGGTACTTTGACCCAATCCCAATTTAGTCAACTGATCTACAGCTTCATAGGTAAGGGTTCCTGATTTAGAAACCACACCGATTGAACCTTTTTTGAAAATGAACCCGGGCATGATACCAATTTTGGCCTCGCCTGGAGTGATGATACCAGGGCAGTTTGGACCGATTAAGGTACAGCTGAATCCTTTGATGTATTCACGCACTTTCACCATGTCTTTGGTTGGGATGCCTTCGGTAATGCAAACAATCACTTTGATTCCGGCTTCGGCTGATTCCATGATGGCGTCTGCGGCGAATGCGGGTGGAACAAAAATGATACTGGTATTGGCGGCTGCTTCGCGAACTGCATCTTGTACACTATTGAAAACAGGACGGTCGAGGTGAGTACTTCCTCCTTTGCCAGGCGTAACGCCACCCACGACGTTGGTACCATATTCAATCATTTGTTGGGCGTGGAAGGTGCCTTCGTTGCCAGTGAAACCTTGTACGATTACGCGTGAATCTTTGTTAACCAGTATACTCATAGTTTTATTGCTGCGCGAAAATAATACAGAAGCCCCCAAATTCAATAAGGGCGTGTGATTATTTCTCGATGGCCGCAACTAATTCAGGCGCCAATGGTTTTACACCAGAAGGGTAGTAGGCGACAAGTTGACCTTGCTCGTTGATCAAGAATTTGTTGAAATTCCAACCCACAGTGGCATCAAGTGCGCCGTTTTCTGACTTGTTAGAAAGCCAGCGATACAATGGATGTTGTTTGTTGCCTTTGACATCTAATTTTTCTGAAATAGGGAAAGTTACGCCGTAGTTTTTTTGACAAAACGAAGCGATTTCTGCTGCTGCGCCTGGCTCTTGATCCATGAATTGGTTACAAGGACAGCCGATGATGATGAGTTTATCGGCGAATTTCTCTGAAAGTTGCTGCAATTCCGCGTATTGGGGTGTGTAACCACATTTAGAGGCTGTATTTACGATTAGGATTTTCTTTCCTTTGTACTGAGAAAGATTGATTAAACTGGTACCATCCAAGGATTGTAGTTGGATGTCGTAGATGCTTTTTGCAGTGGCTGCACTTTGACTGGGGTCGATAGTTTTGGTTTTGCCAAATACGCAAGCAGTAATTAATGAGCCAATGGCGGCGGCAACGGAGGCAATTCTTAGGATTCTCATGGTGGAGTAACAAAGTAAAGGCAACTTTAGTTTTTTTGGTTATTTTCGTGGAATGCGATTGAATTTTTCTCACAGTTGGGTATTTTCTTTGGGTTTGTTGTTTGCGGGCATGTTGGGATTGGTTGCGTGTAGCGAGGAATTGCCGCCAGTGATCATGACAGCCGAAGAAAAGCCTTTGTTGGATACATTTTACTTAGGCAGTGTGCCATCGGCAGCGGTGAAAAAAGTTTTGTTGTTTGACGTTACGGGTGTTCGGTGCAACAACTGTCCTAAGGCGGCAGTATTGGCTAAAAACTTGGCATCGAGCAATTCGGGTCGGCTTGAAGTGGTGGCTTTGTATCCCAAAACGCCCATGAGTTTGACCTTCCCTTGGGCCGGTTACGATACCATGAGCACATCAGAGGCAGAAATTATTGCCACTGCCATGGGGGGAATCACTTCCTTGCCTTTGGGTGCGGTGGATCAGGTGGCGTTCAATGGAAGTAAGTTGTTGAATACCAGCGATTGGGGTGCGGCTGTAACTGCACAATTGGCTAAAACATCACCCATCAATATCACCTTGAATAGCACCTGGAAAACGGCTGATGGCAAGGCGAGGGTAGAAATTAAGGCGGTTGCCAATACAGCGTTAACAGCCAATTACAAGTGGGTGGTTGCAATTACCGAAAGTGGGGTAAAAAGTAAGCAATCGGATCAAGACGCACCAGGTGGAATGGTGGATGACTACGACCATGAACACGCTTTGCGCGGTGTGGTGGGTTCAACGTTGGGGAGCGACATTAATACGACTGCAGTTTCCGCGGGATATGTAAGAGAAAAACAATTTTACGTAGTTCCCAAAGCCAAGTGGAATGCAGCCAATTGCGATGTTGTGGTTTGGGTGTACAATGCCGATACCAAAGAAGTGGTGCAAGTGGAAAAAGTGGCTCTCAAATAAGTTGATGCCCGGTTAATAGGCGTTTCGAAATGACAACCCCCGCTTGGATAGGAGCAAAACAAAGATTCAAGCAGTATTTGCAGTTGGAGCGTTCACTGTCGTTGAACAGCGTTGAAGCCTACATCGCTGATTTAGATAAGTTTGAGTTATGGAGTATTGCTCAGGGGTGGAGCGGTCCGTTAGACATGGATCAACAACGCATTCAGAAATTTCCGGAATGGGTTTCCGACTTGGGATTTCAGGCCACGTCTCAGGCCAGAATCATCAGTGGGGTTCGTTCTTTTTATAAATTTTTGGTGATGGAAGACAGCTTGGCAGAGAGTCCGGCTGATTTTTTGGAGCCTCCGAAAACGGGTAGGAAATTGCCGGTGGTGTTGAGCGAAGAGGAGATTGATGCGATGATTGCCGCGGTAGATCGAAGTACGGCGGAAGGTGAGCGCGATGTGGCTATGCTGGAAACATTGTATAGCTGTGGTTTGCGGGTGAGCGAGTTGGTGGGTTTGAGAATGACGCAAGTTCACGCCACGGAGGGTTTTGTGCAGGTGGTTGGAAAAGGGAATAAGGAACGCTTGGTGCCGATGGGCGGTCGGGCGTTAAAGCACATTCGATTATACGTGGATCAGGTGAGGGTTCATTTGAATATTCAACCAGGCGCTAGGGATATTGTGTTTTTGAGCAAGCGGGGTGGACCGGTAAGCAGGCAGTCGGTGTTTTTATTAATCAAGGCCTTGGCATTGAAGGCTGGGGTGAGGAAGAATATTTCGCCGCATACTTTCCGACATAGTTTTGCGACGCATTTGGTGGAAGCTGGAGCGGATTTACGCGCGGTTCAAGAAATGCTGGGGCACGAGAGTATCACTACTACAGAGATTTATACGCATTTAGACCGTAACTATTTGGCGGATACGTTGTTGAAGTATCACCCGCGAAGCGGATGACGTTAATGCCAGGGATTGTTGGATATGGGGTATTTAGTGACGAAATAACTTTAGAAGATTATTTTCACAAGCGGGCATCAACCAATTCTCTAGGCAGAGTTGATTTAAGGTCGAAAATGACACTATTGACATTTGATTTTAGCGCATTGAAATCCAAATTCAAGAACTGATCATGAGCAACAGTTAATAAAATGGCGTCGTAAGTTTTTAGTTGGTTAACTGGTTGGATCTTGTGGAGATTATACACTTGCTCTGCATTGGCATTTGGATCAAATACATCCACAATCATACCCAATGCAATGAGTTCGTCGTACACTTCGAAAACTTTAGAATTGCGAATGTCCGTACAATTTTCTTTAAATGTGAGACCCAAAATTAGGACATGTGATCCGCTGATGGACAGATTCTTCGACACCATCAATTTTAACAATTTATTCGCCACAAAAATCGCCATGTTGTCATTGACTTTTCGGCCACTCAGAATCACCTGTGGTGTGTGGCCAAGTTTTTCCGCTTCGTAAGCCAGATAATAGGGGTCAACTCCAATACAGTGGCCACCTACGAGTCCTGGTTTAAAATGTAGAAAATTCCATTTAGTTTGAGCTGCTTCAAGGACGTCGGCCGTATCGATGTCCATCAAATCAAAGATGAGGGCGAGTTCATTTACAAATGAGATATTAACATCGCGTTGAGCATTCTCAATGGCTTTACACGCTTCTGCAACTTTGATGCTTTTTGCCTTAAAGGTGCCTGCGTCGATAATAGATGAATACAATTGATCAACTATTTCAGCAATCTCAGGGGTAGATCCGGAAGTTACTTTTTTTATAGTCGTTAGCGTATTTACGCGATCGCCTGGATTGATACGTTCCGGAGAGTAGCCACAGAAGAAATCAATGTTGTATTTGAGTCCGGATGTTGACTCCAGTATTGGAACGCAATCATGTTCTGTACAACCAGGGTAAACAGTGGATTCATAAATAACGATATTTCCTGGACTGATCATCGCACCCAACATTTTTGTTGCCTCCAATAAAAAAGTTAGGTCGGGCAATTTTTGCTGATCTACAGGGGTGGGCACGGTGACAATGTATATATCACTGTTTTGTATTCGACTACTATCGTCGGTCAATGCTAGTGAAAATGAATTAGAGATTGCAGAAACGAGTTCGTTGTGATGTACTTCTTTTGTGACGTCAGTTCCGTTATTGAGTTCTGCTATTCTTTTCGAATTCACATCAAAGCCAATGGTAGAATATTTTTTTGCAAAGGCCAAGGTTAGGGGCAAGCCTACATAACCAAGTCCAATCACTGCTATTTTTTTATTTGTTATTGACATGGATTACCAGGGTTTAGGGTCTTGCCATTGTTGCCATGTTTTTTTGCCACGTGTGAAGTATCCTGAAACGATGGAATGGTTCAAAGTGCCGGGCAATTCGGCCAAAGGTTTGGCTCCCGCAGTGGCGGGAAATTGGGATTTGATGCGGTCGAATTCGCGGTGGGCTTTTATTATTTGCGGAATGTGTGTCCACTTTCCTTGCAGGAAAAAGAAAACACCGGCAAGTCCATCGAGTAGTTTGCGGGCTAAGATGCGCCCTGACTTTTCTGATGGATGCAAATTTTTGTGCAGCATCAACAAGTTGTTGCGGAAATTCAAAAATGTTTTACGCGGGCTTTGGTTGGAGAGGGTAGCGCCGCCGATGTGAAAAACGCGGGAATCTGGGCATGACCAGATGCTGTAACCCATGAGTTGGAGTCGCCAACACAAATCAATTTCTTCCATGTGGGCGAAGAAGGCCAAATCCAAGCCGGTGGCTCGTTCCCAGGCTTCGCGTTTGATGAATAACGCCGCGCCGGAAGCCCAAAAAATTGGCATCGGGTTGTTGTATTGACCTTGGTTGGTTTCGACGTTGCCGAAAATCCGACCCCGACAAAACGGATAACCGTATTTGTCGATGAATCCGCCGGCCGCGCCGGCGTATTCGAATTTGTTGCGCTTATAATAGTCGATGAGGTGCGGCTGCGCCGCCCCCAAATCCGGATGTCGCGCAACCAATTCCAGCAATGGCGATAGCCATTGCTCATCGGGTTCTGCATCGGAATTCAACAAAACAAAATAATCCTCGGTGCACTGCTTTAATGCCTCGTTGTATCCGCCTGCGTAACCGGTATTTTCGGAAAGCTGAATGAAACGAATTTCTGGGTAATGGCCCAACATAAACTCAGCACTTCCGTCGGTGGAGGCATTATCAACCACTGTAATGGTCGCCCCGGGATACTGACTGTTCCGAATCACAATCGGCAAACACTGTTGCAACAGGTTGCGGGTATTATAATTCAGGACAACGATATTTATGGTTGGGGATGGCAAATTGGGAGTTATTTTATTTCGGAGGGCTTGGTGCAAATGTAATAGATCGCGCGCCTTGAATTTATGCGTCAGCCGCAGCGGAACTTTTTCCACCGGCGGCCGCTGAAACGCCTTTGAAATTGTGAAAAACAAACTGAGGCTCTGGCGCTGCCATCAAAAAGACGCAACAACGAGATTTTGGATTGCCGTAAGTCTTCAAAAAAGCACCCAATCGCTCCTTCTGCAAAATGCCCAATTCCAAAAATCGCTCTATCGTGGTAGCATTGATCGAATAGGGAAATCCGAATTCGTCGCGGTCCACAATCATTTCGCCAATCTTCGCCTGCTCCTGATGCGCCACGTACAAAGGATGCTCCGTGAAGCCGCCATCGACCATGTCGGTGCTCACCTCCAACAAAAAATCGTTCAATTCGCCCAATTGGGCCTCCAAAGATTTTAACTGGGATTCTACTACGGGGTCTGACATGTTTCTGGGTTCAATTTGCGGGTTAGATGATTTTGATTTGATGATTAATGTTGAACGATAAACTTAGAAGTGATATTGCGTGATTTTTCGCCGTCGAATTGCAAAAAGTATGTGCCGTTGGGCAAATTCGCTGTTGGGATTGAGTTTGAATCGCTATCGCCGTTGCTGGAGCCTCGGCCGTTGCTCGAACCGCTGCCGCTGCCGCCACCAAAACTGCCCTCCAAAACCACCGCCCCCTGTAAATTATACACTCGGTAACTGCGGCTCACGAGAGAAATCGAACTGCGAACAGAAATCGAACTGCTGCTGGGGTTGGGGTACAATTTAATCGAACTGCCTCGCGACAAACCGGAAACCGAAACCGGCGCTTCCATGTAAACCAATGGCAAAGCAAACATCCCTCGGCCATGGGTGATTACAAACAAAGTGCGATCGTCGCGCATCTTGATTTCGTGAACGGCGACATTCGGAACGCGGTAATCCTTGCTCCACGTTTTGCCACTGTCGATGCTGTAATACAAACCAAAATCGGTTCCCGCAAAAAAGACTTCGTCCGGACGGTAAGGATCCACCGCCATCATATTTACTGGTAAACCCGGAGGCAAATCGCCCGAAATGTTCTTCCAAACGGGTTTGTTGGTGACGCTGTCCAACCCGGTCACCTTCCACGCGCGAGGCTGGTTGCTGATGTTCGAAAACGCCACATACAACACATAAGGATTTTTTGGATGAACCGTCATTCCCTTGATTAAATCGTTGGTTACGGCCGAAGGAACACTGGAATTGTAATTGACTTCCTTGCCCGGAATCGCAGTCGCCGCATGTTCAATTTTGTATAGCTGCGCCGCCGTTCCGCCGAAATAAACGACCGGATTTTCTTGTCGGCTGATGCCAATCGCCTTAATTCCCGCCCTCAAGCTGGTTGTCATCTGGTCCCAAGTGAAACCCATATCCATCGTGCGATAGAGGTATTTGTTGGTGCGATAAAAAACCATGTTTTGGTCGGACAGATTCATTTCGTAAAGGTTGATAAAATCCACGCCATCGGTTGTAAAACGAGGGTCGACGATATTTTTTGTATTGCCCGGAATGTCGGCGCTGAAGTCGTACATTACATGGATCGCAGCATTTTGATAACTCATATAGGCGATGCTTCCATCTTGCTGACCAATATTGCAATAAGCGCCATCACCGCCAAAGAATCGCTGACTCACGAGTGGCTTTTCCGCGACTTGTGTGCCATTGTCTTGAGCCCCTGAAATGCCAACCATCCCGGTGGGGCCGTAGCCGCCGCAATAGAACTGGGTCACGCGATAACCGTTGTTGAGATTGGCCGCAACGGCAGTGGATGCCCATTTATATCGATATACGCCGCCATCGCCACCCATAAGGAATTCGGTGGTTGTTTTGGGCAAAAACGCATAAGAATGGTGGTCGGAATGACCAATTTCGAGCGGGGTCCACGAGGTTCCACCGTTGCTGGTTCTGCAGATATCACGTCCGCCCACTACCACGCGGTTGGTGTCGGTTGGATGCGCACCCATCACCATGCAATAGGCCTGATAACCGGGTCCGGCTGCGGTGGGAGCGGTTTTGGCTTTCCAGGTATTTCCGCCATCGCTGCTCTTGAAGAAGGCCACGGGCGCGGCATCGAAAGCGAAGCCTTCGAACACGGCGAAGACCACATTTGGGAATTTTTGACAGTAGTCTAATTTTATCGTTCTGTAGGTTCCGGCATTGGGAGCGCTCGGGAAAGTGAGTGTTTTGAAGGTACCGGGTTTTCCGTTGGAGTCGGATGCCACAACGAGGTTGGATTGCATGGTAGCCATCACGCGTCCGTTGGGGAGACAAACCACATCGGTGACTTGTTTGTTGCCGCCGTTGTAAGCAATGGACCAGGTTGCGCCGCCGTCGGTTGAGCGATATAGGCCATAACTATTGGTACCAACGAATATCGTTTGGGAGTCGATTTCTGAATGTTCGATGTCCCATATCGCATTGAAACCGTTGAGTTTTACTGTAGAGGGGAGTTGGTTGAAGGTCTTGCCACCGTCGGTTGATTTGAAAACGCCTTCGCCATCTACGTCGGCCGAATTGGCTCTGCTTTCGCCGGTTCCGTAATAGACTTCGTTGTGGTTATATGGGTTGGAGGTAAGGGCGGATGGCATCATAGAAACTTCGTGTTCGTTGATGGGTTTCCAGCTTGTGCCGCCGTTTTCACTGCGCCAGAGTCCGCCTGATATGGCACCGGCGAGGATAATTTTTTCGTTTCGGGGATCGACCCACAGCGCGCGGGTTCTGCCGGCTACATTGTTGGGTCCGAGTTCAATCACGGTGTCGATGGGGCTGTCGCCAGCACGACGGTCGAGTTTTTTTGCATCGTATTGCGCCCATTGCGAGCGAAGGAAGGGGGGTATTTGGCCGTTGGCGTCTTTTTTTTCTTGGAACCATTGTTCGTAGTAGCCGGGGTGTTGTTTGTTTTCTTCGTTTTGGCTGTGATTGCGGGAAGCTTTTGGATCGAGCAACAGTATGCAGTTCAGGGCGAAGAGGGCCGTGAGTGGGAATATGAGGCGGAGGGATTTGCGCGCGGATTTCAACATCATAAATTACAAATATACTATCGGGGGCGGAGGGTTTGCGGAATTCGCAGGATTATTGGTAAAAGTTATATTGGGGGAGTTTGAATTGGATTTTGGTGGGTGTAAACTTTGGAATGTTTGATTACATTTGAATATGATGAAG
>Ga0078894_10004112_pt1 | contig 11095 bp, 10 predicted proteins | sample LauGreSu1BDMLBSD_2_FD_67506 | JGI IMG/M metagenome (GOLD analysis project Ga0078894, IMG submission 67506) | Freshwater lake microbial communities from Lake Michigan, USA - Su13.BD.MLB.SD (version 4) (version 4) | ecosystem: Environmental > Aquatic > Freshwater > Lake | place: Lake Michigan... | reverse complement strand
CAGCGGGGGAGGGAGTTCCAGTGCTTCGGCGGCGGTGGCATTTGCCGGCGCAGCCGACCTCGACTGTGACGTACTGGTGCTTGGCAGCGGCCCCGGCGGCTATTCGGCGGCCTTCCGCGCTGCCGACCTGGGCCTGAAAGTGGTGATGGTCGAGCGTTATGCCGACTTGGGTGGCGTCTGCCTGAACGTGGGCTGCATCCCGTCCAAAGCCCTGCTGCATGTGGCGGCGGTGATGGACGAAGTCAGCCATATGGCCGAGCTGGGCGTCAGCTTTGGCGCGCCGCAGCTCGACATCGACAAGCTGCGTACGCACAAGGACAAGGTGGTCGGCAAGCTGGTGGGCGGCGTGGGCAGCATGGCCAAGATGCGCAAGGTCACTGTGCTGCGCGGCTACGGCGCCTTTGTCGGTCCTAACCATTTGCAGGTCGAAGAAACCACCGGATCGGCGCAAGAAAAAACCGGCGCCAATAAAGTGGTGGCTTTTAAACAAGCCATCATCGCCGCTGGCAGCCAGGCGGTGCGCCTGCCCTTCATGCCCGAAGACCCTCGCGTGGTGGACTCCACCGGCGCGCTGGCCTTGAGCAGCGTACCCAAGAAAATGCTCATCGTTGGTGGCGGCATCATCGGCCTGGAAATGGGCACGGTCTACAGCACCCTGGGCGCGCGCCTGGACGTGGTCGAGATGATGGACGGTCTGATGCAAGGGGCCGACCGCGATCTGGTCAAGGTTTGGGAAAAGGTCAACAAGCACCGCTTTGACCGCATCATGCTCAAGACCAAGACCGTGGGTGCCAAGGCCACGCCCGAAGGCATACAGGTGCAATTTGAAGGCCTGGACGGCAGCAAGAGCGAAGGCACTTACGATCTGGTCTTGCAGGCCGTGGGCCGCACGCCCAATGGCAAGAAGATCGCCGCTGACAAAGCCGGCGTGTCCGTCACCGAGCGCGGCTTCATCAACGTCGATATCCAGATGCGCACCAACGTGCCGCACATCTTCGCCATTGGCGACATCGTGGGCCAACCCATGCTGGCGCACAAGGCGGTGCACGAAGCGCATGTGGCCGCCGAGGTGATCGCCGGTGAGTTGCAAGGCAACAAGGAACTGGCCGCCAGCGCCTTCAACGCCCGCGTGATCCCCAGCGTGGCCTACACCGACCCCGAAATTGCTTGGGTGGGCCTGACTGAAGACCAGGCCAAGGCCCAAGGCATCAAAGTCAAAAAAGGCCTCTTCCCCTGGGCCGCCTCGGGCCGCGCCAGCGCCAACGGCCGCACCGAGGGCTTTACCAAGCTCTTGTTCGACGACAGCCCCGAGGCCCACGGCCACGGCAAGATCCTGGGCGGCGGCATCGTCGGCCCCAACGCGGGCGACATGCTCGGCGAGATTGCTCTGGCCATAGAAATGGGTGCCGATGCGGTCGACATCGGCAAAACCATACACCCGCACCCCACCCTGGGCGAGAGCATAGGCATGGCGGCCGAAGTGGCGCATGGCAGCTGCACGGACTTGCCGCCTGCGCGCAAGTAGCACGGCCTTCCGGTCGCCCTGAAAAAGCCCGGTCTGGCAACGGATCGGACTTTGCGCTTTTTGTGAGCAGTCCAGGCTGACCCTGGCTTCCTTCCTTAAGGAAGTAAGTCCAAGTTGAAGGTTAATCGATTTCTTTGCTTGTGAGAGATCGAGCAGCGCTGGAACACGGCTCCACAGGGCCTGGGGTGGGCAATGACACAACAGGCATCAGCGCGTATGCGATTCGCGGTAGGGCACGGTGCCGCGGGCAAGCATCTGATAGCCGCTGATGCCCCAATCACTGCGGTAGCGATGCACGATCAATTCACCCCAGACCCAGACCACATCCATGGTCTGCAAGCGCGCTGGTTTGTCCAGACGCACCAAAACGATCTGATTGGCCGGAGGCGGCGGCGAATGAATGCACGCGCCAAAGTAAGGCACCAAAAGAAACTCGCGGATGGCGCCTTGCGAATACTCCAGAGGCACCACATACCCAGGCAGCCGCACCTTGGTTCCCTGCAGATCCTGGCGTACGGGCGCACTTTCCCAAATCTCCCGCAGCTTGAGCGAGGCCTGCATTTCATCGGCACTGCCTTCGCCAACGGCCCGCGGGTCCAGGCCGGCCTGTTTCAGCGCAGCCATGGGGTCCCAACCCAGTGGCATAAGGTCTTCCCAACGCAAAGTGCGATGCCCAGACGCCCAGGACTGCGAGAGCACTGAAAACGCAGCGACTGACAGCGGGACGCCGCAGGCGGCGCGCAAAAAACAGCGACGGTTCGCATTCATGGGCAGATTCTCCAAGCTTCAAGTCGGGGGCTGCAAGCCGTCCAGCAAGGACAGGCGGTAGGCCCGCCATCCCGGCAGCACGGAGGCCAGGCAACCGGCACAAAAAATAGCGCCTGCAAGCGCTGTTTCAGGCCAGCCCCAGGACAAGCGCAATTCCAGCCCAAACGCCCACTGCAGCCAAGGTCCGAGCACCACGATGACCAAAATCCACAGAAGGATTCCCAAAAAAGCGCCGATCGAAGTCAGCAGCCCTCCCTCAAGCACCAGCAAAGCGAACACACGCTGCGGACTTGCCCCCACGGCTCGCAGCACAGCCAACTCGCGGCGCCGCTGCTCGAGCCCGGTGATCACCACAGCCACAAGTCCCGTCAGGCTGACTGCGGCAACCAGCGCGCTCATGAGCATCAGCACGCGCTCGCTCAGCCCAACGGCCTGCCACAGTTCGTCAAGCGCCACACCGGGCAGCACCGCCATGAGCGGCTCACTGGCATATTGGCCCACACTCCTTTGCAGGCCGAAAACGGCCGCACGGGACTTCAGACCTACCAGCAAGGCCGTGACCGAGCGTGGCGTGAGGTCCTGCTGCAGTGCTTGTCCAGCTGTCACCGACAGACCCGAAATCCTTGCGCCGGCCACCCAGTCAAGGTGAATGGCCTCCATGCCGTCCAAACCAATGTGTACCGACCGATCCACTGGAGTGCCGGTGCGCGCGAGGATACCGACCACCTCAAAAGGTTTGTCGTCATGCTCATTGGCGCTGAACTCCCCGCTGCCATGACTAAGCGTGATGCGTTGGCCCAGGCGATAGCCCAGGCGTTCGGCCACCTCGGCGCCGAGCACCGTGTCGAATACGCCGGTGAAGGCACGACCTTGGTCCAGCACCAGCCCTTGACGCTCGCCATAACGGAAATGCGCAAAGTAGGCCTGCGTGGTTCCGACCACAGGAAAACCCCTGTGCGAGTCGCCAAGTGAGATGGGAATCGTCCAGGCCACACTCGGGTCGGAAGCAATCGCTTGCGCGCTGCTCCATCGGATGTTTTGAGTGGCGTTACCGATTCTGAATACCGAGTACAGCAGCAGTTGAACGCTGCCCGTGCGCGCACCTACGATCAAGTCTGTCCCAGAAACCGACTGGGAAAACTGCTGGCGTACGTCCTGCCGCAACCGCTCCAGGCCCAACAGCAAGAAGGTGGATAAAGCCACCGACAGCGCCACAATGGTCAGGCCAAAACGTCGGCTCCAGGCGCTCTTGCAGGCGAGCGCAAAAAGACTGAGCGCGCCCGTGTTCATGCGCCCGCTTCCTTTGCGCCGGGTGCATCGAGCACCAGCATCTGGTCAAAATGTCGCGATAGCCGTTCATCGTGGGTGACAAACAGCAAGGAGCTGCCGGCGGCCTCGCACTGTGCTAGGAGCAGCTGCATGAAAGCGTCGCGTCGAGCTTCGTCGAGCGAGGAGGTGGGCTCGTCGGCCATCACCAGGGCGGGGCTGCCGATAAGCGCGCGTGCCGCTGCCACACGCTGCTGCTGCCCCACTGACAATTGGCGGGCAGGTCGCGTCCACAACGGGGTGGCCAAGTCGAGCGCGGCCAGCAGCCGTCGGGCTTCCTGCGCCGGATCCCCAGCGGCCTGGGCGCGCTCTGACGAAAAACGGCAGGGCAGCAGCACGTTGTCGAGCGCGCTCAGGTAAGGCAAGAGGTTGAACTGCTGAAAGATGTAACCGATAGAGCGGGCCCGTAAGGCATCGCGTTGGCCGGGGGCGAGCCCCCTCCAGTCCTGGCCCTGCAGGAGCACATGGCCCGAAGAGGGCATGAGTACGCCAGCGGCAATCGACAGCAAGGTGCTCTTACCGCTGCCGCTGGAGCCGCGCAACAGCAGGCGCTGGCCGGGCTGCAGTCGCAGCGCATCGACGGACAAGGCGCAATGTGCCGCCCCTGGCCAGCAGTGGCGCAGCTCGCGCAACTCCAAAACGGGTGATGGGACAGGAGCAAGCAAGGTCATGCCGCTAAGCTTACCTGCCCAGCACGAGCGTACGCGTCAAAGGCCTTAGGGTGACTCGGGATTGGCCACGGGGTCCAGCCACCTGCGCCTGCACCTTGCGCGTGCGAGGGTAGCGCTCAAAGAGCGTCACGCTGGCGCTGGCCAACAGTTCAGGCCGTGCGCAGCGCCAGTGGTATTGGCCGAGCAACTCCGCATGGCCGCTGCGGGCAGCCTGCGTCTGGCCCTGCAGCACCTCGGCCTGTATTTGCACCGACTGCAGCTCGCAGGCGGCTGCCGCGTCTGGTTGAATCACGGCGTGCGGTTGCTGCAAATGCGCCAGCAAGTCGCTGGCGGCCTGACGTTCAGTGGCCGTTCGTGGAGCGCGCTCAAAACCCAGCAAGCTCTCCAGGGGAGCACGCATTTGCATCGACAGCAGCCCTGCGTCCACGGCCACATCGATGTAAACCACGCCGTGCTCATGCGGACCGGCCCAGGCCATGGGCCCGGCCAGCGCCGCCAAGCCGGCGGCCAGCATCCGCAGGCGGACGACACAGCGAACGAATGAGGCATGCAAGTGGTGCATAGGGCAAGCTCCATGCAGACAAGTTGGGGTTGGATCAGCGGGTAGCCCGCAAGGTATCGGTGAGTGTCACCAGGTTGTGCTCGAGCAGACGCAGGTAGGTGTCGGCCCGCCCGCCCGGGTGCGAAAGTGCATCGGAGTAGAGCACCCCGCCCACGCGTGCGCCAGATTCCTGGGCGATACGCTCGACCAAGCGTGGATCACTGATGTTCTCCACAAACAGCGCCCGCACGCGCTGCTCGCGTACCTGGCGAATCAGACGCCCCACAGCGGCGGCCGAAGGTTCGCTCGCAGTAGTCCAGCCTTGTGGGGCGAGAAAGTCGATGCCGAAAGCCTCGCCAAGGTAGCCAAAGGCGTCATGCGATACCAACACGCGCCGCTGATCACGTGGTACCTGCGACAGGCGCGCACGCAGCTGCCCCTCGAGCGCATTCATGCGCAGCACGTAGTCGCTTTGGCGTGCCGCGATCTCTTGTGAGTGTTGCGGCCAGCGCTCGGTCAAAGCCTGGGAGATGTTGTCCACGTAGCGGCGCGCATGACCGGGGTGGTGCCAGGCGTGGGGATCCACCTCGGAGTGGCTGTGCTTGTGACCATGACTGTGGCTACCAAGACCGCTTTGGTGCGCACCCGAGCGCCTTGGCTCCATGCCGCGGCTGGCCACCACGGGCGCGCCAGCGTGGCCGGAGACTCGAATCAGACGGTCCATCCAGCCCTCAAAGCCAAGGCCGTTGACCAGCACCATGCGGGCCTGCGATAGACGGCGGGCATCGGTTGGCGTGGGCTTGTACACATGGGCGTCCGCGTCAGGGCCGACCAGCGAGGCGACCCGCACGCCGGTGGGTGCCAATTCACGCGCCATATCGGCCAAAATGGAAAAACTGGCCACCACCTGCGGCTCGGAGGCGCGGGCCAACCCACCGCTGCACATTCCCGCAGCGCCCCACATCCAATGGCGGCGCGACAGCAAGACTGTGTGAAAGCTGGCCATGAAAATGATCCGGGTGAATCAGCGAATTGGACGGGTCTGACGGTGCCATCTGCGCGCAAGAATGCCCCCGCGCGGCCCCAGCGTCACAGAAACGATGTAACACAGGCCGCAGATGAGTACGATACACGGCCCCGAAGGTAGCTCGGCATGAAAACTCAGCAGCAGGCCAATTGCACCTGAAGAAGACCCCAGGCAAGCCGCCAGCATGGCCATGCGTGGCAGGTCGGCCACCCAAAATCTCGCGGCTGCGGCAGGCAGCATCATCAGACCCACGGCCATGAGTGTGCCCAAGGCATGGAAGGCGCTCACCAGGTTAGCCACCAAGAGCATCAGGAACGCCAAATGCACCAACGCGCCGGAGCCGCTCACCTGACGTAAAAACGCGGGATCGCAGCTTTCGAGCACCAGCGGACGGTAAATCGCCGCCAGGACCAGCAAGGTCAAGCCGCTGACGGCGGCCATCTGCAAAAGCGCCGCATCATCAACGGCCAGTACGCTGCCAAAGAGCAAATGCATCAGGTCCATCTGGCTTGCGCGCAGCGAGACCAGCAACACGCCCAAGGCCAGGGCGATCAGATAAATGGCGGCGAAACTGGCATCCTCGCGCTGTGGCGTGCTGCGGGTGACCAGTCCCGCAGCCACTGCCACCATCAGCGCCGCGACAAAACCACCCAGACTCATGGCTGGTAGCCAGAAGCCGGCCAGCACAAAACCAACGGCCGCACCGGGCAGCACAGCATGCGCCATCGCATCGCCCACCAGGCTCATGCGGCGCAATACCAAAAGACAACCCATGGGCGCCGCACCGAGTGACAGCGCTAGCGTGCCAACGAGCGCACGTCGCATAAACGCGAACTCGGCAAAGGGCTCAAACCAAGCGGTCATGAGGGAAACTTCCTTTCCGGACCGGCAGCCGGTGGCGCATCTTTAGCCTCAGACCCAGGCCCAAATTCATTCCAGGACTGAACCCTCTTGCCCGCGCGCTCCAGGTTCGCCGCCGTCAGGACCTGGCCCACAGGCCCCCAGGCGATGAGCTCGCGCGCCAGCATCAAGGCCTCGTCAAAGCAACGCAGCGCATGCTCCAGTTCGTGCAACACTGCAATGACGGTGCGCCCCTGGGCGCGCCAGTGCGGCAGCAAGTCCAACAGGTCGCAGGTGGTGCGGGCGTCGACCGCGTTGAAGGGCTCGTCCAAGAGCATCAAGTCGGCGTTCTGAAGCATCAGGCGAGCGAACCGGGCCCGTTGGCGCTGGCCCACCGACAACTCGCCGACCAGCCGGCTCTGCATACCACCGAGCCCCGTTGTGACCAGCGCCTCGTGCAGCAAATCCCTCTCCTGTCGGCCGAGGCCACCCCACCAGCCGATGCGAGACCACAGGCCCATCGCCACGAACTCACCCAGTCGAATCGGGAACTGAAGGTCCATTTCATCGGCTTGCGGCAGGTACGCCAGGCGTTGGGGCAAGCGACGTTCGATCCGCCCGGTGACCTGAACACGCCCCCCCGCCAAAGCCGCTAGCAGCGAACTCTTTCCCGCGCCGTTGGGTCCAACGATGGCCGTCAGACCTGCGGTACGAAAAACCCCGCTTAGGCGATGAACCACGGGATGACCGTGCCAGGAGACCGTCAGCTCGTGCAGCCTGAGGACGGGCCGCCTGGCGCTTGCTGCAAACCTCATGACAGGGCCTAAGCTACAGCCAGCCAGAGAAAACCGAGGGCAATACACACCCAGGCCAGGCGCACCCAAACAGCCATCAGCATGGCCACACTACACCATCCCACTGACCATGGGCGCGGCGACACGGTTGCCGCGGACCAGCGCTAGGTAGGGGACGCGCAACGGTCCGAGGAGGCGGTCAAGCTTGCACAGATTGCACATTGACCATAAAGCGTCAAATCGTGATGCCGCACCTGAAACCCCGCCGGCAGCAGGCCGCTCAGATCGCCAGGGCGGGTATTTCATTCCGAGGCCTGAAGTTAACCGAACTTCAGCAGGACGCGAGGGGATGCTCACGCGAGCTCCTTATTGATAATGCGAGGTCATTATATATAAATCCTCTCCCTGATCCGCCGAGCCTGAGCGCATGCCCCGTGTTTGGCCATGCCCACGGCCATGAGACAACAGGGCCTCAGCGGTCAAGATCGTTGACGCCGGACAGCCACGGCAACTGCGACGGCCTGACTGAGCTTTGGCTTGAACACCGACGGAACCATCAGCGAATTGGGCCAGAGGCTGACTTGTGCATGAACAACCTGTTGGGGTCTTCCGTGTAGGGGCCGAACGGGCCTCGACGGCTGTAGTCAAGCCGCTCGTACAAAGCGATGGCTTCGGGTTGAAGGTATCCGGTTTCGAGCATGAAAAGATGGCAGCCGCGGGCCTGTGCCTGCGCTTCCAGCCATTGCACCAGCGAGCGTGCGATGCCTTTGCCCCGGTGGCTGGGCAGCGTGAACATTCTCTTCAGCTCCCCATAAGCGTGCTCGAGCACGATAGCCCCACAAGCCACCGCATGGCCCGATGGGTCGCGAGCGACCGCAAAGATGACATTGGGCTGCGACAGGGCGGCCACGTCGATACCGTGGTGACTCTCTGCGGGGGGGGGTAGAGCGGCTTCTGATAAGCCCTTAGCGCTTGAATTTCTTATCCCTTCCGCGGCATCCTCCACATAAGATGCACAGTATTCTGTCATCTGTCCTCAAAGAGCCGGCCATGGGTTTTGCAGCCAGCGATGTCGTGCCATTCACGCAGGCGCGCGCCAATCTGTCCGAGTTGGCAGATCAGGTCAAAGCGGGAGCCGAAAAAGTCATCACCAAGAACGGCGAAAGCTATGTGGCGCTGATCGACTCGGACCGGCTCGATTACTACCATAGTCTTGAGCGTGAGCGCATTCACTTGTTGCTGATTGACGATGTCAAACGTGGCTTGGCCGACATTGCAGCTGGCCGCACCCAAGAGGCTGACGCAGCCTTGGCGCAGCTACAGCAGCGTCGAAAAGCTGCCACCTAAGCACCCAGTGCGGCAAAGAAAAACGGGCTCAACAATATGTCTGATCAGCTGCATCAGCTTGAGCTGACAGCCAGTTTTCTTGAGGGACTGAACTCGGTTGAAGCGTTTTTGGGCGCAGCAAATGCGGAGTTCGCATTCGATGCCTTGGTGGCAAACCATCGCACCACTGTCATTCCCAACCTTAGGCGCTTTCCGCGCATGGGCCGCCCCTATTTGGCCAACCCACCCTAGTCAGCCGAGGCGCTGGCACTGCTCGCATCGTTGCCAGCGGGTGCAGCAAACGCTTTGCGTGAATACCTGCATGGCGACTACCTGATGCTCTATACCGTCCTCGATGCGACCGCGACCGTTTATCTGCTGTCCATACGCCACCACCGACAGCTTTCCATTGATTTTGCGGGCTTGTGGCCGTCTGCAACTTGAGCGGGGGTTTTGCACTTTGGGAGGTCAGACCTGCCCCCACCAGCCTAAGCTCCTTGTGTGTTGTCGTGTTTGACAACAGCCCAGGCCCCCCTCGACAACAACTGGGTTGAAAACCAGATGCGCCCCGTCGTCCTGGGCCCCCAAAGCGCTGACTTGCCCGGTCCGAGCGGGGCGCGGCAGGCTGCCTTGCTTGAGGCGCGTGGCTCTCAAGCCAGCAGGTGCAGGCCCAGCAGCAGCACTTGCGGCGCGCCATGTTCGCGCAGCAAGTTGGCGGCCAAGGTGGCGCTCCAGCGGCTGCGCACCTCGCAGGCCACCAGCAGGACCGGCCCCGCGCTCAGCGCGGCCTCGGACGTCAGCTGCATCACCGACTGCAGGTGCTCCACCACTGCCGCTGAGGCGCTGTCGGCTGGCGCGGGGCCGCCCTGCCAGCTCAGCACATCGTGCAGCGGCAGTCGGCCTTTGTGGGCAATGAAGCTGGCCAGGCTGCGGTTGGCGGCCATGTGGGGCGCGGCCAGCGGCACCACACAGGTGGGGCGCGCCGGCCATTGCTTGGACCAGCGCGCCAGTGCGGCCACCGCGCCGTCGAGCATGGCTTGCGGCAGCTCGCCGCTTTGGCGCCAGGCCTGCAGGCTTTCGGCCCAGGCCGGATCGTCGGCAAAGGCCACCGCCCGCCCTTGTGCAAAGCCTTTGATCGGCCCCTTGCGCTTGCCGCCGGCCGGCCAGAGCTTGCGCGGCTCGATCTCGATGTCGATGCCGCGCAGAAACTGGCGTGCGGCGTTCTGTTTGTCTTGCGAGGGGCTGGCACCCGGTTCGGGCAGCCGGCCGGTGCAGACCGAGCAGCGGCCGCAGGGTTTGGGCGCGGGGTCGTCCAGCGCGGTTTGCAGATAGGCCATCAGGCAGCCCTGGCCGCGGGCGTAGCGGCGCATCAGCTCGGCCTCCTGCTTGCGCACCTCGATCAGGGCCGACCATTTGGCTCGATCATGCACATAGGCCTGCCCGCTGGCCCGCCAGGCTGAGCCATCTTTGTCGACCACGCCCTCAACCGCCAGGATTTTGAGCAAGGCTTCCAAGCGGCCGCGACGCACGCCGGTGCGCGCTTCAATCTCAAGCAGGCTCAAGGCCTCGGTGGTCAGAGCTTCCAGCACCTTGTGGGCATGGACTTCGTCGGGAATGGTGGCGGTGGCAAAGTAGTCCCAGATGCGTTCGTCGGCCTCGGAAGGCAGCAGCACCCCTTCGGCATGGGCCACCCCGCGACCTGCTCGGCCGACCTGCTGGTAATAGGCCACCGGGCTGGCTGGCGAGCCGATGTGCACGCAAAAACCCAGGTCGGGTTTGTCGTAGCCCATGCCCAGGGCCGAGGTGGCCACCACCGCCTTGATCTGGTTGTGGCGCAGCTGTTCTTCGACCTGCAGCCGCCGCTCGGCATCGATCTGCCCGCTGTAGGCCTCAACCGCATGTCCGAGGCTGCGCAGGAAGCCAGCCAGTCGCTCGGCCTCGGCCACGGTCAGCACATAGACGATGCCCGAACCCGGCAAGCGCTCGATCGCGTCGGCCATCCAGGCATAGCGCTGCAGTGGCGAGAGGCCAGGTACCACGGACAGGGTCAGCGAGGTGCGAGCCAGCGTGCCGCGAAAGGTCAGCGCTTGTTGGCCCAACTGGCGGCCAATGTCCTGACTCACTCTTTGATTGGCGGTGGCGGTGGTGGCCAAAATACTGGCCGTGGGCGTGGCCAACAGGGCGCGTGCCAGCCGCTGGTAGTCGGGCCGAAAGTCAAAGCCCCAGTCGCTGATGCAATGGGCCTCATCGATCACGATCAGCCCGACCCGCGCGAGC
>Ga0078894_10004111_pt1 | contig 11096 bp, 9 predicted proteins | sample LauGreSu1BDMLBSD_2_FD_67506 | JGI IMG/M metagenome (GOLD analysis project Ga0078894, IMG submission 67506) | Freshwater lake microbial communities from Lake Michigan, USA - Su13.BD.MLB.SD (version 4) (version 4) | ecosystem: Environmental > Aquatic > Freshwater > Lake | place: Lake Michigan, USA... | reverse complement strand
GGACTCTTACATAGACTTATTGAAATTATCCATGAGTACAATTTATTAGGTGAGGTGTTTGTATTTTGTGAGGATAACAACCCTGATATGCCTAAAGAAGTAACTCATTACAGGGTTACAAAGACGAAGAAAAAAGGTGCTGAAGAGAAAAAGAAGCAAGAATCTGCTAAAACTGAATCCCCTAAAAATGAAAATACTAAGACAGAAACTCCTAAAGCTAAAGAAGAAATTAAAAAATCAGAAACCCCTAAAGCTAAAGAAGAAATTAAAAAATCAGAACTTCCTAAAATAAATAAGCCTAAAGCTAAACCTAAAGAAGAGGAAGATGACGATGAAATTAAAATGACTTCTGATGAGGTCGAAGAAGAACAAGAGGAACAAGAAGAAGAATGGGAAGAAGTAGAAGAATACTGGAAAGAAAAAGAAAATGCCCATGAAGAAGCATATGCTTGGTTAAAGAAGAATTATAAGGGTTGGACTGCTGTTCGTATTCTTCCACCAGAACAAGTACATATGGAGTCATTCCCTTTTACAGATGAAAAGATTATAGAACTTATTCCGGATAGTAAGACTAGAGATATTGTAGAGAGAGCTACCTTAGATGATCCCGATGCTTTGAGAATAGCTCAATCTATGCCACCTGATGTTGTAGAAGCTATTCGTGAGGGTCGTAATATTGCTTTAAATACTGATCCAGAATTAGGTAGCTTTGTATTCTTCATGGCAAGAAAGAAATCTCAATATGAACCTCGTGGACATAGTGTATTAGAAAGATGTCTCAGAATTTTAATCTTTAGAGATAAATTAAGACAAGCACAAACAAGTATTGCTTCAAGACATATGACACCTATTCGTTTAGTTTATGCAGAAGATATGGATGCTATGGATGTTGAAGCATTAAGAGACCAAGTAGATTTAGCTTTATCAGACCCTGATTATTCTATTATTTCAAATTTCCAAGTAAATTGGGAAGAGATGGGTGCTGATAGTCGTCTATTAGACTTATCCTCTGAATATGATATGACAGATAGACAGATGTATGCAGGTTTAGGTGTAACTGAATCTCTTTTAAGTGGTGAAAGTGCATATAGTGGAGATCGTATTCACCTTGAAGTCATTAACACTAGATATATGTTGATGAGAGAAGTTCTACAAGAAATGGTAGAAGAGAATATGCTTAAACCTATGTGTAAGAGAATGGGATTTATAGAAGAGGATGATGATGGTGAAGAGAGAGTAGTGCATCCTACATTAACATTTACTCGTTTAGGTTTAAGAGATAACCAAGATACCTTTGATGCTTTATTTAACTTATATCAAAAGGGGTCTTTAGATGTTGGTGTTATTTTAGAGTTATTGAATATTGACCCTGAATTAACAAAGGCTAAATTAGCACAAGATGCCTTTACATTAAATGACAGTACTTTTAATGAAGTATTAAGAGGTATCTATTCAGCTGCAGGTAACAGTTTAGCTGAGAATAGTGATGCTATTGAAAAGATAGCTAAACACTTAGGATTGAAATATGCTAAACCAGCACAAGATGGTGGAGGTAGATTCTAATCCTCAAAAGTACTCATAAATCTATTTATACCATATTCATCTTTAGTAAATTGTTTTAGACTTGCCCAAGAATATACCCCAACTCTTCTTTCAAATTCTTTTAAATACACAGTAGGATTGTCTTTTATAGGGTTATATAAAAGAGGGTTTTCTATATTCTGTTTAGATATGAATTTACCGTACTGAGATTTAACATCTCTTGGGTTATATCCTCTTAAATCAAAGTTCTTATGAAAATTAGTGCTGAGGACATAATTGATACCTGACTTATCATTAGAGATTACAATGTAGGTACTATCTTTAGAATATACTTTATATAATTCTTTAACATCAGGACTATATCCTATTTTATCATCAATAGCCATAAAGCCAGAATTTTCTAGTATAGAACACATTTCTTTAAAAACTAAAGAGCAAGCAAAAAAGTTGAATAATTCTTCGGTATCGACTTTTCTTGAAAAAAGACCAAAAAACCTAGTTCCTATTGTTTTATTGATCTTCAAAATTTGTTTTTCAAAAGATACTCTTATACTTTTATTCTGTATGTTATCGGGATCTTGTAGGTATAACCTAAATTGGTTTAGGGTTTTTTCAATGATTGACATATATATCTCCTTTATAATAAAGTCTTGTATAATAGAAAAAATAAAGGAGAAATGAAATGATGTTTCGTAGAGCAATGGTAAGAAGAATAGCAGCTCAATTTGCTGAGAGTTTTTATAAAGAGATAGATAAAGTAGCTAAAAGCAAATATGGTCAGATGGGTTTTGTTATGGTCGTATTAAAACATAAGGGTGAAGATACTGCTCTTGATCTATTAGAATATATCACTAAACAAGATGCTGATAAAGAAACCTTAACAAAGTATTCTAAGATGCCAGCTTTATTAAAGCTAGTAAACCTTATAGACACTACTTTAGATTATCAAGAATTTGTTAGGTATGCAGGTGAGATGATATTCACACCTGATCAATTAGGAGGTGTTACTGAAATCGCCCTTATGGATTAACGATAATTATCTTTATTTCCTTCTACCCATAAGGTATTTACAATGTCTTTAATTTTATCTAAAGCATAAGGTCTTATATAGTGTGTTTCTGTATATCCTCTTAAAGATAAAATCACTTTATAAGATTCGTCTGGAACACCGTTATCAAGAAACCCTTTATACACAACAATAGCTCTCATAGATTTCTCATATATGCAACTAAATAAAGGGTATTCAAGAATAGAGCCTCGTTCTAAATGTGGTACAGGCATTAGGTTTTCCGATTCTAGAACAAAACCTAAACCTATTAAAATATCTTTTACTATCATATTAGTCCTTTTTTAATATCTTATATATACCACTCATATTAAAAAAGGACTAATATGAAAACACAAATAATCAAAAACTTAATACAAGTTTCATATACCATACCAAATGGTCATAATTTAAGAAAATCTTGTTATGAATATATGAATGTTCATTCTCGTAAAGCTGGGGTTATGGATTATATCAATAGCATTATAATCTCATTCGATAAAAAAGAACAAGCTGATGTAACATCAGATGGTTTGGTTGATCTTTTTTATAAATTAAAAGACAAATCTGTAGAAACTGTTTCTCAAATAGTCAAAGATGCCCCTGAAGTAGCAAAATTTGTAAAGGATAACATCAAAGACCCACAATACTTAGGTCAAAAAGCGGAAAGTTTGTTAAAAAAAACTGTTAAATCTTTTAATCTCGTTCCATATTCAAAATCTTTAGGTATTAATGAAGCACAAGCTACATATATTCAAAATGTAATAAAGAAAGAAATTTTGTTTCAATACAACAGTACAAAAGAACATATCATGAATTTTGTTCCTGAAGAAGCTAGAGAGAAATTATGGGAACTTCATGTTGAAAACTTATTAAAAAAGAAGCAATACCTTGAATATTTCAAGGAAATGTATGGTCATACTTTTGTAAAATTAGGAGATATGTTAGAATTAGACCCACATACTCTTCAAGTAACAACAACTGTTTTCGTAGGTATGACACTAGCTTATATCCTATATAGAAATAGAGATGCTGTTAAAAAAGTAGCTATCGGTTTATTACGAATGCTAGCTGCACCTTTCGTCCTAATCATAAAAGGAATAGCATCTGTCAGTAGGTGGTTTTATAGCTTAATTTTTGGTAAAGCTAAAAAGAAGAAGAAAAGAGCTACTTTAAAAGAAGCTATTAAAACGGGAAATAAAAAAGTTATTGTTTTAGCTTCTTATCTGTGATATGGCATTATAATCTCATGTCGGAGTTATAATGATTAATACTATTATCTGTCTTTTACTTTTTGGTCTTCTTATATATATCCATATAAAGCTATAAAGTCTTTATATCTTTTCATTTTATTATAGGAGTTATACTACAATGAGAAGATATGCCAATTTAAAAAACACTAATCTTGAAAAAGATATGGACTTATTACCTATTATGAATCCTCTCTTTAATATGAGAGAAATTTGTAAGCAAATGGTTTTACTTGAAGATCACTTAAATAATATCCGTAAGAGATGTCATGACTGTATCAGAAAACATTTCTTAACTATTGAAGCTTTCTTTGAAGAAGCTTTATCTCTAGATAAAGATTTAAAGTATCTTGATATCCTAGAAGGTCAAGCTCAAAATATAAGAAACCTACAAGGAGTATGGTTAAAAATTAAAGATAATCCAGAATTGAATAGAGGTTATTATTTAATCACACAAAAACTAAGAGAGGTTAGAAAAGAACTTACACCTTATTGTTTTGATGTTGTGGAAATGGATACTTCACCATTTAATAAGAAATTTGCCTGTTCTTTACCGACCTGTCCGCATAGGGTCGCTAAATTGTATATTGCTACTAAAACAGTAACAGAAAAAGAAGATAAAGAAGTCTCATCTATGGTTAAACCACACCCTAAAAAGAAACCACCTAGAAAAGATTTAAAGAAAACTAGAATGTCAGTTCAAGATAAAGACCTTGAAGATTTGTCTGGTGATGGGGATAGGGATTTGTCTTTACACAATACTAAAGTAGGTAGAAGATATTTTTATTAATTTAATATACGAACCTAGTGTATGATATATCAATAAGGGTCGATAAAATGTTTGAGAGAATAGCTGTATCTTTAACTCAAGTTAAACAAAAACTAAAAGATAAAAAATATCGAGATGAAAAATCAGGTCGAGATATTGCTTTTTCTACTGCTTATGGTAGGGGTAATGAAAAAGCTATTTCAGACTTTAAACAAATGAAACAAGAATTAAAAGCAGAGGAAAAAAAGATACCTGATACTAAAAATAAAAAAACGATTACAAAAAAAGTAAAAGTAGAGGATTTACCTAAATTAGATGAAAAAGCAGTTCAGTCTCTCATGACTATGGACTCATGGATGACTAGTAAAAAAAATACACAAAAATCGAATATTAATAAACTTAAAGAAGAAATTAAAGAAATTGAGAATGACCCTAAACTAAAAAAAGCTCAAAAAGTTAGAAAAGTAAAAGAAAAGAATGAAGCTATCAAAAAAGAAAGTGAAATAAATTATGCTCCTTTAGATAAAGATGCTGTAGCTACTTTAGGTAAACATTTAAAAAACACAGATTTAAAAAAAATACTCCCAGCAGATAACTTTGATGACTTTATGTCTTCTTTTATTAAAAGAAATTCGGAATTAGCATCTACTTTAAAAGGTGAAAATTCAAGAGTTGCTTTAAATACAATCAGAAAATTAAAAGGTGAAGAAGTAGAAGAAGATGATGATGATTTTGGGTCTGGAGAATTTGGTTTTTCAACTAAATCAAAAAAGAAATCTCCTTTTGGGAATGAAAGTTTTGGTTATGGATTTGATGATGTAGATGAGGATGTTGTTGAGGATGTTGAAGACAAAAAAGTTGTATTTGAAGATGTAGGTTCTATTATTAAAAAAATTAAAGCTATTAAGAATAAAGAGTCTAAAGAAGGTAAAGCTGAATTAGGTGAATTAGCTAATCAGTTAGCTGAATCTTTAAGTATAGAACATACTTTAGAGAATGTTGTTTTAAATCCTACTACAGGTTTACCTAAATTTAGAAATAAACAAATGATGACCCCTAAAGCTATGTCTAAAGTATATGCACAAGAACAAGACCGTTACGGTTCTTTAGCACCAAAAGACAGAAACATTCTTGTTAAGAAATTAGAAAAGAAGATAGAGGAATCAGATGGGGCAGAAAAAGAAGTCTTAGAGAAAGCTATGGATGCTGCTGTTACAGATATTTTTTTTAGCTCCTTAAAAGACCCTTTAAGTAAAGAAAACAAATTACCTAAAAACAGAATTATCACAGACCCAAAAATTATGTATATGGCTGACCAATATGGTCGTAAAGATTTTGTTGAAAAAGCTGCTGAATTAACACGAACTACAGATGCTAAAGTCCATAGGGATGTTATGTCTAGTATGTTGAAAAGTCTTAGTGATGATGAATTTAAAAAAATGATTACTAATGATGAGGAGAGCCCTTTATATGATCCTTTCTTTGAATTACTTCAACCTGATTATTGTCCTGTACACCCACAAAATGAGAGATCAGGAACTAATGTTGATGATGATGAATGTCCTGTAAGATTAACGGAAAAAGAACGAGATGATATTAAACAAAAGCTGATTGACCTTTATCAAGATACTACATTCTTTATTGCTGGAGGTATTAACTTAGAAGGTTATTACGATGAAGATGATAATGATGTAAAGACATATAATGAGAAATACAAGAAAGTAACATCGGAAGCTGTTAAAAGTACTACAAAATTAAATGATACTACAAAAAATAAAATTAAAAGCATTACTTCAGCCATTACAAATAAAAAACCTGATGATATTATGCAAGAAAAGGAAGGAGAAAAACTGTGGAGAGAAATGAGATCTGAAGTTACACAGAACCATATAAACACATTAGGTAATATTGCTGTAGGTTTATCAAAGGCTTTTGATCAGAATAAAACAGTATCGAATGCTAAGAAAATGGAATGGATGATGAGTGCTTTTGAAACAATACCAGGATTCCCCAAACTAAATTAACAATTATTTTTTAATACTCTCTTTATATGTATATGCAATAAGTTTTAAGGGGTCTATATATGTATAGAAAGTCAAACACCGTACCTAATTATCAAGATATTGCTAGGTCTTTCAAACCAGGCATGAGAGTCTATCCATATTATGGAGGCTCTTCTGATAAACAAGGTATTGTCCTCGCTGTTTTCCCTGCTATCGGAATGGTTGATGTCCAATTCCCTCATGGTAGCTCAAGATACCCTGTTGAAGATTTAGTTATAAATACTGATGCAGATATTAAACCATCACCCACAAATACTATACCTGGCGGTCTTTCTACCGTTCCCGTAAGTGCTGGTCAAAGTATGACTAAAAAAGCTATTTACTGGGCTGAAAAAGATCGTAAGTATAAAATGTGTAAAAAAGAACCTAAACCTTCTTGTCCTAGATGTCCCGACTCCGTTTCCCTCAAAAAAGTTATTTATAAACGATCTGAGGGAAGATCGGAAAGACTACTCTGTTGCCCAGATTGTCTATTTCTCATTAAAACCTCTGACATCTTAGGTTTTAACCTCTAAGGAGATAATCATGGCTTTTCTAAGATATGCAAGATCTAATGTAGTCAAACCTAAAATCTATGCTAATGAATGGGATAAAATCAGAGTAGCTTCTTCTGTTAAACGAATGGACTATTCTCTTAAAGAACAAGCTGAAAGAGTTCTTGGTGAACCCTTTTCTCCTGATAAATATTTATTAACTCACTCTACTATCGTATGTTCTGTTGATGCTGTTGACGGAAATGATACTAAACTTGGTGAAGTTACATATGATGGTGAAAAGATCAATAGAAGATATACTGATTATAAAGTCACAACAGAAACAGATCAATTTATTAATAATAATATGGATTGTTGGTCTCGTGGTGTAATTGAAAAATCATACAAATCTTTTATTGGCGCACATAACTTTGTAGAACACATTCAAGTCGAAGAACTCTCTAAAGGTAAAATCATTGATGCTGTCCTTAGAGATATCGGTGAAAGTCTTTATGTAGATATATTAGTAGCTACTAATAAAAAACACACCGAACTTGTAGAACAAATTTTATCAGGTCAAATGAATGCTATGTCGATGGGCTGCAGCGTAGACTTTACTTGCTGCACCAAATGTGGCAATGTAGCAGCTGATGAAACTGAAATGTGTCGCCATGTCAAGTATGAAAAAGGTAATGTCTTTTATGATGAAAAGGGTCAACCACATAGAGTAGCTGAACTCTGTGGTCATGAAACTGAAAATCCTAATGGTGGTGTTACCTTTATCGAAGCATCATGGGTTGCTACACCTGCATTTAAAGGTGCTGTTGCTCGTAATGTGCTTGAAGTCCCCACACCCTTTACTGAAAAACTAGCTAAAGAAGAAGTAATTAGTAAAAAAGCTCATCAAGTATATGCTTTAACTAATGAAAAGTTAGCAGGTCCTTTTGATAATATGGACTTCGGTGGAGGTGGTGGGGATGCAGGTGGAGGGGAAGGTGGAGAAGGTGGTGATGCTAAAGCAGCGCCAGCACAACCATCACCTTTTGATGACCTACAAAAAGAACTACAAACTTTTCTTGTAGATAAAATCAAGAATAAACTCATTGAAGAATTTGAGTTTAAGATGGATAAAAAAAAGAAAGATAGTGAACTAGACATGAGTAAATCATCAGTTCATGAAAATGACACTATCATTCGTGAAGCTCACTCTAAAACAGCTAACCATAAAAAAGTTTCTAAAGTAGTTAAAGAATACAACAATGCTTTAAATGTAGCTATTAAAGTCGCTAAGTCTGATTTAGATGCTGTTAAAAATATATCTTATGTAAATGATAAGTTCGGTATAAAGATACCTAGCCATTTATATAAGTTAGCTACTAAATTAGGTTCAGCTAATCAATATGGTTCATTAGATACATTTTTAATTGTAGCAGATGAATATTCAAATAGACCTTTAAAACCAAATGAAAAGATGATTTTAGTGAGATTTGCTAAATTACTTTCAACAAAAAACACAAAGTAAACATAGGAGAACAACGATGACTTTTCGTAGAAGAATGAATCGTAGAGCAGACTCTGGTATTCCAGGTTACGACAATCTTGGTCGTCTTAACATGGGTCATCCAGCATCTAAAGAATTACCCGAAGTAGACCAATACGGATTCGATAGTGAATTCGGTGAAGGTGTTCGTAAGGGTCCTTACTTATCAGGTCCCCCACCAGCTTCTGTTGGTTGGATGCCTGAACACCCAGCTACAAAGAAATCTTTAGTAGAAGATTATGAAATCGGTCACGAACTTCATGATGCAAACATTAAGAAAGCTATGGAAAGAAAAGCTAATAAATGTATTGCTATCGCTGAACATCGTCTTGGTCGTACAGCTAGTGCTAGAGAAATTGAATCTTTAGCTCTCAGACTCATGGATCTCCCAAATAACTCTATTAACTCTAAATTTGCATCTGCTACCGATTTTATGGCTGAAGATGAAGTTATGGGTATGGACGAAATGGGTATGGACGAAATGGGTTTTGATGAATATGCCGGTCATAGCCATGCTTCTTTCATGGCTGAAGATGAAGAAGCTGATGATGAATTATCAGAACTTATGGCTGAACTCGAAGCTGGTGAAGACCAAGCTGATGATGAAGGTCTTGCTGAACTTATGGCTGAAATTGAAGCTGAAGATGCTATCTCCAAAAAAGCTTCTTATCGTAGAAACCGTCAAGCATCTTTAAGAGGTCGTAGAGCCTCTATGTATGCAAGTCACCAAATGGCTGATGAAGATGATGAATTAGCTACTCTTATGGCTGACCTCGAAGCTGGCGATGAATTACAAAATGCTACAGGCTATCATGGTTCTGATATCGGTCCTGGTAACCGTAATGCAGAATTTGATGGTGGCATTATGGGTTTTGATGGCATGATGATGGAAGATGACTTTAGTGATGCTATGTCTCCTGTTGATGTCCTCGCTGAAGAAATTACCAACCTCAAGCAAGCTAATGCTCGTTTAAAGCATCGTCTAAGACAAGCTGAAGAAGCTGTTCAAGATGCTACTGGTTACCATGGCGAAGAAGATAGTGTCCAACCAGCTGGTCGTTATAAAGAACCAGGCGAAGGTCAACCAACAGCTCGTTATGCCTCTAAAAATGGTTTAAAGAGACTTGCTAATGTTCTCGCTGACTATCTTGCTGAAGAAGAAGGTCATATGGGTTCTCATGGTCATATGAGTTCTTTTATGGCTGAAGATGACCAAGCTGATGAAGAATCTGTAATGGCTGAAATTCTTGCTGAAATTGAAGGCGCTTATGATCCTAATATTTCTCAAAATAATAGTCAATTCGGTTATCAAGAAAACCTCTTAGCTGATGATGAAGAAGCTGATGATGAAGATGTAGCTTCTATGCTCGCTTCTATGCTCGCTGAAGAACAAGCTAAGAAACAAGCTGCTGCTAAAAAAGCTCCTGCTAAAGCTGAAAAAGCATCTGCTAAAAAAGAATCTGAAGACCCTATGGGTTTAGATGAAGAAGCTGATGAAGAATCTTCTGTTGATCCTAAATTAGCTTCTCTCTTTGCTAAATTTGCTGAAGATGATGAAGCCGATGAAGAAGAAGCTGATGAAGAAGAAACAACTGCTTCTAAGAAGAAAGCTTCTGCTAAAGGCAAAATGTCTACCAAGAGTGAAAAGAAATCCACTAAGGGTAAATTAGCTGAAGATGATGAAGCTGACGAAGAAGAAGAAACTGCATCCAAGAAATCTTCAAAGGGCGAAAAGAAGTCCAACAAGAAGGCTTTTGAATGGAAGTTCTCTGCTGATGAAGAAGCCGATGAAGAAGAAGCCGATGAAGAAGAAGCTGATGATGAAGAAGAAGAAACCTCTAAGAAAGCTTCTTGGAGATTTGCTGAAGAAGAAGAAGCTGATGAAGAAGAAGCTGATGAAGAAGAAACAACCTCTTCTAAGAAAGCTTCTTTCTCTCCAAGACCTTCCATCAATTCTCGTAAAGCATCTGTAAAGACTCTTGGGAATATCTCTCGCACAGCATCTAAGTCTGATTCTAATGAACTTTCTAAGTTATGGGAATCTGCTCCTGATGTTAGCAAGTACTTCAGCTAAGATTTAGCAACTCTTTATAAAGTTAAAAGAGTTTAAATAATTAACTTTAGAGTTTGAAAAGTTTATAATTTTTCAAACAAAAACTAAAATATAGTCGGTTATTTATAATAATCTATCTATATAAAATAGTCATATATATGAGTATAACTCGTTTAAGAGACTTTTAAACTTTTTTAAAAAAAACTTTCTTTAACCCTTCCACTTCCCTTGAAAACAGGGAGTAGACCTACATAGGAGAATAACTATGGCTCTACTTGGACAAGCTAGTGGTGGTTTTACTGAAAGCAACAGTGCATTGCGAATCCTTCATGTTGGTGTTCGTAATACTGTAACTCAGCTC
>Ga0078894_10004110_pt1 | contig 11096 bp, 7 predicted proteins | sample LauGreSu1BDMLBSD_2_FD_67506 | JGI IMG/M metagenome (GOLD analysis project Ga0078894, IMG submission 67506) | Freshwater lake microbial communities from Lake Michigan, USA - Su13.BD.MLB.SD (version 4) (version 4) | ecosystem: Environmental > Aquatic > Freshwater > Lake | place: Lake Michigan, USA... | reverse complement strand
CCGGAGCCGACCACTAGCTCTACGACTCCGGAGCCGACCACTAGCTCTACGACTCCGGAGCCGACCACTAGCTCTACGACTCCGGAGCCGACCACTAGCTCTACGACTCCAGAGCCGACTACTAGCTCGACGACTCCAGAGCCGACTACTAGCTCTACGACTCCGGAGCCGACCACTAGCTCTACGACTCCAGAGCCGACTACTAGCTCGACGACTCCAGAGCCGACTACTAGCTCTACGACTCCAGAGCCGACTACTAGCTCGACCACGCCAGAGCCCAGCACCACCACCACGCCGGAGCCCGACCCCTGCCCGTGCGCGGCGGGCTTCTACAAGGCGGCCGGGAACTGCACGCAGTGTCCGGACAACACCGTGTCCGTGCGCGGGAGCGCCAGCAAAAGCGACTGCCGCTGCGCGCCCGGCGCGATAGGCCACGCCGGAGGGCGGTGCTACTACCCGTGCCAGGATTCGTCAGAGTCATCTTGTTTGACGGTAAATGCAGGCGCATTTGAGTTCACTGACGTTGCAATGTACACAAGGAAAAATGACGTTGATTCGTCGAATACATGTCGCCAGTTGTGCCAGACCAAAAAATATTGCGTTTCTTACAGTTACCGTTCGACGTCAAAATTTTGTGACTTGGGAGGTTGCAAGCCTGGCACGGCCGAGCTTTGTTCAGATTTGGCCAATCCGCTTCCCTGGTATGGATATCTAACAGGCACTGTGAGAGACAGAGTTGGTTACAGGTCTAACAGTTCATGGTTCTTGACGTTGAAACAAGCAACATGCCCTTTAGGCATGCAGTTTCGTAAGATTGCCGACCCGTTTCCTTCCCAAGCGTGCGTGCCGACGGTGCCGGAGGCCGCGGAGCCTAACGGATGCCCCGTCACGACGAGCAGCAGCACGACGCCGGAGCAGACAACGACGCCAGAGCCGACGAGCACGACGCCAGAGCCGACGAGCACGACAACAGAGCCCACGAGCACGACGCCAGAGCCGACCACGCCGGAGCCGACCACGACGCCAGATCCCATACCTGCGTACTGTCAAGATGACGATAGCTGGAGGACAGGTCATTACCCAGGTTTCGGAAGCTCGTGTTTTTTTTTTGGACTGCCGTATTACACCGATCACTACTGCCATGAATGGCATGTAACACAACAAATTCCAGTGTGTTCAAAGTGCTGCAGAAGGTGTTACCAAAAATGTTGCTCGGAGAATGGAATTTGTCCGCAAGCGCCGACTACCACAACTGTTGAGATTTTGCCGACTACGAGCTCGACTACTCCAGAGCCGACTACCAGCTCGACTACCCCAGAGCCGACTACCAGCTCGACGCCGGCGATGACATCGAGCACGACGCCAGAGCCGACGACTAGCTCTACGACGCCGGAACCGACGACTAGCTCGACGACGCCGGAACCGACGACTAGCTCGACGACGCCGGAACCGACGACTAGCTCGACGACGCCGGAACCGACGATTAGCTCGACGACGCCGGAACCGACGACTAGCTCGACGACGCCAGGGCTGAGCACCAGCACCACGCCAGAGCCGACTACAACCTCTACGACACCAGAGCTCAGCACGAGCACCACGCCGGAGCCCGCCTCGACCACGCCGGCCCCATATAACACGCCGAGCACCACGATGGCGACGGAGCTCTACTTCGCGTGGACGACGCCGCGGCCGGAGCTGCTGGTGTATGCCTCGCCGGGGCGCGTCGACCAGCCGCGCTCGTGCGCCGTGCGCTGCAAGGACGGCTTCTTCCGCGTCGCCGACGGCCCGTGCATGGCGCACGCGACGCCGACGTGCGCGCTCGGCGAGTTTCTGCGCGCCGGCACGCCGACGCGCGACGCGGCGTGCCGGCCGTGCTCCGGCTGCGCAGGGCAGCGCCGGCTGGCCGCCTGCAACGCAACCACCGACGACACGTGCGAGGACTGCGGCGCGCTGCGCGAGCACCAGCTCTGGGTCACCCAGAACGGCGCCGAGTGCGAGCGCGCGTGCGAGCGCGGCTTCGAGCTCAACTCGCGCACGCTCGAGTGCGAGCTGTGCACGACCAAGTGCGCGCCGGGCCTCCTCCCGCCGCCCGCGCGCGACAACTGCACGCACTGCGAGGCGTGCCGCGAGAAGCCTGCGAACTCGGACTGGCTCACGCAGAGCGACCGCGAAGACTGCTCGTGGGAGTGCTACCAGAACCACACGCTCGTCGGCGACGCCTGCGTGCGCTGGGACAACGTCTTCGAGGACGCGCCCACGTATACGAAGCTGCAGCCGACCTGCGAGCGCGGGCACACGCTCGTCAACTTCAAGTGCACGCCGTGCTTCGAGGCCGCGCGCACCGGCGCCGTGCGCAGCGCCGACTTGCCGCAGCAGGCCGAGGAGGACCGCACCTGGAGCTGGCTCGCGGGCTGCAACTGGCAGTGCAAGCACGTGCTCGGCTTCACCGCCCTCCGATCCGAGAGCGGGCTGTCCTGGTTGTGCGTCAAAGACAGTCGACGCAGCCTCATCCTGCAGGGCCCCGACGACAGCTGGCTCGCGCGGGCGCCGCCGGCCGCGGCGCGCGGCGCCGCGCGCGCCGTCTCCGCCGCGCGCGGCGCCATCTCGTACGCAGCGCTCGTGCTCGTCGCCGTCCCGCTGCTCCTGCTCAAGTGCAGCCTGCTCGTGCACTGCGTCAGGCAGTGCAAGCGGGTGGACTCGTTATCAAGATAAATAATATATAACACGTGTTGTCTAGAAGATATGGAATTCAATTCTTTCATACAAACCCGCAATGTGGACAATTCAGGCGGCCTCATGACCAGCCTCGCGGAGAAGCTGGGTGAAAACCCTGTGCAACTTGCAACCGAATTGCTGAATACGTTCGAGATGACAGAGCTTCATCTACTCTTGTTTTGTGAGTTGGGCCGTCGCCTCGACGACAAGAACCTAGTGAGCGTGGCAGAGATTGTGCTGCTCATGAAGGTCACAGATGTGGATCTGATTCGGCATGTCGCCGCACGGCGTCGAAAGACTTTTGTCTTGCACACCACGATCGATGGAATGGAGCAGCAGACCGAGACGTTTGCTTTTGCCAAGGATTCGGAAGCTCGTTCCCTGCATGTGTACAAGGAGCAGTACGAACCCGAGTTCAATGGTTTCGATGCTCCGGTACAGTACAAAAGTTATGGCCGCGGAGACTGAACGTAAGGTAGGTGTGTCAGTGTACACTTTCCAATTTAATAAACAAACACTACAAACAAACTCGCCTAAGAGTCCTCGTTTGTCTTTGGCAGAATGCGCCGCCGCAGCGTCGCCATGATCTCCGTAAACGGGGGCGCGAAGCTGGCGTCGCCTGTGTCGAGCACCTTCTGCACTATTCTATTATTTGCATTTTGAGGATCCGCGATGTGTTGAGTCGCAATGTATTTGCTCGAGTTTCTTAGCTTGTTCCATAGCTTGCATTCTTCACCAAAATCTTCCTCGGCTACGATGTCACTTATAAATTTGACGTCGTTCCAATCATCGACTTTCGCCATTTCTGGTATATCGAAATGCTCATCACGCTCCAACAAAAACATGTCTGGCAGTGTGTACATGGTCGCTTGGTAAGCATTTCTTATCAAAGAAGTTGAGTGCTCTATAAACGGGAACAACCTCGCGTGAAAGTAATCGAGAACTTGTGTGATACGAGTGTTACGACAGATATACTTGCACGTGTCCAGATCGTCATGTGGGGTTGAGCGCCAATTGTCTGGTGCAACAATGTCATGATAGAGTGCTTCAGGTGGAGTGTTTGTAAGCAGAATGTGTCTAATTGCATCGGAGTCAGGAACAAGTAGATACTCTGGTCTCAGACAGCTGTATCGCCGACAATCCCAGCAGGTGGCAAAATGTGTCTTTTCAAAATTATGAATCAGTTCACCTGTTTCGACAGATCCCGTGCTGGTATTTAACACGGCGTACGTACTCGGAAACTTTACATACAGTTTGCCTTGCAAGGAAACTACTGCATGACGTAACTGTTCTATGTCTTTAGATACTAAGTACAGATATGATCGATACTGCAAAACGTCGCAATCCTTCACAGCATGTGATTGTATGTTTGGTAATAAAACCTTGTGCATACGCTTGTCGATCAACAAAAATCTGCATGTTGTCTGCTGAGGAGTATTATCACGATAATATTGACACCATTCTACTTGTCGCTGAGCTGCAGGAACTTTGATTGTATCATGAAATTTGATGTCTCTACCATTAATTCTGCCTACTCTATTTTCTCTACGAAAAACTGTAAGAACAACTTGCATTTTTTTACGTTTCCAGTTCTCTCTAATTTTATCAGTTTTCAGTTCTAAAGCTCCAAACGTGTCCTTGGTATCAGCCATCATGTCTTGATAAAGCTGATTTAGGTTTTTTAAATCTTCAGGTTCACTATCGGTATGCCTGGGACTTTGTAACAAACTCAGAAGCACAGACGACCGTGTCACGACCTTCGTCAGTGCATCAAAGAAGATGCTCTTGACCAGCAGCCGCTTCCACGCCCACGCGCGGTAGCCGACGCAGACCATGCGCCAGTATTTGCCATCGTGTTCGTAGATCTTGTCATGTAAACCTTGTTGTTCTTTGCGAAGATGACTCGCAAAGACCTGTGGCACGTAAATGCGCGTACGGTTGGGAACGTGCGTGACAATGTCCTTGATGTACTGCGGAAAGGACTCCGGTGCGTGTTCAGGCTGCTCTACCGTCTCAAAGAAGAGGTGCATGTCCGCGTCGTCGCACAGAGTCACCTGCAGCCGGTTCTGGAGCACCTCGAAGCTTGCGACAGCCGCAATAATCGTGTCGCGCTGACGGCCGGTGTCGGACTCGTGTGGCCACTCGGCCTGCTGTCGCACGGTGCAGTCCTGCGCAGTAAACTCGTGCTTCTTTTCGCCGCCGGTGTAGCGACCGTCGTCTTGGCGCTCGTACCGACAGGGCCCCGGCCGCGCGCAGGCCAGCAGCAGCCAGCGGCGCAGCTCCTCGTCTGCCATGTCGCGGGAGATCTGGTCGTCTTCGGCGGGGTATACTAGTAGCATTTCATTAGTTCGAGGATCAAGCTTAAACTCAAGACCTTTTTCGTCAATAGTATTCAATGAACGAGTCACAGGTGCATATTGCACTTTCTTACTCACATCGCGTGTTGGCTTGCACCACAGGTTTTGATCTCGCAGTGGCCACGTCGACAGCGACGACCCGGGTGTGCACGGGATATTATCAACACCGTCTACAATGTCTATTGTATACTTCCGGTGACATTGTACCTGTGACCCTAAACGACGCATTTCCAACACAGGATTCGTGCGCTGGACCTTGTTGACAGCCGTGTTTTCAACCTCCTCGTCATCAAATTCCTCTTTCGTGCCCTTGAGAACCTCCGCGGCCAGCCACACCTGCAGCAGCACGAAGAGCACCGGGCGCTGCGTGTGCGAGTTGTCGAGCTGCGTCTTGGTGCAGAAGAGCTGCATGAACACGCGGTACGTCTCCGGCGAGGTGAACATGTGGAACTTGACGTCGAGCGGGCAGCGCAGCGAGTGCAGGTGCCGGTGCACGCCGAGCGTCTGGCGCACCCACTTGCGCATCAGCTCCTCCTCGAGCACGATGGCCTTGGTCGGGTGCACGACGGGCGCGGCGGTGAAGACGGAGTCGTCGCGCTCGACGATATGCATGAGGTGCCGGATCTCCGACTGCACCGCGGGCTCGAACCAGGCCAGGCGCGCTTCGAGCTTCGACGCGCCCGGCCCGCTCTGGCTCGCAAGCTTGTGCTGAAGCGCCAGCTCGCGCAGCGCAAGCACGTTGGAGACCTCGATTGTGCGCAGGAAGAGGCCTGCGTTCGGCGCGTTGAACTGGCGCAGGTACGCCTCCAGCTGCGGGTCGAGTCCCGGCAGCGTGTCGTCGAGTGAGGAAAGCAGCAGGTTGCGCAGACAGTTGCGCTCCGAATTCTTCTGCCAGCTTAGCCCTGCGCTCACGCCCTGCAGCCCCACGCACCGCGCGCGCGTGTTCAGCAGGCTGCGCTGCCGGTTGTAGAGCTCTTTCGCCTTGACCTGCAGGCCCACGCCATTCTTGGCCGTAATACTGCGAGTGTGTTCCTGTTTCTCCCACAACATGCAATGCAGTGCGGCGAGCGCGTTGCGAAAGTTGACTTCCAAGAAAACAGTCATGAGGAACCAGGTGTTGTCAAAATATTTGGTGTCTGTCGTGTTTGCATCTTTCTTCTTTTGAAACCGGAACTTGTCAAAATCACTGTCTCGTGATCCGGGAGGTAGATCCACGCCAAAATATTGCAGAACCTTGTCTTCCCACTGCCAACGACAAGCGCCTGCGTCTCTACAGTCAAAAAACCACGCAAGGATACTAAACATGTGGTGCGCGCGTTCCGACGTCTCAGACAATACAGGCATACCAAAAAGAGTGTTGTCTGTGGGGAAAGCTTCATGCATTTTGTTTGAATGCTTGATTTCAAACGCATACTTTGAAGCAGCCAAAGACTTAACATTGTGTTGCTGTCGTGCTGCTTCTGGATTTACGCCTCGACGACTTCTGGGCGCAACAAATTCCTCTGGCACAGTCGTAATTAGACGGTTTTCAGGAAGCGCGTGTGGCAAATTGGGTTTTGGAAGATTTCTTAACATGTCAAAAAACGCATGGTAATCTTGCAAGTACCACATGCCATTTACCGCATCTTTCCAACTGTCGTCTTCCTGCATTGCTTTGTTGAAAAAATGCATGCGTACATCAAGCTGATCCCACTGTCTCCACGCAATTTCGTCAGCGTTTTGATAATCTATATCAACTTTGAATGAATGTCGTTTGACATTCGGATCTTCATAACCCCAGTAAAAATCTAGAGGGTTGTCATCCATATCAAGCTGGCGTTGATTGAGTAAAACATCGATATCGTCATTGTCCACATCATTCCACAGCTCATGTCTCCCAAGCTGCTGGGCTCTGCTCAAAAAACATTTGTCGGGAAATGAACGACGTTTGATAGACATTGTATACGTTGTACCGCTATAATTCACTTTCGTAGTCCTTTCCGTAATTTTTATTGCTTCGTAATACATGTTTGATGCTTTGCTTGCAGCAATATGAACCAGGTTGACAAGTTTTTTGATGTCCACACGCTGGATTGTCACACACTTTACAGGCACGGCCACGTTTTTTTCATACGGAAAACGAGGAAGTGGCGCAGTATCGACATCTGCGTGCCAATCTTGTAGAGCTGCTCTTTGGGTTGTGGGATTCATGACAGGGGCTTTTACCCATTTTTCGGAAGTGACATCGTCGTCGTAAGTCTTTATACTGACGGATGTATGAAGCATCTGCTGGTTTTCAAGCCACGTCCTTGTTGCTACCGGCATTTTGTTTTCCCACACTAGCTCTTCTGGCATGTGTTCAGCCTCAAAATTGACAAAGAAAGAATGATTACACATTTGCTTATTGATTGTATCCAGGCTTCGCATGTCAATGTTGTGTACGACTTTCATGAACATCAAAAACGCAATTTTGACATGCGCTGTATACATATGATGTACAAAGTGAATGGCCTGATGTAAGGTTGTATAATCCGATGACTTTGAATCTTTTCCATACAAACGAATCAAATCTTCTACCTCAGGAAGTTCAAATGATGTTGTCGATAGTAACGAGGAATCTATTTTTCGATCAAAAAACCAAACGTAATTTGCGCGAATATGATAGGTATCATCTTGAAGTGCATTCTGTGCAAACGTTGAGGACATGAGCTTGAGTGCAAGCTTTATAGGATCGTCCTTTTTCTTGGCAGCAGACTGCTTGTCATCATCGTCCTGATCTATTTTTTTGGTGTTTGTGCTTGTTTTGTTCTCACCATCTATTTCAATCATAACAACGCGCTTGGTAAACAATCCAGAATCAGCAGAAAAATACCCAACCTCGATGATCAAATCAGGTCGATCTTGTTGATTACACATTTTATGTTTTGTACCATATCCATATGACAAAAAATCATTGTTCCGGGCCCAGTCATGACTGCGCCACGCCAGTCTGTAGTAGGGTTCTAACAAAACTTTTTCTTGAATCATTTCCTCTAATTTGTATTCGCGCGCATTGGCGTCTGCTGGAGCTGCTGACGCAGGATCGTCGACGTCGTCTTCAGAGTTGTCTTCTGCATCTGAGTCGGTGTCGTCATTATCTTCACGTTCTAATACTTCTTCTTTTTCAAGGCTATCTAAATAATCGCTCCAAAACATTTTATTATCTTTGTTGGGTTCTTCATGTTCGAGATCTTTCTTCGTCAAACCATTTCTTTGCATGTATGCTTTTAGTCTTTTTTTCAACTCGCCGACTAAGATCGCCATTGGTTTTGGTTTGCGAGAAGAGGCTTTGTTGCATACTATTGTTTTGGTAGCACTCTTCATGCAATTTTCGACATTTTCTGCTGAGAAGTCGACTCGAAAAGTTTCCCAACGTCTAAAGGATTTGTTAATGTCAGGGTTGTCTGGTAGTTTTGTTAATATTTTCAATGGGTCCTGATTTGCCGCGAGTGCTGGCATAGAAAATTTAAAATCGTAAGTGTTATTCCCATCAATGTACTCTGCGGGTTGATCATATCCTACATTGTCCAAAGCTGACTTTGAGCAAAAATATTGCACAGTGGCCTTTTGCAGATTTTCATACTCGTTCATACTGGGCCACATTTTCCTGTTCTTGTGCCACGTGCCGTGGAAGTCCCACTGACGGTCGACGAAGGAGCCTTCGGCGGACCACGGGCTCTCGGGCATGGTGATGGCGGCGCCGAGGTTCTGGTCGGCGGACTTGTGCGCGCGGCGGACGAAGCCGTCGGGGTTGAGGACCTGGCGCACAAGGTCGAAGGCGTCGAATGCGATTGTCTGCCCGCAGTCGTCGATCTTCTGTGTGAGAAACGCGCGCAGCGCGTTGCTGCTGTTGACGCGCGCCTCGACCTGCTGCCAGAGGTCGCGCACGAGCTGCTGCTCCGCGAGCGCGTCGCGGCGCGGGGCGCGCGCTGCCGGGGCGCGCGCTGCCGGGGCGGCCATGCCGGCGGGGTGGTAAATATGGCAGCGCGGGTGCAGGTAGTTTGCGTGATGTCAAAGAGCTTAAGATATTTAAGAGGTTCAGAGCAGAAGACTGATGGAGTGCTTGACAGTGCTTTGTTGTACAGAGTTTTTGGCACTCTTGCTTTGGATTGTAGTATGGTGTTGCAAAGAGATTGTTCATTGTGTGGCGTTCATCTTTTTGATTGTTTTCAGCCTCTTTTTGATTGTCCTGATGGTGATTTTTTTCGGAAGAATGCAGCTTCAGCGTCGCATACGCGAACTAGAAGACCTGAGCAACAGTTATTCTAAGGATGAGCTCATTGAATTGAAATTTTTTATTGATCAACATCCAGATGGCAAAGAAATCAAAAGTTATTGCACAATAACATTTGATGGAAGATTGTCAATTCAAATACAACCATGGGATTTTTATCCAGTATACAGTTTGTACATGGAAGATACTATTGTTGATGTGCTGTCGGAGTTTCAACAGAAACTTGCGCTGTCAGCATTGATAGACTTTGTGAAATGCAATTTTGTGAATGTGATACCGAACGCTGACTGCTGCGCGCTCATCGTCAGTTTCCTGTATTCTAGTGACACTTAGAGTTCTACAAATAAACTTTATTGACAAACAAGTGCCGAGGCACGCGTGCTCAGAGCTGGAACTGCATGCCGTTGACGGCCTGCGCCGTGATCTCGACCTCCGTGTGCCCGTCGAAGCCGGTGTGTAGCTGGATGGCGTCGCGGATGGACTCGAGCACCTGGCGCACGTAGGCGGCGATGTTGACGAGCATGAGCGTGTTGAGCTCTGCCGTGATCTGCGGCGCGGCGGCGGCGCCGGCGAAGTGCGCTCGGAGGAAGCCGATCGGGTGCGTGCCCGCGACGGCGGCACAGAAGAGGGGGATGGGGCGCGGCTGCGCGGCGGCGCCCGGCTCGCGCGGCGCAGCGAGCGGCTCGACGGGCAGGTCTAGCTCCGGGTCGAGCTCCGGGTCGAGCTCCGGCGCGGGGGCGTTGAAGAACTCGTGCCAGGCCTCTGCGACGCTGATGTCGCGGCTGCTGATCGGCACGGGCACGAGCGGGTGCACGAGCGCGAAGCGCACTCGACCGCCCGCGTTGTGCTCGAGCTGGCGGCCGACGACGGCGCGCGCGAGTCGCTGGAAGGAGCGGTGCATGCCAAAGGTGCTGGGGCTGTCCGTGGCGAGCGTGTTTGCCTCGCTCCCGCTGCCACCCGCTGCCTGCAGCATCTGCCGCTCAATCGCATCGATTTGTGACGGCTCGAACACGATGCGTGTGCGCGCCGACGCGCGCGTCGACGCGTCGTCGACGCCCAACACCAGGAGTCCGACCTCGAGCTGTGTAAGCACGTTCACGATGTCGCTGCGGAGCTCCTGGAGTTCCTGCGCACTGTGCACGGTCTTGGCCACGCGCTCGACTTTCGCGGCGTAGGCCGCGCGAATGCCCTCGGGCACGGACTCGAGGTGCATGTGCCCGACGGGGCCAGCGCGGCACACGGGGCACCGCATGTCGGCAACGAGGAAATGCAGCGCGAGGGCCGCAGGGTGGAAGACATGACCACACACAAGCTGTGCGCAATTTGCCTCGCACACGCCTGCTGGCCAACTGCGCGGCAGGTCCTCCACCTCCACATCGCGCGCCGGCTCGTGCATGATGCCGCAGCTGACCGAGTCGTCTATCGCCGCGTACAGCTCGCACTGCAGCTCCTCGCCGGTCGACGCGCGCCAAGTCTCGTACACGTGGCCCGCGCTGCTCAATTGCACAGGCACTGGACCCTCGCTCACGCCTGTCTGCAAGCGCCTGTGCTTGCGCTGCGAGCGCTGAGGGTTTCGAGACATACTCTGCGCTTCTTAAATCAAAGATGCAGCCCTGGCGCAAATGCGACGTGTGCGCAGACATCAGTTCGTGGTACTGAAACTCAAAATATTCACGAAATCACTTGAGTACTGAAACTCAAAATATTCACGAAATCACTTGAGTACTGAAACTCAAAATATTCACGAAATCACTTGAGTACTGAAACTCAAA
>Ga0078894_10004109_pt1 | contig 11097 bp, 11 predicted proteins | sample LauGreSu1BDMLBSD_2_FD_67506 | JGI IMG/M metagenome (GOLD analysis project Ga0078894, IMG submission 67506) | Freshwater lake microbial communities from Lake Michigan, USA - Su13.BD.MLB.SD (version 4) (version 4) | ecosystem: Environmental > Aquatic > Freshwater > Lake | place: Lake Michigan... | reverse complement strand
CACTGGCGTTCCATTATTTTGGGCAGGCGGTGGATCACCACATTCAGAAAGCTGCCGACGCACAGCCCAAGCAGTGCGGCACAGACGGCGAAGACGGGGGGATTCGACAATACGCTCATCATGAAGGAGCCGGCCTCTGCGTTTCAGGGGTGAGCCGGCGCGACGATGCCGGATGCGCGCCGGGCAGGGAGCGGCGCCCGTTAAGGCGCCGTCGTTGTTTATACAGCGGAACCCAGCTTGAAGATGGGCAGATACATCGCGATCACCATGCCGCCGATCAGCGTGCCCAGCACCACCATGATCATCGGTTCCATCAGGCTCGACAGCGCCTCCACGGTGTCATCCACTTCCTGCTCGAAGAAGTCAGCGACCTTGCCGAGCATCGCGTCGAGCGAACCGGCTTCCTCGCCGATCATCGCCATCTGGATCACCATGTTGGGAAACACCTCGGTGCCCTGCATCGAAGAAGTCAGGCTTGATCCGGTGGAGACTTCGGCCTGGATTTTCTTGGTGGCCATGTAATACACATAGTTGCCCGATGCGCCGGCGACTGAACCCAACGCCTCGACCAGCGGCACGCCGGCGGCGAACATGGTGGCCAGCGTGCGCGTCCAGCGTGCGATCGACGACTTGCGGATCAGGTCGCCGAAAACCGGAATCTTCAGGACGACCTTGTCCATGAACATCTGCATTTTCACGGAACGTTTCCAGGTCCAGAAAAACGCATAAATGCTGCCGCCCATGGTGCTGAACAGGAAGAACCAGTTGGCGACAACGAAGTCGGACATGGCCATCACAATCAGGGTCGGGGTCGGCAAATCGGCGCCGAAACTCTTGAACACTTCCTTGAATGCCGGGATCACGAAAATCATGATGATTGCAGTGATCACTACCGCAACCACGATAATCGCGATCGGGTAGAACAGCGCCGACTTGATCTTGGCCTTGATGCCGAGAATCTTTTCCTTGTAGGTCGCCAGGCGGTCAAGCAGGCTTTCCAGAATACCGGCAGCTTCGCCGGCACCGACCAGGTTGCAGAACAGCGCATCGAAATGCAGCGGGTGTTTCTCGAAGGCCTGTTTCAGGTTCATGCCGGTTTCAACGTCGGCTTTGATGGTCATCAGCAGCCGCGCGACCGCGGGATTGGCGTGGCCTTTGCCGACAATATCGAATGCCTGCAGCAGCGGCACGCCGGATTTCATCATCGTCGCCAGCTGGCGGGTAAACAGCGTGATGTCTTTTTCGGAAACCGAGCCGCCTTTGCCGAGCCGCTGTTTCTTGACCTCGGTGACCTTGATGCCCTGGCGGCGCAGTACTGCGTTGACCTGCGCTTCACCGCTGGCCTGCATTTCGCCGCGTACGGTTTTTCCGGCGCGATCCTGCCCGACCCAGCGGAACGTGACTTCGACGACCTCGGCGGGTTTACGTGCGGCAGCGGCTGTGGCCATGGTGAGCCTCCAAAATCTCTCAAGGAACCAATAAGTTACGAGCGGTTATTGATGGAATAATGCCTTTACTGGCCCCCTTTGTAAAGGCGATAACTCACACTGGGGGTGGCGCTCAGGACCTGACGGGGGGCAGCACTCTTACGCTTTTGATCACCCGGTCCTGGGTTTGCACGATTTCCAGCGGATGGCCGGCGATACGCACGCTGGTATTGGGTTCCGGGATGTCCTGCAGATGTTCCAGAATCAGGCCGTTCAGGGTTTTCGGGCCGTCCAGCGGGAAACTGAATCCCAGCTTGCGGTTGAGTTCGCGCAGCAGGGTGCCGCCCTCGACGACGTAGCTGCCGTCCGGTTGCTGGTGCAAACCGCGGGCCATCAGCGGCGACTGCGTGGTGAACTCGCCGATGATTTCCTCAAGGATGTCTTCCAGGGTCACCAGTCCCATGATTTCGCCGTACTCGTCGACGACCAGGCTGACGCCGTTGGCGTGTTCCTGGAAGTTCTGGATCTGTGCGAGCAGCGGTGTCGCGGAGGGGACGAAATGCGCCTCGCGGATCATGTCCCGCAGGCTCTCCGGCGTCAGTTCATCACGCTGGATCAGCGTCAGCGCATGGCGAACGCGCAGGGTGCCGACGACATTGTCGAACTGGTCCTGATAAGCCACGACGCGGCGATGGTGCGCGGTCGACAGCTGTGCGGTGATTTCCTCGATCGGAAGGTCGAGGTTGATGCTTTCGATCTGGTTGCGCGGCACCATCACGTCATCCACGGTGATGGCACCGAGTTCGAGCAGATTGAGCAGTACCGATGCATGTTTTTTCGGCAGCACATTCGATGATTCGAGAACAATGGTGCGGATCTCGTCGATCGACAGCGGCTGCGAACCGGATTCCTGCGGTTGCAGACGCAGTGCCTTGAGCGCCATGCCGAGCAGGGTGTCAGTGGACTTCGTCAGCAGATGCACGAAGGGCGCGGTCACCCAGGCGAGCACCCGCATTGGCCACGCCACGAAGCGCGAAATGTTTTCGGCGCTGTGCTGGCCGAGCCGCTTCGGCACGATTTCACCGATGACGATGGAAATGTAGGTCACCACCACGACTACGATTGCTGTCGATGTGATGTTCGCGGTTTTATGTTCCAGGCCCTGCGCCTGAAGCCATACCGCAAACGGTTCGGCGAGAATGGCTTCGCCGACAATGCCGTTGAGCAGGCCGATCGAGGTGATGCCGATCTGCACGGTCGACAGGAAGCGCGTCGGATCCGAGCTGAGCTTGATCGCGGCGGCAGCCAGCTTGTCGCCGCGCTGCGCCAGCGTCGACAGTTTCGACTGGCGTGCGGTCAGCAGGGCGACCTCGGACATAGCAAAGGCGCCATTGAGAAGAATCAGGCAGGCGAGTATCAGGACTTCCATTTATGCACCTCGAAAACGAAGCCGGCGCAGGCGCCGGTCCGGTCAGACCCGTCCGAGCAGTATTTCCAGGACGAACTTGCTGCCGAGATAGGCGAGCACCAGCAGCAGGAATCCCGCGAGTGTCCAACGCACGGCGACGCGGCCGCGCCAGCCGCGGAAATGGCGGCCCAGCAGCAGCGCCGCGAATACGATCCAGGACACGAATCCGAAAACGGTTTTGTGGTTGAGCCGTGCTGCCTTGCCGAAAACTTCCTCGGAAAAAAATACACCGCTGACCAGCGTCAGAGTCAGCATGATGAAGCCCGCCCAGATGATGCGGAACAGCAGGTTTTCCATGGTCAGCAGCGGCGGCAGCCGGCGAAGCCCTGCAGGCAGCGAGCCCAGGTGCAGCCGTCGCTCAAGCATCGCCATCAGCAACACGTGCAGCGAGGCGATGGTGAAAAGGCTGTAGGCTACCATCGACATCAAAATGTGCAGCTTGAAAGCCAGCATGTCGGTATTGGGCAGTGGTTTCGCCGTCGGCAGCAGCGCGGGCAGAAAGGCAGCCACCGCAGCAACGGGCAGAATCAGCGCCTGCAGCCCTTCCAGCCGGTAGAAAAGGCTGCCCAGCCAGTAAATCAGCACAGTGAGCCAGAGGATCGCGGAAATGGCGTCGCCGACGCCGATGCGAAGCGTGTGGTCGGCGAACATGACGCCGAAAAGCACGAGGCCGTGAACAGTCAGCGTGGCCAGTACGCAGGAGCGCTCGGCCACAGCGCGCGCCGGCGTCATGTCCTGCGCCGCCGGCGACCAATGCAGTCGCCAGAAGTAGGCGGCCATGGCCGCGTAGAGAAGAGCGCTGACTAGATACGGTAAAATGGACTGCATGTATCCAGTTTACCTGAAGCCACCCCTTAAGCCATGTTCGACAACCTGACCGGCCGTCTGGCGCGCGTCGTCAAGACGCTACGCGGTGAAGCGCGGCTGACCGAGGCCAATACCCAGGACGCACTTCGTGAAGTGCGTATGGCGCTGCTCGAGGCTGATGTTGCGTTGCCGGTGGTCAAGGCCTTTATCGATCGCGTTCGCGAAAAGGCGGTTGGCGAGGAGGTCGCCGGCAGCCTGACGCCGGGACAGGCGCTGATCGGCGTTGTACATCGCGAACTGGTCGCCCTGATGGGCGAACACAACGAGTCGTTGAATCTTGCTGTGCAGCCGCCGGCGGTGATCCTGATGGCCGGCCTGCAGGGTGCCGGTAAAACGACGACGGCGGGCAAGCTCGCGCGCTGGTTACGCATCGAACAGAAAAAGAAAGTGCTGCTGGTCAGTTGCGACGTTTACCGTCCCGCGGCGATCGAACAGCTGAAAATCCTGGCCGGACAGGTTGAGGTGGATTTTCATCCCGTCGCCGAAGGAGAGAAGCCGGTCGACATCGCGAAGCAGGCTCTGCAATACGCGCGCACGCATTATCACGATGTGCTGATTGTCGACACCGCGGGCCGTCTCGCCATCGACGAGGCGATGATGCAGGAAATCCGCGAGCTGCATGCCGCGGTACATCCCGTCGAAACGCTGTTCGTGGTTGATGCGATGCAGGGCCAGGATGCGGTGAATGTGGCGAAAGCGTTTGGCGAAGCGTTACCGCTGACCGGTGTCATCCTGACCAAACTCGATGGTGATTCGCGTGGTGGCGCTGCGCTGTCGGTGCGCCATGTCACCGGCAAACCGATCAAGTTTGCTGGCACCGGCGAGAAAGTTACCGGACTGGAAGCTTTCCACCCTGACCGGCTCGCTTCGCGCATTCTCGGCATGGGCGATGTGCTGTCGCTGATCGAGGACGTCACCAAATCGGTGGACCGCGATGAGGCCGAAAAGCTGGCGCGCAAGGTCAAAAGCGGCAAGGGATTTGATCTTGAAGACTTCAAGCAGCAGATTGCCCAGATGCGCAAGATGGGCGGCGTTACGGCACTGATGGACAAGCTGCCGGCGCACCTGGCGCAGGCGGCGGCCCAGGGTGCGCCGCAGATGGATGACAAGGCGACGCGCCGCATCGAAGGCATCATCAATTCGATGACGCGGCTCGAGCGCACAAAACCGGAACTGATCAAGGCTTCGCGCAAGCGGCGTATTGCCGCCGGCGCCGGGGTGACGGTTCAGGAAGTGAACCGGCTGCTCAGCCAGTTCGAACAGACGCAGAAGATGATGAAAATGGTCGCTAAAGGCGGCATGGCGAAAATGATGCGCTCGATGAAGGGCATGTTCCCGGGAATGCGGTGAGCATCCCCGGTTTCCGGCGTTCCCCGCCTATTTCAGACTGAAGCCCTGCCGCCGGATGTAATCGCCGAAGTCCGCGCGTTCCGGTTCGGCATATTGCCGGGCCTTGTCTTCCGACCAGCCGTAAAAATCCGCAGTGCCAAACTGCTTGATGCGTCGCTGCTTGCTGTAAGGGTGGTTGGCATGGCGCCGCTGGTCGTAGGCATCCACATGCTCGCGCAACCGGCTTTCGTCGTAACGGTCGGTATGCACCGTCACCTCGAGCGGCAGTCGCGGGCTGATGTGTCCGGCCGCGGCCGGATAACCCACGCATAAACCGGCAATCGGGAACACGCCTTCCGGCAACCCCAATTCCTTGCTGACGGTGTCGATGGCGTTGCGGATGGCGCTGATCGGGCAGGTGCCGAGGCCCGCGACCTCGGCGGCATTGATGAAGTTCGTCATCACGATGCCGGCGTCCACTGCCGCATTCATGAAGTGGTCGAGGTGCTCGTTGGCAAAGGGTTTGCCGCGCCACTGTCCGATATGACGGATGCGCCGGTTGTTGCCGCAGAACACCAGGAACACCGGCGCGTCGAGAATCCAGGCCATGTCCGGCAGGTGTGCCACGATGCGCCGGCGTTTTTCCGGATCGGCGACATAAATGATGTCGGCCTGCTGCAGATCGCTCTTGGTCGGCGCAGACAAAGCGCAGGCAAACAGCAGCTTCAGCAGCTCCGGGCTGACCGGATCCGGGCGATAACGGCGCAGCGACCGGTGTTCGGCCATGCGGGCCAGTTCAGCGGCGCCCGGCTGTTGATCCGGTATCCCGATGGCGCTGCCGTAACGGGTTTTGAAGGCGACGGATAGACGCTCGGCCGGGGTTTTTTCAGGATTATTCATTAAATATCAATTAAAACAATTGGTTATGTTGATTTTGGGTGGCTGCGGCGGTAACCCGTGCTTTTACGACCGTTGTCATTAAACATTGCCTCGGGGGGTGAAAGTGGCGTAAAATCCGCCCCTTTCGACTTTTTCAGTCACCGGGAAATCCGTCATGGTGGTGGTCCGTTTAGCTCGTGGAGGCGCCAAAAAGCGCCCGTTTTTCAATCTCGTCGTAGCCGACTCGCGTTTTCCTCGCGACGGTCGCTTTATCGAGCGTCTGGGGTTTTACGATCCCAAAGCGCCGGAAGGCCGCGAACGTCTGCGTATCAACAGTGAGCGCCTTGCATTCTGGCAAGACAAGGGTGCGCAACTGTCGGATACAGTGACCCGTCTCGTCAAGCAGGCTGGTGCCCAAAAAGCAGCTGCCTGAGCAGTCGGTCGCTGAACGGCTGGTAGTCATGGGGCGCGTGGTTGCGCCCTACGGTGTCAACGGCTGGATCAAGATTCAGCCGTTCACGCAGGAAAGCCGGGGGTTGCTCGATTATTCGTTGTGGCAGGTCGGACGCGAAGGCGCCTGGCAGCCGCGATCCGTGGAGTCGGCCAAAGTGCACGGCGCCGCGGTGGTTGCAAAGCTGGCAGGCATTACTGACCGCGATCAGGCGGCGGTGTTGCAGGGAATGCGGGTCGCGATATCGCGCGACGCTTTTCCCGATGCGGCAACTGGAGAGTTTTACTGGGCCGATCTGGTCGGGCTGAAGGTGGTGAATTCAGCCGGGGTCGAGCTGGGTACTGTGTCCCGGGTGTTTGAAACCGGGGCCAATGATGTGCTGGTGGTGGAAGGCGAGCGAGAACGGCTGCTGCCTTTCATCGAGACGGTGGTCCGGCAGGTGGATGTTGCCGGCGGAAGCATAACCGTCGACTGGGAAGCAGATTACTGATGTTGCAGTTTGATGTCGTCACACTGTTTCCGGCGATGTTCGATGCGGTAACCGAATTGGGGGTTACCGGTCGGGCCCGGGAGCGCGGTCTGTATCAGTTTGTGGCGTGGAATCCGCGGGATTTCACGACAAACGTGCACCGCACCGTCGATGACCGGCCTTATGGCGGCGGTCCCGGCATGGTGATGATGGCGGAGCCTCTGGACAAAGCGCTGGTAGCAGCGCGACAGCGGCAGATGAGCGCGGGTGTTGACAAGCCGCGGTTGGTGCATCTGACGCCGCAGGGAAGATTGCTGGATCACGCGTTGGTGACAGAGTTGGCGCGGGAGCCGGGACTGGTGTTGCTGGCCGGACGCTATGAAGGTGTGGATGAGCGTCTGATCGATCGCCAGACCATCGAGGAAATCTCGATCGGCGACTATGTATTGAGCGGCGGTGAACTCGCCGCGATGGTGTTGATGGACAGTGTGGTGCGGCAGTTGCCCGGAGCCTTGGGTGATGCCGAATCCGCCAGCCAGGATTCGTTTGTTGACGGCCTGCTGGACCACCCGCACTACACCCGCCCGGAAGTGTATGAGGGCGCGGAGGTGCCGGCGGTGCTGTTGTCAGGCAACCACGCGGTGATTACGCGTTGGCGTTTGAAGCAGTCGCTGGGACGCACCTGGCAGCGACGGCCGGATTTGCTGGAACGGCGGGTGTTGACCGCGGAAGAACGGTCACTGCTCGACGAGTTTCGCCGCGAACAGGACAGCGGCAGGGTTTAACCGCGAACGCCATGATGGCGGACGCAATCAAGTTTGAGGGAGTATCGAGATGAACGTCATACAGCAGCTGGAACAGGAAGAAATGAAGCGTCTGGGTCGCAAGACTCCGGAGTTTGTTGCCGGTGACACGGTCATCGTCAACGTCAATGTGGTCGAAGGCGAGCGCAAGCGCGTCCAGGCCTACGAAGGCGTGGTCATTGCCAAACGTAACCGGGGCATCAACTCCTCGTTCATCGTGCGCAAGATCTCCTCGGGCGAAGGCGTCGAGCGGACCTTCCAAACCTATTCACCGTCGATCGCCAGCATCGAAGTGAAGCGCCGCGGCGACGTTGGCCGTTCGAAGCTTTACTACCTGCGCGGCCTGTCGGGCAAAGCGGCCCGCATCAAGGAAAAGCTTACCGTCAGCACCGCGGTGGCTGCTGAGGTCGAAGCGGAAGCCGCACCAGCCGAGAAGTAAGCATTCTGTATCCCTGAAAAAGGCGGCTGCGGCCGCCTTTTTCATTGTCAGTGACCGTTATGCAGGCGCTTCGCGCCGGGCCGCCGCTACAATAAGCGCATGATTCTGCAACGGCTGATCGCCCCCCTTTTTGCATTGGTGTTCTGGACCGCGATGATGGCGGTGTCGGCAGCACATGCCGCCGACGAACTTGCAGCCACGCGCAGTCTCGCTGAAGCCGGTGCGATTCAACTCGCACTGCAGCGTGTCGATATGTTGCAGCCGGCGGCGGCAAATACGCCACTTCCCAAAAGCACTTCCCCGGCGGCGGGCTGGGTGGATTGGGAGCGATTGCGACTGCAACTGCTGGCATCCCGCGGCACGAATGATTTGTTGCTGCAGCGTGTTGCTGCCATGCCGGCCGGTGTCGAGGCGACGGTTGCCGTCGATTTTCATGCCGCTGCGGCACGCGCTGCATTGACGCTCGGGCGTGGTGCAGCCGCACGTGATCAGGCCGGCCGCGCGCTTTGGGTCGCGGGCACGGACGCAACGCGCCTGAAAGACATGCGTCTGCTGGTGATCCGCAGTCTGGTACTGGACGGTCAGGCGGACGATGCCTATCGCAGCATGCTGCGCTTCCAGCAGGATTACCGGCCGCTCGATGCGGCAACGGCGACGCAGTTTGTCGACGGCCTGCTCGATCTGAAGCGGGTCCAGGAAGCTGTGAGCTGGCTGGGCCTGCTCGATGAGCGCGGTCCGGCGAAGCTGCGTCTCCGGTTGCATACCGGCCTGTTGTCGCCGGCGGACGCGGTGACCCAGGCGCGGGCCGGTATTGCGCGCAGCGAAGATCCGGCGTGGTGGCGGGTGGTGCTCGACGCTGCCGAAAAGCAGCCGGCCCCGCTGCTGAAGATTGAAGCCCTGGAGCAATTGCTTGATCGTTCCGAAGCAACGGCAGCGGATGCCTCCCGCTTGTGGGAGGCTTATCTCGGTTATGCCCGGGGCGCCGCAAATGCGCACCAATTGCTGGCCGGGGACGAAACCAGCTGGTTTGAGTTCGCTCTCAAACGCAAAGAAGCCGAACCCGTCGTGGCGCGTGCCTATCTCGCATTCCTTGCGCGCGAGGGGCGCGGCGAATCCCTGAGGCGCAGCGCACAGGCTCAGCTGGTTTCCTTATTGATGGCTGCACGTCTGCCGCGCATGGCGCTGCAATTGTTTGATGCATGGCCTGCCGATCCGGCGGCGCTGTCGGCGGATACGCGTTATCAGCTGGGCGGCGTTGCTGAAGCGCTGCAACAGCATGTGCGCGCCCTCCAATACCGGCAGGGATTACCGGCACCTGAAGGCACCGCGGCTGCAGTATGGGATCTGCGCATGGCCGGACTCGCCCTGCGTGCCGGTCGTGGCGATGTGGTTGCCGCCATCACCCGGCAACTGGCGGCAGCTAAGACGCCGATACCGCCCGTGCAATTGCCGGAGTGGCTCGCGCTGACGGCGCAACTTGCCGATCATGGGCTGTCTGCGGAAACACAACTGCTGGCGGCGCGGGTTACACCGTATAGCGATGCGGCGCAGGCGCGCCTGCTGCTTGCTGCGACCGCACGCGTATTGGAGTCCGGCAGCCAGCCGCTGCTCGCTGCTGAATATCAGTTGCGCCTGGCGACAAGCGCGCCGCAGCCCGACGCCGCTGCAGAGTCCCGCCTGCGTGCGGGATTCAATCTGGCGCGCGGCGGCCTGCGCGATGATGCCCGTGTGCAGTTTGAATGGGTGCTGAAAAATGCGCGCGATCCGGCGCAGATCGCAGTGGCGCGGCGGGAACTCGGGTTCTAGTCGATAACGCGCGCACTCAGCGCGCGGCGCTTTTCCACAGATCGCTCAGGTATTCGTGGTCGCTGGTGTTGATCCAGCTGCGGCGGTATTCGACCGGGGTGTCGTTGTAGGTGTAGGCGACGCGGCGGATCTGCAGCGCGGGCTGGTCGATACGCAGGCCGAGGATGGCCGCGATGTCCGCAGGCGGATGCGCTGCCGACAGCCGTTCGCTGATGCGTACGACATTGACACCGTAACGCGCCTGATAAAGCCCGTAGATCGTGCCTTCGCGGTTGCGGAAGGTGGATTCGTCGAGCCGGGAGAAGCGCTCGGTCGGCACCGTGATGTCGTCCAGCACTACCGGCTTGCCGGCCAGCTTCAGCAGATTGCGTACCCGCGCCACCCGGCTGCCGCGGGCGAGTCCGAACTGGGTTTCGTCGTCGGCATCGGCGCGTTCTTTGCGGAAGCCCAGCAGTTCAGAGACCGGAAATTCGCGGCTGCCGTCCTTGCCGACGACATGGAAAAAGTAAAACAGCGTGCGGTCTTCGGTGTGGGTCGCGACAAAAGTGCCGCGGCCCTGCTGGCGCACGAGTATGCGGCCGGCGACCAGTTCGTCAATCGCGCGGCGGATGGTGCCGATGGACACCTTGAACTGCCGCGCCAGTTGCGATTCGCTGGGGATGGCCTCTCCCGGTTTCCACTCGCCGGCAGCCAGTGCGCGGGTGATTTTCCATTGCACTTCGCGGTAAAGCGGTGCGGCGGCGAGGTTGTCGGCGATGCGGGCGGGAGTGTCCATGGCAGCGCGCGGCAGTCTATCACGCACCTCCCGGATTCATATAGGTCATATAGTTGACTGGCCGAAAGGGCGGGGGTTAGCATCTCCGGCCCTGCACACCCGTTTTCATTCCGGCTGCATATCACCCAGATTTCATCCAGGAGGCGAAATGATTCACTTGTTGGTACACGACAAAAAGGACACGGTCGGCGTGGCCGTCATCGAAGGCATCAAGGCCGGTCAGGAGATGATCGGCTGGGTCATGGAAGACGACTCCACGATCAAGGTCAAGGCGATCAACGACATTCCCATCGGCCACAAAGCCGCGCTTCGCGAAATCAAGAAGGGCGACACCATCATCAAATACGGTTTTGACATCGGCAAGGCCGTCGCTGACATCAAGGT
>Ga0078894_10004106_pt1 | contig 11103 bp, 8 predicted proteins | sample LauGreSu1BDMLBSD_2_FD_67506 | JGI IMG/M metagenome (GOLD analysis project Ga0078894, IMG submission 67506) | Freshwater lake microbial communities from Lake Michigan, USA - Su13.BD.MLB.SD (version 4) (version 4) | ecosystem: Environmental > Aquatic > Freshwater > Lake | place: Lake Michigan, USA... | reverse complement strand
TGATGTATTGGTGGTCACTGACTCAATAAGGTATGCACCGTTAGCAATAGACAGCTGAGTATCTCTAACCGTAATTGGTGTTCCAACAGCAAGTCCAGTTGTATCAGTCAGTGCAACCGTGACTGTTCTTGATGAAGTATTCATCGTAATGCCAGTAATCGACGATATAAAACTTGCCGAGTCGTATATGAACGGTCTAGCACCGACAGTCGTTAGGTTTTCCCACTTTGAAATTTGTGTTCCATACTCAAAGTCGGTGTCAATCAACGACTGTGGCTGTGAGACTCTTAACTTTTGGACAGGGTCAAAAAGTACTTCTTCTGGTGTAATCGGCGTTAAGCCAGGTGGTATTTGGTTAAGACCCATTACGCTATCTCCATCCCGCTGATGTGGAATTTAATGTCAGTTGAGTTTGCATTCCCAGTGATTGTGTCCCCTGCCATGAGAACCTGCTTGAGGTCTAGGGAAATAACAGAATTTCCAGGTATTTCAAGTGTTGGAACAAGAGGGATACCATCCAGACCGATTGAGTATGTGCCGCCAGCATTTGCGTTGTTTGATACCACAATGTTGGTTACAACTGTTCTCGTCAATGAAGGAACAGTGTAAAGTGTTGTTGCAGGGTTTGTATAAACCGTAGCAGCGCCCCTAAAAAGAATTTCAGCTGTATTAGCCATTGATTACTCCAGTCATTTAGAATGCTCCCATGATAGACGCTACGCCGACGTCGTCGGTGCTAGTCGCGCGAGAGACAAGAACCCATTCTCCGTCATAATAAACGAAGACTTCGTTTGTTGTGTTTCTGAACCAGAATTGACCGTTTGCAGGGTTTTCTGGTGACTCTGAACCAATAACAGCGCCAATACCAGATGCGCCGATTTCAATCCAGTAACCATCGTAGTACACAAAAGTGATAGCTGAGTCCGTTTCAAACCAGAAGTCGCCTAAGTCTGGGTCCAGTGGTGGTGTTGTGCCGAGGGTCATTGACGCTCCAGCAGCAATTACGTGGTAGTTGCTGCCATCTGCTGTTGCTTCCCATCTATCTTGAATTTCATTCCACCTAATGTCAACGCTTGCGCTTGAGCCTCGGTCAATTACGATTGAACCGTCGACTGTAGGTGCGCCAATTGTCCCAGCATTAAGAACAATCTTGCTGTCGGCGATATTTAGTTCTGCTTGGCTGGTTGTTTCTTGGTTTGTAGCAAATAGGTTGGTTACTACAAGGGTGTCAAACTGAACGCATGCGCTGGTTCCAACTTCCTGCCCAATTGAAATAGTTGGGGTTGCGCTTTCCCCGGAATTTTCAATAATCGTTACACCTGTGCCAGCAATAAGGTTGGCTACATAATTCCCAGTTGTATCAGTTCCCATTACAACAGAGTTTGGCTGGATGGCTGTTGACATCGTTGCATTACCCAAGTCGGTGAAGGTCACCGAACCAGAAACATCGCCGGAAAGAACTAGGGTCGGTGAAACGCCAGTAATAACTGGGTTGGTTAAGGTCTTGTTTGTTAACGTATCCGTGGTATTAGTACCGACAAGAGTCGTTGTTGCATCTGGGAAAGATATGACCCTATCTGCTGTTGGATTTGCAAACGTGATTACTGTTTCAAATTCATCAGGGCTTGAGCCTTCAAAGGTTATTCCTCCGCCAAACTTCACCTCTGGGCTTCCAGATGAAATCGCAGAAGACGGAGTCTCTACTGGGGTGTATCTAAACTGGTATGCAGATGTTACTTGAGCAACAGTAAAGTCTCCGTTATAGCCTGTTTGAGTTGCTCCGGAAACCGTGATTCTTGCACCGACGTAGAGACCATGCTCGGCAAGAGTGTTGACAGTAGCAAGATTTGTTCCTGCATTATATGTCAAGTTGCCGTTTACGCTTAGGTTTGTGTTCCCTATCGAGAGTCCTGAAAATAGTGGTGAGTCTCCAGAACCGACAGGTTGTCCGATATTGATAGTTGGGGTTCCTGCCTCTGAAGCCACTCCATTTGTTAGAGAAACACCAGTTCCAGCGATAAGTGAAGCAACGTAGTTTCCGCTTGTATCGGTGTTTAGGTCAACCAAATCTGGAACCCAAGCTGTTCCGTTCCACTTAAGGAATTGATTAGCGGTTGGCGCTGATGCAGAGACATCTGAAAGCGCGTCTAGTCCGTGATTGGATATAGATGAGACAGTTGCTGCGTTGCCAGAAATGCTGCCATCAACTGAGCCAGTTACGTTTCCGGTTAAGTCTCCAGTTACGTCTCCAAATAGGTTTCCAGTAACATTTCCAAGAACATCTCCGCTTACGCTTCCAGAGACGTTTCCAATCAGGTTTCCTGTTACGTCTCCAGATACGTTTCCAACATGCAAGCCATTTGTATCGCCAAATACATCTCCGTAAACGTCCCCAGTCAAATCTCCAGTTACGTTTCCTGCCACGCTTCCAGAAACGCTTCCAAACAATATTCCGGTTACGTTTCCTGTTACTTCTCCAATGTGCGTTCCAACCAAGGTGCCCTGGAACTCAGAAGCATAAATAGTGTTAGTTGCGGTTATGTTCTCATAGAAAGTCGGATTCAGCAGGTCCGCTTTTTCGTTTATCTGGCTCTGGATATTGGCGCTTGCACTATTTAGGAATTCAAGTTGTGCTTTTGTTGTTCCTAATTCAAAAAGTTTATTCAAATCAGCAGATGTAGCAACAAGGCCGTATATGTCTGTTGGCTGTAAAACTATATTGGATGAACCATCAAATGACTGCCCACCAATGAGTCTTGGTGTTTGAAGTACTGCTGCTTGAGCGGCTACACCGTTCAGGTATGAAGTTATTCCAGCAAAGACGACGCTTCCGCTTGTGGATACATCCTGACCAATTGAGAGCGTGTTGCCGCTTTTTACAATTCCTGTTCCGGCAGTTATTGATGACGTTCCAGAAAACTGTGTCAGGTTTATTACGTCGGTCCCAATTATGTGGGAGGCATCATCGCCCGTACCAACCGAGTAAACAAGAAATCCTTGACCTGCGTTAATTGCACCAAGAGAGACATAGAGTGCTTCGCCAGCTTGTATTTCGGCACTATATGTGCTTGAGTCGAAGTCTGAAGCTCTTTCCAAAACCCACTGAGCAGAAACGCTTCCTTGAGCAGTAACCACATAAACACCGTTATGTACTGCGTTCGCCTCATTCTTTACAATAATTCTGTCGCCAGTTGACGCATTTGTTCCGTCGACAACAAGTCTTGCATTACCAACAGATGTAAGTGTTGCGCCAACGCCGTTGGTCCCATTGTTGTATGTTGGCGTATTTGGCAGGGCCACGTGCGTGGCGAGTTTTGCAAATGCATGCCAATTTATGGATGCGGCAATCCCATCTGCATAGGCTTTCGTGACTGCATGCGAATCAGCTGTAGGGCTATTGTTTAGCGTGACCTGAGCGAACGCTGGAGAAGCAGAGACTGCAATATCTTGTCCGATATTTATGGTTGGGTTGGTTCCGCTGCCGGAGTTGCCCGTAATTGTTACGCCAGTGCCCTGTGTGAGGGACTCTACGTAGTTGACAGCGTCAAGTGCTCCGTAGAAATACTCGAGCTGTTCCCAGTGGGTGGAGCCGTCTCCGAGCTTGATTTTGTTGGTATCGGACTCAAGACCTATTTCGCCAGCCGACAGTACTGGGTCGGCAATCAGCCAGTTTGCAGCAGAGTCGCGACGGAATAAAATCTTCTTATAAGCCATTAAGCATCGCCTCCGTCAGCAACCTGGGAATCGTTGGCCTCATCGATTTCGATGTCGGCAAACCCACCGTCAATTATCGCAGATTTAAACCTTTGCCAACGCAACCCATTCCACACCCAAGACTTGCCGGCGACAGAAAACTCGTCATTTGTTGACGGCGATGGTGGAAAAACAATTGGCATGTGTTTATTATGGCATATTTCAGTCTTTCACTACCTCTAGTCTCTCGTTTTCCATTAGCTTTTTTGAAAATGTATTCAGTCCGTGAACATAGCCGAGTGGTTCTGGGATGTTTAATTCAATACAGACATCTACGAGCTTTCCGTCTCGAATGTCAGTCCAAGCGTCAATCATGGCTTGCGCTCCAGATTTACCACTGATGTGATACTTCTCTGAAATGAGCTGAACAAGCTCGTCATCGTAGTTCCAAGTTTTCAAAGTCATTGTGGATTTTCCCCTGCCTGGTTTTGTTCAATGTATTTTTGAGCCCACCTTGCTCCAGCGGCGGTGCTTTTTACACCCAATAGACCCTCATTGAAGTCGTATTCATATCCACGCTCGTTTAGAAACTCTTCTCGCGAATAATCCAAGACCTTTGAAGCTATTCCCATATTTTGGTAATCTGGGTGTACATTCAGCATGAACGGTTTTTGCACCTCGTCTTTTATGTATGAACCATAAACACACAGGAGCAAGCCATCTTCTCCACGATATAAATCTATGTTTACATCGACCGAATTCTCGTGGCCGAAAAGGTGTGGGGCGGCTGCTGGAATTGTCTGTTTAGAAAAACCTGGCTCTCCAAATTCTCCAAACCTATACTCCAAAAAAGACCATTCGGCAAATGTGAAATCCTGAACGTCGGTATCTAGATTTTCCCACGGCTTATCTACGTTTGCATCGCTCATAACTGTGACTAATCCTCCAATGGCGCTCGTGGGGCGCCGTTTTCATACACCCATCCACCTCGGATGTGGTCGTAGTATTCACTATCTATTGGTATCTCTATTATCTTTGGGTCACTTGCTAGGGCTGTAACAATATATTCATAGCCGCCCTGCTGGTCTATCCATTCAGGATTTGGAGCCCAAGTAAAGGCAACTTCTCCGTCAACGACAACTGAGAATTTTCTTAAACGTTTTGCAGTTTTTTGTTGTTCCATAGTGTTTAGATTCTAGCGGTATCCAATGCATTACAGAATGCCGATTTACGTTCTAGATACATATAAAACCGTCCTTAAACCCGCCGCAACCAGCTGGAGGGCAACATGGTCCAATTCCTGGACAGTCAGGGCATGCGAAGGTCGGGAAGAACGGGAAGAACGGGAAGAACGGGAAGAACGGGAAGAACGGCGGCGCTGGGTTGGTGGTTTCTGATATGTAGATAGCGTCAGAGTTTGCCCACCCTGGTTTTGAAACATATACATATGTGTATCTAGTTGTGTCATAACCAAGACCAAACCATCCATGACAACTTCCAGATTGGTCGTTTGGCGCGTCAACATTGAATCCGTAGTAATTGTACGTAGCGGTTCCACCGTTGCCAGGTTGCTCTAGGCCATCAGTGAAGTAGTTGGTGTAACACCATGGAATTGAACTTTCCGTCTCTGCGATATCTCCAATAATCGGAGTTGGCACTTTACCAAACAACGGAGTGATTGAACTAGACGCAGTCGAGTAGCTTCCAGTTCCAATTCCGTTTATTGCATTCACTCTGAATACATATGCAGTTCCGTTTGTCAAACCGGTAACCGTCACGGAAGTTGCTGTCGACGCGGCACGGCTGAACGTCGTCCATGTCGAACCACTGTCTGACGAGTATTGAACTGTGTAGTCAGTAATCGAAGAGCCAACAGAGGCTGGCGCAATCCAGGCTACAGAAGCCGTTGTATTTCCATAAGTGCTTGGAAGAGTTACTGTTGGTGTTGCTGGAGCGGAAGGTGCAGAACCAAGAACAAGTGGACTAGAAGATGCTGACGCCACTGATTCAGTAGCACTTGTTGACTCAATCGCAACAGCAGAGAATGTGTAAGTTTCTCCCGGGGTGAGTCCGGCCAGCATGGATACCGTTGTGGAACTAGTTGTTGCAGTTACTCCATTGCTCGCAGTTACGCGATATGTAACTATTCCAGACTTGCCCCTATATCCAGTGTGAGTGATTGTTATGTCTGCTGTTCCGCCAGCACCTACAACACTAGTTACTGCGCTTGGTGGGTCAATAAACTTTCCACCACTGGCTTGATTGCCCGGAATCACGATGCCGCCAAGTCACCTATAACAAACCACTCGTTTGCATTTTCTGTTTTGACCAATGTGCAAGATGAGTATCGTGCTCTCAAGTAGACACCAGGAGTTGCCAGAAGCGACACGCCAGAACCAGCAAGTATTCTTGTTTTACCGGTTCCTCTTTGAACAACGGTAATGCTTGTGCCAGTACCGAACGCAACAACTGAAGCGCTTGGAACAGTCAAGTCATTAGCAGAGCTCGAGTCCATAATGATGATTGTCTCTGCGGCATCTCCGGAAGCGAGCGTATAGTTGCCGGCCTTTGCACTGAGTGATTGAACACCCGTTGTTGAAACCGAAGCAGTAGAGCCTTCGCCCTGAGTGTGAGAGATAGCGATTCCAGTTCCAGCAGACACGTTGAGCATGTAGTCACCGACGGTATCTGTGCCAAGGTTGATTGGGTCATTAACCCAATTGGCTCCGTCGTACTTTAAGAAGTCTCCAGAAGCAGCAGCTGAAGCCGAGACATTGCCGATGTCGTCAAGCGAAGCAGAACCTATTGCCGTTGTGTGGTCAAGAGCATCATGACGCGCATCAGTTAAATACTGAGTGTGGTCATCATCAGCAAGACCAGTCATTGAACCGTGGTCAGAAACTGGTGTTGTACCTACACCCTGGTCTGAAGAAATGACGCTTCTTAGGTCAATAACATCCGTTATTCGTGCGCTTGGGGTATTTGTGTATGAAGTCTTGCACTCATAAATAATCTTGTAAAGAGGGCGGAACTCAACGATTGGGAAGCCATCCAAATCAAGTGAAGCGTAAAACTCCGCTTGCGCTGAACCGTTATCAGTGTAAGAACCCTGACCAAGAATTGCAATAACTGGTTCATTCAGGTTATTCGTAGCAATAATCCAAGACACACCAAATCTGTTGTTTGCGACATCAGGAGTTGACCATGTTCCAGCAGTATTAAGGTTATATCTTGGCCTGTCGGTTCCCTGCTTCATTGGGAATTCAGTTGCGGAATCCTTTACCCAGTGATTATTTAGTCTGTAAAAAACTGGAATCTCTGCATTGCCTTGAAGTACTTGTTCCCATGTATTGGCTGTTGGGGTTGCGGAATGTGCAATGTCAACTTGAAGGTCTTCGTCAAAGAATGTTCCATCAGCAATATCTATTTTTGCATGTGTATCAGATGCACCGTCACCATTGAGAATGTAGTTATTTGCACCGAATCCATTAGCGATTGCTGCACCGCGAGTTCTGTGCAGGTATTCGTGTGTTGCCCAATCGAGTGTTACACCGTGACGTTCATCAGCAAAGAAGTAAGCCTTGTTGTCTACTTCATTCCAGTAAACATAAGCAGTTGGTGCGTCTGTATCCCAAACGAAGTATGTAGTTCTATATGAAAGCACTCCGCTTGAGTTGTAGTAGATATAATACAAACCAGATGTATCTGGAATTTGAACAGTTTCTGTTGTTGTCTTTACGAAACGTTTTCCAGCACACCAAACCGTAAAAGAGGTAGATGCTGGTGCTATGGAGAATGTTCTTGTGCCTTCGTTGAACGAAATTACGCTGTCAGCTTTATTCTCGTGCCCCATCGGCTCGCTGGATGGGCGAACCGCATTAACCCAGTTTGTTCCATCAAATTCGAGTAGTTGACCGTTTGCCGCAGACGTAATTACTGTGTCAGAGATATCATTCAAGCTGATATCGCTCTTCAGAAGGACGTTATTGTATGCACTTCCGTCGTTAGTGAATTCCCAGCGGTCTGTTGACTCATTCCAACGCATTGATACGTTATCCGAAGTTCCACGCTCTACTTCAATTCCAGAGTTAAGAGTTGGAGATGCTGTGATGCCAGAGTTCAAAACAACTATGTTGTCCTCAACTAAAAGTGTTTCTGTGTTTAGAGTGGTCGTTGTTCCGTTGACTGTAAGGTCGCCACCAACAACAACATCTCCTGAGGTCTGAAGCCTTGCAAAAGAAACAGAAGAACTTGTGCTTGAGTCTTTCAGATAACCGTCAGTAGTTAATTTTGTTTCAACTGCAACAATATCTAATTCAATTTCCTTGTTGTAGCCATTTGTGTTTTTTGCGTCAAGGTATGCAGATGTTCCAATTAGTCCATATGAGTTTCCACTCACGCCGTCAATTAGAAAATTGCTTAGCTGCGCGTTATCCAGTCCTATCGTTGCGGTTGAACCCTCGCCAGGAGTGTGCGAAACCGTGAGCGCAGTTCCAACAGACACACCAGACATGTAGTTGCCTGTAGTGTCTGTTCCTAGTACAACGGAATTTGGTTGAATTGTTGCAGAAATACTTACATCAGACGAACCATTGAACGATACAGAACCAGTAACATCTCCACCTAAAGAGATTGTTCGTGCATTTTCAAGAGTTGTAGCAGTAGAGGAATTACCGATTAATGGTGCAGTGACTGCTGCGAACTGAACAGAAGATGAAGTTCCGACGGCCTGACCAATTGCCACGGTTGGGCTCGAGCCTTCACCAGGTGTATGAGTTATGGTGACACCAGTTCCAGCAGTCAGGTCGTTTACATAGTTTCCTGTTGTGTCGGTCCCAAGTGTAACGCTATTTGGTTGAATAGTCGTAGAAATATTTACGCTTGCAGAACTGTCAAATAAAACAGAGCCAGACACATCTCCGCTTAATGCAATTATATGAGAACCGAGCAAATTTGAAACAGTGTCGTTGTACCAATCAAGACCATCAAATGCAAGAACGTCGCCAGTACTAGCTGTGCTGATGTATACGTTATCAAGCTCTTCGACTGTTGGGAATTCTGGTGTGAGCGTTACTTGAATCCAAGAACCTGAGTAATAGGTATAAAGCTCAAGTTCGCTTGAGTTATACCAAAGGTCGCCGACTCTTATCTCGTCAGTAGGTTCCGTGTCCGAGACTGTAATGAAGTGGATTGTTTCGTTAATCCAAGCAGAAGCAGAGTTCTTGTAAACAAGGAAATCCCCCTCTTCAACATCGTTGATTGTTACGTCACCAATGTCATTGAGGCTGTTGATTGTTGGTATTGACGCCCACTCAACTCCAGCAGATGCTGAGCTACTTGCTTTTAGGAAGTAGCCTTCTGCTCCAACACCCAAACGAAGAAGATTGGTTCCATCAGTAACGAGCAAGTCGCCTTTGGTGGTGAGTTTGCTTACAAGTTCGTTTGCTTCGTCTGCGTCATTGGCGGTGAATACTGGGTAAATAACCGAACCAATTGGGTGCTCGGATGCAGTGGTGTCATCTTGTGCTCTTGTAAGGGTAAGGGTTGAGCCAGAAATCGTTGCCAGACACTTTTCTTCATAAATAGACGATGGATTGATGACAACATAAAAAGGGATACCAGCAATTGATGGCCAGCCAGTGGTTGCTGCAATGTCAACAGTTGTTCCGACATTCGTCAAGAGTGTCGTCGTTGTCGTATTGCGAGCCGCGCCCGAATATTGTTTACGTGTATATGCTGCCATGATTACTCCTAGTTTACTTCATCTCAACTAACAAGGGCCTGAATACCCCAGTACCCAGCAGTAATGCCTGATACTGGGTCTTGGTCATAAGTTGCAAATCCTCCGGATATACCAGTTCCACTTGCGGTTCTAGGCGCAGTGTGCAGACCAACTGCAGTATCTCCTGCAGTAGCTCCGCCGGTACCAGTTGCTGTAAGTGGAGTTGTTATTAGTTGAGTTGTTGACTGCGAACTTTGACCATGTGCTGATGCTGTTCTTAGGATTGTCAGCAATTGAACTAATGATGATGAACCATTTCCATTTCCATTTGCAGCTCTTGGTGCTGTGTGCAGACCTATTGCTATGTCCCCAACGGTTGCGCCACCAGAAGCAGTTGCTGAACGCAAATTGCCATGAAGGGTTAGGTTGCTAGAGCCGCTAGTTCCTGTTCCAGTTGCGGTTCTTGGTGCTGTGTGCAATCCGACAGCAGTATCTCCTGCCGTAGCTCCGCCTGATGCAGTTGCCCCTCTCGGTGAAGTGTGCTTTCCGATTGCTGTTTGTGTCGCTGTTCCAGAAGATATTGATGTTCTATAAAGAATCTTGAATTCGTTAGTGCTTTGGCTTCCAGTTCCAGAACCAGTTGCACTTCTAGGAGCGATATGTAGACAAATCGCTTCATCTCCAGCTGTCGCTCCACCAGATGCAGTTGCGGAGCGGAGATTACTGTGAAGAGTCGTATTGCTTGACCCACCAGTTCCAAAACCTGATGCAGTGCGTGGAGCAGTATGCAATCCGATTGCAGTATCGCCAGCAGTCGCAGAGCCAGAGCCATATCCAGTTCGTAGATTCGAGTACAGAATTGTGTTATTCGAAGTTCCAGCACCGGAACCAGAAGCAGTTCTAATGAATGTTGTAATAATCGATGCTGAAGAATCACCAGTTCCAGAACCGTTTGCATCTCGTGGTGCAGTATGCAAACCAGTTGAATCCTCTGAACCCTGACCGGACGCGCCTCCTGTTCTGACTGGAGTCTTAAATGATGCAGTACTTTCTGAACCGACTCCATCTCCACTGGCTGAACGAGGTGCGGTATGGAGGCCAATCGCTTCGTCATTAACAGTTGCTCCACCATCACCGTATGCGGTTCTAATTTTTCCATATCTAAATGATGCAAGAGACCCAGACTGTCCTGATGCTGTTCCAGTTCTATGAACTGTGTGCAATTGCTCTGATGTTGAAGAACCATCACCAGAAGCTGAAGCAGTTCTAAGAAATGTGCTCTTTTCTTCAGATGTCTCTGAACCTGTTCCACTTGCAGATGCTGTTCTAAGCGAAGAGTGAAGAATCGTTGCTTCGTCTCCGGCCGTAGCTGAACCAGAACCATATCCAGTTCTGATATTTGAATACAGAACAGAGTTATTTGATGAACCAGTGCCAGATGCAGATGCCGTTCTCAGATGAGTGAACAGCTGAGAAACTGATGAATCTCCATCACCATTTCCGCTTGCTGTTCGTGGCGCTGTATGCAGACCATTTGAAGAATCAGAAGATTGTCCTGCTGCAGAACCTGTTCTGACTGGGGTCTTAAATGATGATGAACTTTCAGAACCGCTTCCAGAAGCACTTGCAGTTCTGAGACTTGAATGAAGGATTAATGCAGTGTCACCTGCAGTTGCGGAACCTGAACC
>Ga0078894_10004105_pt1 | contig 11105 bp, 10 predicted proteins | sample LauGreSu1BDMLBSD_2_FD_67506 | JGI IMG/M metagenome (GOLD analysis project Ga0078894, IMG submission 67506) | Freshwater lake microbial communities from Lake Michigan, USA - Su13.BD.MLB.SD (version 4) (version 4) | ecosystem: Environmental > Aquatic > Freshwater > Lake | place: Lake Michigan... | reverse complement strand
TTTTTTTTGCGGTCCCGTTCCGTAAGCGAGCACGGATGGTAGGTACAACTCCAACCTTCGCGAAGGCCATCAAGCAAAAAACAGCCGCCTTGGTGTGAAAAATACACACTCTATTCTTTTGATTATCTGTGTTTTAGTAGATTTTCAAGCCGGTATTTGCGCCCGTACCTTTGCACCATCAAACCAAAAAGTCCCTAACATGCGTACAGCAGCTCACTACAACGAATCCCTAGCCGAACGCGTCGAAAAAGAAAAAGCAGCCGCTGCATTCACCAAAGCCGTGTCTGATTTGTTCTACGACCAAGGCGTGGAAGTCGTGCTTTTCCGTCAAACGCTTTTGGACTTGAAACCTTCGCAAGTTTTGTCTGCACACGCCCACGCGGCGGTCATGTCCGGCTCCCCTATTCAAGTGGAAGAAAGCTTGTTGATGGCCAATGCCTTGAGCCAACTGAACCTGGCCCCTTCACGCATCGACATCGGCCGATTGGCGGTGGAATGGAAACGCGAAGGTGCAGCACACCTGCAGCGCGATCGTTTTTTGGCGGCTAAATTGACTGATTTTGCACAGAAAAACCACCAGCACGAACCCGTAGACGTAGTACTTTATGGCTTTGGGCGCATTGGACGCTTGGTGGCGCGAGAACTGTTGGCGCAGGAAGGCAAGGGCGAGCAATTGCGTTTGCGCGCCATTGTGGCGCGCGGAAACGACGCCCTGAGCATTGAGAAGCGTGCTTCGTTGCTGCGCGTTGATTCGGTGCACGGAGCATTTGCCGGAACGGTGGAAGCGGACGTGGAAAACCAAGCGTTGGTGGTGAACGGTCGGCCCATCTACTTGATTTCTGCCAAAGGGCCGGAGGAAATTGACTACACGGCCTACGGAATTTCCAACGCCCTGGTGATCGACAACACCGGCGCTTTCCGGGACGATGCCGAGCTGAGCCGGCACCTGATTTCCAAAGGCGCTGCCAAGGTTTTGCTGACGGCTCCCGGCAAAGGAGTGCCAAACGTAGTCATGGGCGTCAACGAATCCATGGTGGGATCCGATACCACTATTTTGTCTGCCGCGTCGTGCACCACCAATGCCATCGTGCCGGTCTTGAAGGTGATCAGCGAACAGTTTGGCATTGAAAAAGGACACATCGAAACCATCCACGCCTATACCAACGACCAAAATTTGGTGGACAACATGCACCCCAAATACCGACGCGGTCGGGCTGCAGCCTTGAACATGGTCATCACCGAAACCGGTGCTGGAAGCGCCGTGGACAAGGCTTTGCCGGGTTTGGGCAGCAAGTTGACGAGCAACGCCATCCGCGTGCCGGTGCCCAACGGGTCGTTGGCCATTTTGAATTTGACGTTGTCCCGGGATGCCAACCGCGAGCAGGTGAATGCCGCCCTGAAGCAGGCCGCCTACAGTGGCCCCTTGGTGGAGCAAATCATGTACAGCGTGAGCCCGGAACTGGTGTCGTCGGACATCGTGGGCAATCCCTGTCCCAGCATCTTGGACAGCGAGGCCACCATTGTTCACACGGACAACCGTTCGGTGGTGCTCTACGTTTGGTACGACAACGAATACGGCTACACGCGCCAGGTGCTGCGCCTCTCCAAGCATTTTGCTGGCGTGGAGGGTTTGAAGTACTATTAAGCGGGCAGCAGCACGGCCGCGCTTGGCGAGGTACGGGCAAAAAAAACGGGCGGTCGCTGGAACAGCGGCCGCCCGTTTCTGGTTAAAATCAAGGATGTTTTATGCGCTCCCAGCAGGGAGTCGTTGGAATCAAGCTTGAATGATGGAACGCAACAAACCTTTGCTGCTGTTCACGCATTCCTCCAAGGCAATCATGGTTTCGGTGTTCTGAACGCCTTCGATGTCCGAGATCTGAAATATGATGTCTTTGGCGTGGCGCGCGTCCCGGCAGCGAATTTTCGCAAACAGGGCAAATCGGCCGGTGGCCACGTGGGCAACCGTCACTTCCGGTATTTTCTCCAATGCGGTAATGACAGACATCGTAGCGCTGGACCGGCTCAGGTAAATGCCCACAAAGGCGATGAAGCCGTAGCCCAAAACGTCGTAGTCTACGTGCAAGCTGGCCCCTTTGATGATGCCGGCTTTCTCCATTTTCTTCACGCGCACGTGAATGGTTCCGGGAGAAACGCTCAAGGATTTTGCAATGTCCGTGTAGGAGGTACGGGCGTCGTCCAGCAGCGCCAAAAGTATTTGACGATCCACGTGGTCCAGCGCCGGCAACGGCAGATTTTGCTCGCTCATGCTTTTTTCAAAAAAGGCAAGCTCACTACTTCTGCGGCCAGCGGTTGGTTGCGGACTTCTACAAAAATTTTGCTTCCCGGGGTGCTGCTGGAAACCGGGACGTAGCCCAGACCAATGGACTGCCCCAAGGTAGGCGATGGCGAGCCTGAGGTGACTACGCCAACGGCAGTACCGGACTCGTCCACAATGGGATAACCGTGCCGTGCCACGCCGCGGTCGGTCAGCACAAAACCCACCAGCTTGCGTTCCACTCCGTTGGACTTGACGTTTTCCAAGTGCGGTTTCTGGATGAAATCCTTGCTGAATTTCGTGATCCAGCCCAAGCCGGCTTCCAAGGCATTGGTGGTGTCGTCGATGTCGTTTCCGTAAAGGCAATAGCCCATTTCCAAGCGCAGTGTGTCCCGGGCGCCCAAGCCTGCGGGAACGGCTCCAGCATCCAACAATGTCTTCCACACGGTTTCTGCAGCGTCGTTGGGGAGGTACAATTCAAAGCCGCCGGCTCCAGTGTAGCCCGTTGCGGACAATAGCACACCGGGGAAGCCCAAAAGCGCTCCCTCCGCAAACGAGTAATACGCCAACCCACCTAAGTCGATGCTGGTGAAGGGCTGGAGCAATGCTGCGGCGTGAGGGCCCTGCAAGGCCAACAAGGACCACTGCTCGGACTGGTTCTCCATGCGCACGTCAAATTGGGGAACCCACTGCTGGAGCCAGGCCCAGTCTTTGTCTATGTTGGAAGCGTTGACTACGAGCAAATACTTCTGTTCGCCGCGGCAGTACACCAACAAATCGTCCACAATACCGCCGTCGGAATTGGGCAGACAGGAATACTGCACCTTGCCGGGTACCAACTTGGAAACGTCGTTGCTGGTAACGTACTGCAAGAAGTCCAAGGCCCCCGGGCCTTCCACCGTAAATTCCCCCATGTGGGAAACGTCGAATAGCCCCACCGCATTGCGGACAGCATGGTGTTCGTGCAGCAGGCCGGCGTACTGAACCGGCATTTCGTAGCCCGCAAAAGGGACCATTTTGGCGCCCATCGAACGATGGATGTCCGTGAGGGCAGTTGTTTTCAATGATTCCATGTGCGTAACTAGATCGTTAATTAACCGTGTATGTGTTGCGGGCGTCCAAAGGAGGCCATTAAATTCTTCTCGTATTCCAGCAATCCTTCCCACAGGGGGTCCACTTGTTCCCGTCCGGCCGTCTCACGGGCCAATCGGAGAAAAAGGGTGTAGTGTCCGGCCTCAGAAGCCATCAATCCGCGGTAAAACCGGGCCAATTCTTCGTCCTGTAGGGTCTCCGAAATTACCCGAAATCGCTCGCAGCTTCTCGCTTCAATCAAAGCGGCCACCAACAAACGATGAATCAAACGGAGGTTTCGATCCTTGGTCTTGGGGAAGTATTGCTGTAGGGCCGCCACGTACTCGTCTTTGCGTTCCCTTCCCAAAACAAAGCCACGCTTCACAATTAACTGATGAACCAATTCAAAGTGACTCATTTCTTCGCGTGCTAAAGCGGCCATTTCACGCACCAACTCGGTGTGTTCGGGGTAGGTAATCAGCAGGGAAATGGCGGTTGATGCCGCCTTTTGTTCGCAGTAGGCATGGTCCGTTAATAGGTCTTCCAGATGGTGCTGCGCAGCGGTCGCCCAGCGAGGATCGGTTGGAAGCTTGAGGCCTAACATGTTGCAAAAGTACGTCCCATTGCGGCGAATTTGATTACCTTTCGGCGTGAAAAAGCGCCTGATTATCGGACTTTTTGCGGCTCTTGGACTGGTTTTTTGGGCCGACAATCGGTGGTCAGACCGGGACGACCGGGACGCCCTTTTTCTTCCCGGCTTGCGGGAACCCGGGCGAATAAAAGCCGTTTTGGTGCCGGATTTTGGCGTGTTTCGAATTCAGGAAGGACTTCCCACGGGTTTTGATTACCAGCTACTTAGGTGGTTCGCTGACGATGCACAGCTCAAACTGGAAATCACCTTTGCCCCTACCCGATTGGCCGCTTTGGACAGTATACGCCAGGGACGTGCAGACGTCGCTTGCGGTAATTTATTGGCACAAGATGCTGTGGGCATGCGCTTTGGTGTTCCCTTGTGGAAGGGCCCCATGTATTGGATGTCTTACCAACGGGAATCACTGCTGCCCGGAGACACCTTGCTGGCATTGGGTGAGTCACCTTACAATGCTGTATTGACAGAATGGGCGAAGGCCGACGGAGCCATTCATGTTGCCCCATCCGCGGCTTCAAATTTGTTTTTGGAACTTCTGAACGAACCGCTCCAGCGGGCAACGCAGTTGGCCGTTGCCCCCAAGTGGATGGCCTTGGCTTGGAAGCGCAAAAACCGACGTGGATCGTTGGGGGTACTGTCGGGCGCAGAAGTGGCTGTTGGGTGGGCTTTTCGGGCAGAAAGTGTAGCATTGGAAGAACAGATCTCCAGTTGGTTGACCCAAAAAAAATCCAGCCGACGCTACCGTCATTGGTTCCAAACGCACTACGCGCAGGGATCTTTGCGACCGGCCAGTTACAGCATCAGCACCGTGGACCCTTGGGCCAAAAAATGGGCCGACGCCAAGGGGTTGTACGACGCACCCTTGGTGCTGGCCGTGGCGTACCGGGAAAGTCGGTTCAAGCGACTGGTGGTTTCACCGGCGGGGGCCGTTGGTTTGATGCAGCTGATGCCCCGTACAGGCAAAAAGTTCGTGCCCAAAGGAACCGATTTGTACCATCCGGAGGGCAATTTGCGCGCTGGAATCAACTACCTGCACTTTTTGGATAAGTTTTGGGCAGACCGACAGGTTCCTGCACCGGACCGTCTTTATTTTGTTTTGGCCTCCTACAACACCGGGCCTGCGCCGGTGGTTCGGGCACACAAACGAGCACGTATCAAGGGTTTGGACCCAACGCGATGGCACGGAAATGTGGAAACAGTTTTGCGGAGCCCAGGGAGGCGCTATGCGCGCGAAATTGCGGAAATCGCCAACGTGTACCGAAACTATTGGCGATTGAATATGCCCCCACAACCAGAGGGCTTCAACCCTCCTGTTCCGGTTAAATCGCTCAAAACTGGAAGTAAATAAAGGGCTGCGCGTCGGCGGTCATGACTTGGTACATAAACAGTACCGCCAAGACCGAAATTCCGGCCTGAGCCCAAACCGATGCCCGCGCAAACCGCCGTCGGTACGCCGCTTTAATCGCTTCAGGAATCCAATGAATGCCCATGCCTAAGGCGAAAACCAGTAGGGGTTTCCAAAATCCAAGAACAACGTCGTCCAGTAAGTTCCACTGCATGTTGGTGGTCATTCGGCCTACTACTTCTAGAGCGCCGTCCCAAGTGGGTGCGCGGAACCAAATGCGGGTAAACGTTATGAACAAAAAGGTGATCAGGACCCCCAGCACTTGAGCCAGCCAGTGACTGGCATCGTAGGGTCGGATGCGCTTCCAGTATTTATGCACCACCAAACCGGCGCCGTTCAGTCCACCCCACAGCACAAAATTCCAAGAAGACCCGTGCCAAAAACCGCCCAACAGCATGGTCAACAGCACGTTGATGTTGGTATTGACGTTTTTCCGGAACGACGGCGAACGACGGTAACCCAAGTAAAAAAGCCCAACCAGCACGGCCAAAGCCCCCGAAACCCAGTAAGCGTCTACCGCCACGGCCACCCCAAAAAGCGCCAAAAATGCCAAAACATAGGACATCCAAGAACCCGTCCGGTTGCCGCCCAATGGGATGTACACGTAGTCTTTTAACCAACCGCTCAAGGACATGTGCCAGCGTTGCCAAAATTCACCAACGTTTGCGGCCTTATAGGGAGAATTGAAGTTTTTGGTCAAGCTGAACCCCATCCAAAGTGCTAGGCCAATAGCCACATCCGTATAGCCAGAAAAATCCGCGTACACCTGCAAAGAATAGCCAAAAAGAGCCAACATCGTTTCAACCCCGGAATAGAGGGTGGGTTGGGCAAAAACGCGGTCGATGAAGTTTACCGCCAAGTAGTCCGCCAAGAAAACCTTCTTCAGCAATCCATTCAACACCCAAAATAGGCCCAAACCAAACGTTTTGCGATCTACGTTATACGGTTGGTACAATTGGGGAATAAAGTCCGACGCGCGCACAATGGGCCCGGCCACCAATTGCGGGAAAAAGCTGATGTAAAAGCCAAAATCCAGCGGGTTTTTTACTGCCTGTATCTGCCGTCGGTACACGTCCACCGTGTAGGAAATGCACTGGAAGGTGTAAAACGAAATGCCCACGGGCAGGGCAATGCGGTCGATGGGAAAATCCGTCCCAAAATGAGCGTTGGACCAAAGCGCGTAGTGCGGTAGGGGGCGCCAATCAATGCCGGCTAGATCCTTGATGGCGTCGGCAAAAAAATAGACGTACTTGAAGTAGAAAAGGACGAACAGATTGACGACCACGCTGGCGGTAACCAAAGCCACCCGTAGCGGCTGGCGAGCCGTGTTTTCCATCCACCGAGCCAAGGTGTAGTCCACCCCCGTAGAAAACAGAAGGAGGAAGAAAAAGAAGTAGCTGGTTTTGTAGTAAAAGTAGATGCTCACCAAAAAAAGGTAGGCATTTCTCCACGCCAAACGCTTGTGAATCAAGGTGAAACCCAACAGAACCACGGCGAAGTAGCCCCAAAAAAACAAGCTCGCAAAGTTGAGCGGTCGGCTGGGGTCAAAGGCTAAATGCTGCAAAAATTCACTCATGAGTTCTTCGCTAAATAGTCGTGGTAGGCGGCTTCCAACGCTTCATCCAACCACCGAGCTTGAAGGATGTAGCCTTCCTTGGTCAGGTGAATGCCGTCTTTATTGGCCAAGCCCAAACGAATCCAGGAATAAATGGAGGCTTGGCCACCCATGAGGGCGTGAAAATCCCATACTGCCGCGTGGTTTCGGCGCGCCAAGCGGTATAGGGTCTCCACCACCAAAGGCGTGTGCCGGTTGACCGACCCGTTGTACAAACAGTCGTTGTTCGTCAAAAACACAAAAGAACAGGACGGATTCACGGCACGTATTTGCGTCATCAATGCTTCGTACCGAATGCGGTAGGCCACGGTGTCAAAATTTCCAAAGGGCAGGTGTGCATCGTTGATTCCAATGCCAAAGATAACCAGGTCCGGGGCGAGCGCCGGCCATTGCTGTGCCGCACGATCTGATTTTAAATACGAATGCGTTGCCGCTCCATTAACCCCAATAGCGTGGTACTTCAATCCCACACTGTCCCGGATCAATTGAACCCCCTCCAAGGAAAAAAAACGTTGTTCGGGAGCGGTTTTGCGCAACCGAACGCGAACGGTGTCTTGGTCGGTGGCATAGTGCGCCTCAACGGCGCCCAAATCAGGCCGAACCACCACGGAATCCGGCTTAGGCCAAAACTCGGGCGCATAAGAGGTATCCGCAGTACGGTAAAAAACACGCGCAACGCGGTAGGCAAATGGCTGGGTTTTGCCAAAAAGAGCAAACCAGGCGGCGGGATCGTGGGTGACCGCACGAATTCCGCTGACGCCCCAAGGGCCTTTGTGTTGCGGCACCGCGCATCGTTGCCCTTTCCAAGTGCCTCCGTACCGAACCCCGTAAGACGCGGGGTTGTTGCTGCCGGCCAATGCAAAGGGAAATAAAAACCCTCGCTCCCCTTCCAAGCCCGGAGCCCAAGCTTGCAGGTGGGCGCGCAAAGCGTCCGACAAAATCCCTGCCTGCACGTGCGAGCCGCCCATGTGCACCACGTTCACGGAACGATTGCCTTCAAAAACCAACTGATCCAAGGATCTAAAAAACGGGTTCAAAGCGCTGTCCCCAGCTGGCATCCAAAGTCGATTGACGGCCTTTGGGGTTACTTGCGAAGCCATTGGCTGAGTCATCAACAGCACCGCACCAGCGAATGCCACGGCCAGGCGAAGTCTCCTTAAACTCCGCTCCAAGTGGGAACTAAAGCGGGGCATCAACACCGTCGTTTTGCAATTGTGCCTCCAAGGCTCGAAGGATTCCCTCTCCAGCTTTGCGGGCGCCTCTAGGGGTAAAGTGAATGTAGTCTGGCCCGGCCAATGGAGGATTGACCTCTTCCACCCAACGGCGCATGGAACCGACTCCGCCCATGAACGCGTAGGTATCAAAATAACCCACGCCTTCCTCAAACGCCGCCTTCTTCAATGCGTCGCGCACGTTTTCTAAATTGGGGAATGTTTCGTAGGTCAAATCCACTTTGCGGCACATGTCCGACGGTCCGATGAGGACGATGTCCGCGTCCGGACACCACTGCTGGAACAATCTAATTTGGAGAGCTATAGAACGTCCAAAACGGTCCACCGCTGCTTGGTCTTTCACGTGGGGAACGGCATTCCCGCCAAACTGAAGCAAGATCAACCCAACCGGCTCGCGTCCCAAAGCACGCCCAAAGTGCGCCCGGTCCATGCTGCTGAACGTCACGCCGGCTGCACCGCGCATGGCGATGTTGTCCACGGACACCCCCTGGTTGCCGTCGAACGAAATGCCGTGTGCATCCGGGCTGTCTACCCCCTCAAATTCCATCCGAATTTTGCGCGGCGTAGCCGTCAATCGCCACGTTTCTGAATCGATACCGGTCGTTTCCGAAAGTGTGCGCACCGAATGCAATGTATCGTTTGCGTAGAAGCGAACCGTCAACGGTGCGCGCAGATTTCCATACGTAAACGTGATTTTGCGGAACGACCGCGCATGACTGTACGCCACATTGGAGGGTCTGAATTCCAACCAAGCACTGATCGTGTCCGTTCCGAGTGCTTGGTCCGCTGGGGCAAAACGAGCCATCAAACCTTGGATGCCGTATTGCTTACTCGCAACGCGCACGCTGGGCGGTCCAAAATGCGTGTAGCGCTTCCAGTTGCTGCTTGCGGTGTGTTGCAAACTGAAATTCGGAACAAAGGGGAATACCGGTTGAATCGACGGTCCTTCGCCTCCAAAGCGTTTTTGGAAGTATTCCCGCAACAATGATGTCATACGATCCCCTTCAATTTGGGAATCCCCAAAATGCAAAACCCGCAGGCTGCCCCCCTCTTTTGCCACGCGCCGCAAGGCACGGACCAATTTTTTCAACCCCGTTGAGTCCGACGGTTCATACTGAAGACGATCGCCTTCCGGTAAAGATTTCAATGCGTCGGGATCGCCCGCCAGTTCGTCCAAATTCAAAACGGTATCGATCTGCTGAGCATCAACCGGTACGGTGTTTCGTCCTCCTCCTCCATTCCACAACGAGGACCACTGGGGTATTTTGAATGCCGTCCCGGGAATTTTTCCCGACGGAAATAGGAGCATCAACAGCCCGATGGCAACGGCAATGCCGCCCATAAAGAACAATGCGCGCGTGGGCTTTACCTGGGAATCCATAGAATTTGACCGGGGTAGATGGTTGTTTTTCCTTTGTTCAGGCGAACCAATTCAGCTTCCGTGGTGCCGGGAAATTTTTTGGCAATTTTCCAAAAACTATCCCCTGATTTCACCACGTACTTAATTTTTTGAGGAGCCGATTGGGGTGCAACGGGTTGGGGTGCAACGGGTTTGGCCGTTGTGGAGGGGGAGGCGGGCGTCGTTTCGGCTATGCCCACCGTCGCGCTGGAAGCATTTGAACCGTCGGTACCCACAACAGAAACGGGCGCCACCAAAGCAGTTAATACGGGAGCTGCAGCAACAACAGGACTCACCTCAGACCAAAGCAACCGAGCCTCCAAGAGCTTGCCCTGGGACCACCCCGATTGGGCCATCCACTCTTTACTGATTTCCGCTTGACGAATTCGGTTCAAATCACGTTCTCGTTCGCAGGAATCCAAACGCCATCTTTTGGCCACGCGGACCGCATAAGCTGGAGAGACCGCCAATGCAATATCCGCCAAAACAGAGTCCTGATAAACCAATAAGGCTTTTTTCCATTGGGCTTCCGCCGCGAACTGTGCGCAGGAACTGTCCAATCGCTCGTCCACGGGCCCTTTCAACAAAAGTCCGTATTTCAACGCTACCGGCTCGCTCAGTAGCCACGGCCCCTTGCGATCCACCGCACTTTCATCGGGCACTTGCAGGGCGAAGCGAATGGCCGGAATTCGTTCGGGTTTGACGCAAACCGGTTGTGCTCCCAGCCGCAGAACGACGAGCAAGATCAACAGAAGCGGAAAGCATTTGCGCACAGCGCCAAAGGTAAAACATCCTTCGTACCTTTGCAGAGTATAACGCACATGAACTGGACGGCCCCTTTGCAAAAGTTTTACGATGAAAAGCGCCCCTTTTTGGAGTTTGTTTTCTTCTTTGTTCTGTCCTTCATCTTGATGCGGTTGGCCCTCATGATTTTGTTTGATCAAGGAGTTGACTTCTTTTTGCACTTCGTCTTATTCATCGTCAAAAACATTTTTTTCACCATCATCTGCGGAGCCACAGTGGTCCTTTGGTTGCTCAAACCATCGATAAACCGCTGGCTCTTCTTTCAAAAAAAGTCCGACGCACAACGCGTTTGATCTTTAAACCCGAAAGCACCCCGGTGCTTTCTCTTTTCCATCGGTATGAAAACCAACGAACCGCGCCGCGAGGGCGCTAATTTCAAAAAAACCGGAAGCGGCTCCAAGTCCACCGGCTCTAGGCCTTCTGGCTCCAAACCTACTGGTTCTAAACCCGCCAAATTATCACCGGCAGGAAGACCCCTCAAAGGGAAACCAAAACCCAAACCGTACGCACCACGCACAGAGGCTTCTGCTGATCGACCCGATCGTGGGCCACGCAATGAAGGGTCGCGCAACGATCGCTCGCGTGATGAACGCGCACCACGCCCGTACTCCAACGATCGCGGGCCGCGCAACGACCGTTCGAACGACAGAGGCGG